>Ga0134124_10001704_pt1 | contig 17672 bp, 20 predicted proteins | sample KB304_FD_96880 | JGI IMG/M metagenome (GOLD analysis project Ga0134124, IMG submission 96880) | Terrestrial soil microbial communities without Nitrogen fertilizer from Kellogg Biological Station, Michigan, USA - KB3-0-4 | ecosystem: Environmental > Terrestrial > Soil > Unclassified ...
AAAACCGACCGCGAGGATGCCCGACTTTTGCTGAAGTTACTGCTGGAAAATCGCTTTCCTCGAATCTGGGTACCGAGTCCGGAAAATCGTGACGTGCGGCAACTGCTTTGGCACCGGCATCGGATGCGAAGCCTATTCTGAGGGCTTCTGAAACCTCAGGTCGACGCCTGGTTCTCAGATTTCCTTTTGGTCGTCTTGCGGGAGTTCTTTTCTCGGTCTATCCATTCTATGTCTTGCTCTTCCAGCAGCCATCTCAGTGCGCGCAATTGCCGCGATCTCGCCTCGCAGATACAGGCCGTGATAGTCTCGGCCAGTTCTTTGTTCTGCGGCAGACGCTTGGCCTCAATGTCAGCAATCAGCCGATTGACCGCCTTGGCAGCAAGCGTGCGCCTTTTCTCGGCACTAAACACGTCTTCACGTTTGATTCGGTAGACCACCATCGACGAGCAGGCAGAATAGCCCGCTGACTCCCGGCGCATGAACTGTTAGATTTAACAGTGGACGCTTAACCTTTCTCGCAACAAGGTAGCAGCGTTGTTGGATTCGGGACCGAGCGCGGTTAAGTGCAACTTGGATTACTACGCTTTTTGCCCCCCGGCAACCTACGGGAGGCAGATGCACGATCAAATACCCGCGATGGATCAGAAACATACGAAGTATCGCCGGTTGCTCGACCGCTGCAAGTCGCTCCCGCCGACCTCTACCGCAGTTGCATATCCATGCGATGAGGCCTCTCTCAAAGGGGCAATCGAAGCGACGGAACTGGGATTGCTTGCGCCAACTCTCATCGGGCCGCGCGAAAAGATCGAAGCCGTGGCGAAGCGATCCGGCATAGACATCTCACGGTACGAGCTAATCGACTCGCCTCACAGCCTAGCAGCCGCTGAGGCGGCGGTGCAGCTTGTCCGCGAAGGCAGGGCCGAGATGCTGATGAAAGGGAGCCTCCACACAGATGAATTGATGGTCGCGGTGGTCGCGCGCGATAGCGGCCTCAGGACGGCTCGCCGGATCAGCCACTGCTTCGTCATGGACGTGCCCACCCTCGAACAGGCGATCATCATCACCGACGCAGCCGTCAACATCTTCCCGACGCTCGAGGACAAGGTCCACATCATCCAAAACGCAATTGATCTTGCACACGCCCTCGGCAAGCCTCAGCCCAAGGTAGCGATCCTGTCTGCGATGGAGACGGTGAATCCAAAGGTGCCATCGACTATCGAAGCCGGTGCACTATGCAAGATGGCGGACCGCGGCCAGATCACAGGTGGCATCCTCGATGGTCCGCTCGCGCTTGACAACGCAATCAACTTGACCGCAGCGAAGATCAAGAAAATCGAATCCCCAGTGGCGGGTCAAGCCGACATTCTGGTCGTTCCCGACCTTGAAGCGGGCAATATGTTGGCAAAGAGCCTTTCGTTCCTGGCCGACGCAGACGCCGCCGGCATCGTGCTCGGGGCGCGTGTGCCCATCATTCTGACAAGCCGCGCCGACTCGGTAATGACCCGATTGGCCTCGTGTGCAGTGGCAGTCCTCGTCGCGAAAGCGCGTCGTGACAGTGCCACTGCAACAATGGGTCACGCTGCATAGGCCCACGCCTGAATTGCAACTTGTCAAACGGGAGACATCATGGACGCGGTAATTTTGGTCCTGAATTCCGGCTCCTCCAGCATTAAGTTCTCGGTATTCGTCGAACGCGCGGATCAAGTCCAACTTAAGTTCCGAGGACAGGTCGAAGGACTCTACTCCTCGCCTCGATTCCTGGCAAAGAACGCGGCAGGAGCGGAAATGGGCGCGCATGAATGGGGTGAAGGCATGCGGCTTGGTCATGAAGGTGCAGTTGCCTACGTGACCGACTTCCTGAGTGGTCATCGTGAAGAAAACCGTCTGATCGCGGTAGGTCATAGGGTGGTGCACGGCGGCCATGAATTCTCGTATCCAACGGTAATCAACCCAGAGGTACTCGCCAAACTGGAGAGATTAGCGCCGCTCGCTCCACTCCACCAACCACACAATCTGTTGCCCATTCGCTTGATCAACCTGAAGAGACCGGAATTGCCTCAGGTGGCATGCTTCGATACTGCCTTCCATTGTGCCCAGGAAGAGGTGGCACAGGCATTTGCGTTGCCACCCTCGATCACTGACCGTGGCGTGCGGCGCTACGGCTTTCATGGCCTGTCCTACGAGTACATCGCCAGTGTGCTACCGGATTTCGAGCCGACGGCGGCCGCGGGTCGAGTCGTGATCGCGCATCTTGGGAACGGGGCCAGCATGTGCGCGCTGCGCGCGGGCGCGAGTGTGGCCACCACGATGGGCTTCACGGCAGCAGATGGGTTACCGATGGGCACGCGTTGTGGCTCGATCGATCCGGGCGTGATCATTTACCTGATGGATGAGCTCAAGATGGATGCGCGCGCGATCGAAAAGCTTATCTACCAACAGTCGGGGCTACTCGGTGTTTCGGGGATTTCAAGCGACATGCGCGCGCTGCTGGAGAGCCCGGAGCGGCGCGCACAATCCGCGGTCGCTCTCTTCACTTATCGCATCGGGCGTGAACTCGGCTCGCTTGCAGCAGCAATCGGTGGGCTCGATGCATTGGTGTTCACCGGCGGGATTGGCGAGCACGCCGCAATCATTCGCGAGCGCGTTTGTCGAGGCGCCCGATGGCTTGGAGTGGAACTCGATGTCGAGGCCAACAACTCCGGCGGGCCGCGCATCAGCGCTAAATCGAGCTGTGTTTCGGTGTGGATCATTCCGACCAACGAAGAACTCATGATCGCGCACCACACTCGGCGCGTTATTGGAGCAGCAACGGTAGCGGCTTGAATCGAACGACATGGCGGCCACTTCGGTATCTGTCAAAGATCAGAGGGAATGTGCATGGCGCGGTTTTGCGGCGGGCATGTGGCAGCGCGGGATTAATGTCCGAAACTTCATCCAACTGAACTATAGCCCATACGAGGGCGATGCTGCCTTCTTAGAAGGCCCAACCGCCCGTACCCGCACCCTTTGGGAGCGCTTAGAGACGTTGCTCGCCGAAGAACGCGAAAAGGGCATCCTCGATGTGTCTCAGGTTCCGTCAAGCATTCTGGCCCACGGTCCCGGCTACATCGATAAGGATCGCGAGATCATCGTTGGGCTGCAGACCGATGCCCCATTGAAACGCGCCATCATGCCGTTTGGCGGCTGGCGAGTGGTTGCCGCGAGCCTCAAGGCGTACGGCTATGAGCCGGACGCGCGCCTTGGTGAAATTTTCACCAAATACCGCAAAACTCACAACGACGGCGTGTTCGATGCCTACACTCCCGAGATCAGAAAGGCGAGGTCGTCGCATGTGATCACCGGGCTCCCTGACGCATACGGGCGCGGCCGGATCATTGGCGACTATCGGCGGGTTCCGCTCTATGGTGTGGATTGCTTAATTGCGGACAAACAGCGCGAACAGAGCGAACTGGATGCTCGTCACTCGACGGAAGATGTAATCCGACTGCGCGAAGAATTGGCCGAACAGATTCGTTCGCTACAGGAACTGAAGGAGATGGCATCCGGCTACGGCTACGACATCTCTGGTCCAGCCAGCAACGCGCGCGAAGCGGTGCAGTGGACGTACTTCGGGTATCTTGCTGCGATCAAGCAGCAGAATGGTGCGGCCATGTCGGCCGGGCGGCTCTCCACATTCTGGGACATTTACTTCGAGCGCGACCTGCGTGAAGGTACGCTGACCGAATCTCAAGCCCAGGAAATCATCGACGACCTAGTGATTAAGTGGCGCGTTGTACGCTTCCTGCGCGCCCCCGAGTACAACCAGCTTTTCTCCGGTGACCCCGTGTGGGTTACCGAAGTTGTCGGCGGGATGGCCGAGGACGGGCGCTCACTCGTGACCAAAACTGCGTTTCGCATGCTGCACACCCTGTACAATCTCGGACCCGCGCCCGAGCCCAACCTCACGGTGTTCTGGTCCCCACGACTACCAGAAGGCTTCAAACACTTTGCCGTAAAGGTATCGATCGATACTAGTTCTATACAGTACGAGTCCGATGATCTGCTGCGGCCCAAATGGGGCGACGACTGTGCAATCGCTTGCTGCGTTTCGGCAATGCGGGTCGGCAAGCAGATGCAATTCTTCGGAGCGCGCGTAAACCTGCCGAAGACGATGCTGTATGCCTTGAATGGTGGTCGCGACGAGCTGAGTGGGGAGCAGGTCGGGCCTAAGCTTCCGCCGATCACAGCGGAAGTGCTTAGCTACGATGAAGTGCTGAATCGTCTCGACCTAATGGTGGATTGGCTTGCCAAGACCTACGTCAATGCCCTCAACATCATCCACTACATGCACGACAAGTACGCCTATGAGGCCATTGAGATGGCCCTACATGACCGTGATGTGCTGCGTACGCTCGCCTGTGGCATAGCCGGTCTGTCGCACGCTGCCGACAGCCTGTCGGCGATCAAGTACGCAAAAGTTAGGCCGATTCGAGACGAGCGCGGGATCATGGTTGACTTCGAGACGGAGGGAGAATTTCCCTGCTTCGGCAACAATGATGACCGCGCAGACGAGATCGCACGCCTGTTGGTCTCGATGATGATGGCGACAATTCGCAAGTATCCGAGTTACCGTGGAGCCGTGCACACTCAATCGGTACTCACTATTACTTCCAATGTGGTCTATGGCAAAGCAACAGGCAACACGCCGGATGGTCGCAAAAAGGGAGAGCCCTTTGCACCCGGCGCAAACCCGTCGAATGGACGGGATACCCATGGCGCCCTCGCTGCCCTGATGTCGGTGGCCAAGATCCCGTATGACGACGCAGAGGACGGTATTTCGCTCACTTTATCGGTCGTGCCCAGCGCGCTCGGTAACGAGAGCGATCGCATTTCGCGCGGAACCGGCCTGCTCGATTCGTATTTTTCAAGCGGCGGCTTCCATGTGAATGTCAACGTGTTGAACCGCGAGACGCTGCAGGATGCGATGAAGAACCCGCAGAAGTATCCGCAGCTCACGATTAGGGTGTCCGGCTATGCGGTCAACTTCGTCAAGCTGTCCAAGGAGCAGCAGCTCGACGTCATCAATCGCACCTTCCACGGCGCCACGTAGAAGGAACGCATGAGCCAGCCACCCATAGGCAGCCGCTACGACCTTCATGTCACGCACAAGGGCGCAGCCGAGAGCAAGGCAGCGCGTAACTATTTTGCCATCTATCCGGCGGATGCTGATGAGGTTCAAGAGGCAGATGACGTCATCGGCTACGTTCACTCGTGGGAGGTAGGCAGCACGGTGGATGGTCCTGGCCTGCGCTTTGTCGGATTTCTGACAGGTTGCCCGCTTCGCTGCCAGTATTGTCATAACCCGGATACCTGGCACAAGTACAACGGCCAGCCGGTCTCCGTCTCTCAAGCGATGCGGCAAATCGGCAAGTACGCGAAAGTGCTCAAAATCAGCAAAGGAGGGGTCACCATCTCGGGCGGAGAACCCATGCTGCAGAGGAAATTCGTAACAGAGATCTTTCGCCGCTGCAAGCAACTCGGGCTACACACCTGTATTGACACCTCGGGTCGTCTCGGTGACCGTTTTACAGACGACGAGTTAATGGACATTGATCTCAATCTTCTCGACATCAAGTCTGGTGAACCTGACATTTACAAGCGAATCACAAACCAGCCGCTACAACCTACCGTCGATTACGCACACCGTCTTGCGGCACTGAAACGCCCGATGTGGATACGCTTCGTCCTCGTGCCCGGCTTAAGCGATGGCTACGACAACGTGGCCAGAGTGGCCGATATCTGCGCTAGTCTGGGCTCAGTCGAACGCGTGGAGATCTTGCGTTTCCACCAAATGGGCAAAGAAAAGTGGCGCAAGCTAGGAATTGAGTATCCACTGGAAACAGCCGTGCCACCCGATGCCGAACTGACAGAACGTGTGCGCGGCCAGTTCCGCTCTCGTGGCCTGACTGTGTATTGACACAGGAGGAGGCATTGAGGTCATCAAAAATGCCGAGTATTGATTTGTATTCTGTCAGGCGAACTTCAGCGCGCAGCTTTCTGGCGGCGCTGCTCACTGGCCTTCAGCATTTCGTTTAGGTCGCCGGCGGGACGAATCTCGAAAATGGTGGTGCCGTACTTGAGCGCAGGATGCTGGGACATGAGCTGATGAGCGTGATTCATGTCGCGGGCTTCAAGGACAAGAATGCCGCCGAGTTGTTCCTTGGTTTCGGCGTAGGGACCGTCGGTGGTTGCGACTTTGCCGTTCTTCGAATACAGGGTTAAGGCGGTTTCTGCAGGTTGAAGCAGTTCTCCACCGACCCAATGGCCGTTGGCGCGGAGATGGTCGTCGTAGGTAAAGCAGGTGTCGAACATCGCTTGTTTCTCGGCCTCGGTCATGGCTTCGTGTTTGCTTCTGTCGTAGTAGCCCAAACAAATGTATTTCATGGTTCGTCTCCCCTTGATGGCGGCCAGCAACACAGGTGTCGCAGATTTTTCTGTCACTGTTTCGAGTAATGAAGCGCAACGCATCCTGATTTGAAAAACTTTGACTCAACAAGTTTTAATTGCAATTTCTCCGGCAGGCTAACACCCTCCAACAGCCGTCTCCCTGCTCCTGCAAGGGTTGGGCCAACGACAAAACGATATTCATCCACCAGGCCAAGCTCCATAAGTTGTGAAGGAATATCTACACCACCGACTAAAATGTTTTTGCCTTGTTCTTGTTTCAATTTAAGCATTTCGTCGCGAAGGTTCGTGCGAACAATTCTCGTATTTCGATCTTCAGCGCCATCTAATGACCGTGAAAAAACAATTTTGTTGATGGAGTCAAATGCCCGAGCAAATTCGGTATCTGCTTTTGTCTCAGGCTGGTTTTTGAGGACTTCAGGCCAATAGGGAACCATCAATTGATAGGTTTTACGCCCAAAGACCTGCAGGTCAACCTCTCGCGTGAGGTGAGTAAAATATTCAAGTGTTTCTTCATCGACAAATTGTTTGGTGTGGTCGCAGCAGCCATCTAGGGTGATGTTGATTGCAAAGATTAGCTTTCTCATTTGAGTCCTTCCCTTTTCGCCGTTATCTCTGACGTCGGCTCACGCCTACCCGCCCATGGTCCCGGTCCGCAAAGGACCGTTCAGCTTGTAGGTGCTGATGATGACGCCCGATGCCAGAGCTTTCGTGCTGACGAGCTCGAATGAGCGTGGCGGGGTTCCCTCCGCAAAAACGCGCTTCCCCGTGCCCAACAAGACCGGATAGACGACCAGCAGGACTTCATCCGCAAGCCCATGTTCGAGCAACGGCGATGTCAGCGTGGAGCTACCCGAAAGGATAAGGTCCGGGCCGTCCTGCGCCTTGATGCGGCGAATGCCCTCGACGATGTCCGGCCCGAGGCTCTCGGCCGGCCCCCATGCAAGACCTTCCGGACGGTGGGTAGCGATATATTTTGTTGCCGCATTGAGGCGGTCCGCCATCGGACTGCTCGGCGCTTTTGGCCAGAAGCCCGACCACATATCGTAGGTGCGACGGCCAAGCAGCAGACCGAAGCTCTCGCCATGCGCGGCGAGGATTAAATCTCTGCCAGCGGGGGTCCGATAGGGTGCGGTCCAGTCGCTGTAGGGGAAATCGTTTTCATCGGCGGAGTGTTGGATCACGCCGTCCAGCGAGATGTGTTCCATTATCCTGATCTTTCTCATGCAGTCTCCTTGAATACGTTTTTTACTCGGCTGCGGCAGGTGCGATAAACACTATTCCGATGGGACGTTCGACCGAAAAAACGGGCGCACCTCGCCCGACGCCCGAAGGGCGACCGCGCCCTTACGTGCCCACGCCAGTACCTCGTCCATGTCAGCGGCTTCCAGTATCGATAAACCGCCTACGTGCTCCTTGGTCTCCAGATATGGCCCGTCGGTGATAAGCACCTTGCCATTGGGCTGCGCTCGAAGCGACTTCGCTTCCCTCGCCGGGCTCAAACCTCCAGCGAAAACCTCCCTGACACCAGAAGCCTCCATCTCCTTGCTGAGCGCTTCGATATCGCCCTCCATCGCTTCGTCCTGGGCGGACGGGTCAAAGTCGTCCGGCAGCTGAATCGTAGTCAAATATTGCGTCATTCCTTCCTTTAACGGCCTTCGGGCCCCAGCACAGTAGCGTCACTACGAAAAAAGGAGCGCACCTCAACCGGCGCCCGACAAGCAACGACGGCCTTGCGTCCCCACGCCAGTGCCTCGTCCATGTCCGCGGCTTCCAGTATCCAAAATCCGCCCACGTGGTCCTTCGTCTCCAGGTATGGCCCGTCGGTGATAAGCACCTTGCCATCGGGCTGCGCTCGCAGCGACTTCGCATCGCTCACCGGGCGCAGCCCGCCAGCGAAGAGCCTGACACCCTTGGCCTCCATCTCTTCGTTGAGCACGTCGATATCGCGTTCCATCTGTTTGTCCTGTGCGGACGGGTCAAAGTCGTCGGGCAGGTGAATCGCAACCAAGTATTGCGTCATACCTTCTCCTAGTTCACTGCAGTTGTAGGGGCACGATATATCGGGCCCTCTTCTCTCTCTTCCCAACTCATCACAGCACTTCAAAACTCTAGCGCTCCTGGGGCCAGCAGCAGCCTTTAACACTACATTGTTCATTCTATAGTCGTCGCGCAGGGAAAAAATCGACAGCCTACGCGAACTTTTTTTAGTTCAATTCCGCAAGCCGCTTGGCCAGAAAACGGCGGTCCGGCTCCTGCGACGCCAGGGCAAGTGCTTCTCGTATGAAGCCCGCGCCTCCGGAATCCTCCCGAGTCTGCGGCGCATATCCGCGCGGGCCGAGTGCGCGAGGTGATGGCCGGAAAGCTGCTCGCGCGCCAGCAACTCATCGATAAGAGCAAGGCCTGCTCCAGACCTTCGCACATAGCAATGGCCACTGCGCGGTTCAGTTCGACAACCGGGGATGGCTGAATCCGAAGCAACTGGTCATAGAAAATTGGGGACAGACGGGACGTTCTTACCATTCCTCTACAACAAAAAAAGCCCCAAAAGGGGCTTCACACAATTCAAATTGTTCTTGGAAATTTATGGCGGGGACGACGAGACTCGAACCCGCGGCCTCTGCCGTGACAAGCCAGCATTGTAATGTAACCGATTGATATCAAACGGTGTCGGCGGACATCCTTTGATGCCCCACGGTACCGGATGTCACTTCTTATCGTCCCCTTGTTGTACCCAGATTTGTCCGAGTTACTGAATTTGTCAGGTCTGCAGCGAACACCAATTCGCCAAGCATCCAATGGATCTTTCCGGATTGGGGAGCCCTTCTATCTGTGTGCCAGCGGGGAAGCGATCATGCCGTCAAGAAGGTTCTTCGGGACGAACTTGATCGCCCTAACATGCATCTCCGGGCCGCTAACCGCGACCAATCAACCTAGTTTCTCGCTCCCAGGCTCCCCTATACTGCTTGACAGTTAACGCGACGCAGTATAGTGTTTGGATTGTGATTCAGTCCTTCCGCTGCGGTGATACCGGGCGCCTATTTCATCGAGAGTCTGTTCGCCGGTTCAAGGCTATCGAGCGCCAGGATCTTAGGAAGCTGGACATGCTACACGCGGCGCAAGACATCCGTACGCTCTCAACGCTGCCAGGAAACAGATTAGAGCGCCTGAAAGGGGACCGGAAAGGACAGTTCAGCATTCGCGTCAATGACCAATGGCGCGTCTGTTTTGAATGGCGCGATGGGCATGCCTACGAAGTAGAGATCGTGGATTACCACTAGGAGACAACAGGATGACGAAGAAACTTAAGCCGGTGCATCCAGGCGAAATTCTCCGCGAGGAGTTTATGGTACCTCTGGGGCTGAGTATGAACAGAGTTGCTATGGACTTGCGCGTCCCTGTGACGCGGATCGCCGATATCGTCAACGAGAAACGCGCAATTACTGCTGACACAGCCCTGCGTTTTGCGCGCTACTTCAACAACAGTCCGACGTTCTGGATGAATCTCCAAACGCGCTATGACCTGGAAGTTGCCGAGGATGAGATCGCTGATAAGGTTGAACGCGATGTGCGCCCTCTGGAAGCAGCGCCAGTAAGGTAGTTCAAAACGAAGGCTGAACCTGCCAAGTACATGCGAGCGGCGGCCCCGCCGGCGCGCTGAGTTTTCGTCTTAAGCGGCCCTTCACTCGCAGACGCATCGCAACATCAACTGAGTCGCAGAGAAGAGTTCTGCATAGAAAAGCGATCTGCGCATACAGTTGTCGTTAGGCTCTTCGTCACGAAATATAGACGCAAATAAACGGCGCAGGGCCCAGGAGCCAATGCCATTTTTGGTCCCTTCTGCCTGCGCAGGATGGAGCCTATTCTGGATGTGTTTGAAAAGAAATGGCGGGGACGACGAGACTCGAACTCGCGACCTCTGCCGTGACAGCACACGGGTCTAAAGTACTTTCAACGACATAGAAGAGCACGGACGGCACTGTAAGTCATTGGAAGTACATCATAGGCAACGCTATTGTGTATCGTGATGTGTATCGCGAGTCAAGCGTTCTCAAAGGCTTCTTGAAAACAGCGGCAGGGGCGACGAGTAATTTCCGAACTGCCCGGTGGTCTCAATGGGTCGACGCAACACTCAGCTCGAACCACCTTGCATTGAAAGCAAAGGCTAAAAACGCTCGCTCGGTTAGATCAACCGGAACGCTACCCCTGCTGGCTAGGTTTTCACCAAGTGCAGTCAATCAGATCGGTTCTTCCGGGCAAGCATTGTCGAATCAATGCGTTGGATGGTGTTGCATCGACCGGTTGAGCTGGCACCGTCAACCGGACGGTATCGGCCAATTCAGGGTTCCTTGCGAAAGCATCGACACATATTGCAATCCCATAGAACTCCTGTTATATATGGGTATCCAATAGGAGTTCGATGACAGATAAGACTGAAGTTTGGCTAGGCACCCTCTCGTTGATGGTCTTACGAACATTGGCAATCATGGGGCCGCAGCATGGATATGGCATTGCGAGGCGCATTGAGCAGATCAGCGGTGATCAGCTGTCCCTGAATTACGGCACGCTTTATCCCGCGCTACTCAAGCTTGAGCAGGAAGGAGCGATCACCTCGGAATGGGGCGTTTCTGACAACAATCGCAAGGCCAAGTTCTACAGCTTAACCAAGACCGGGCGCAGGCAACTGGGACGCCAGACACGCGACTGGCAACAGACGACAGCAATTCTGTCCCGCTTCTTATTGCCTAACGAGGAGGGGTAATGCGGAAGCTCCGTAGACTCTGGATGAAATTGCGAGGCATCAAAGCCGAAGAGCATGCTGATCGGGATTTGGCCGATGAGCTCGACAGCATTCTACACATGCATATTGACGATAATTTGCGTGGCGGTATGACTCCCGAGCAAGCGCGTCGCGAGGCCCTCATCAGATTAGGCGGTGTAGAGCAGGTCCATCAGGCTGTCCGCGACCGGAGAGGATTGCCATGGCTGGAGGTATTTGGGCGTGATCTGAAATATGCGATGCGTACGTTGTCGCGAACGCCGGGGTTCAGCGTGGTGGCAATGCTGGTGATGGCAATCGGCGTCGGCGCGAGCATCTCTTTATTCACCGTTGTCCACTCGGTTCTCCTGCGTCCACTCCCGTTTCCAGACTCCGACCGGCTTGTCGCAATCTATAGCCAAGATTCGTTCTGGTCCCGCAATGCGGTGGCTCCCGGCGACTTTTATGATTGGCAAAAAGCCACGCATGGTTATGAGCAGATGGCCATCTGGCGCTGGACAGGATTCAACATGTCGGCTAGCGACGGGCTACTTCCAGAGTTCCTCAACGCGGGAACCTGTTCATGGAATTTGTTCTCCACTCTCGGAATCACTCCAGCAGTGGGACGCGCGTTCACGCCTGCCGACGATAATTCCGGCGCCGCTCGCACTGTGATTCTCTCCTGGGGCTTGTTTGAGCGTCGTTTCAACCACAATCCCGCGATCCTAGGAAATGCCGTTCGACTCAACGGTCAGCTGTACACGGTTGTTGGGGTTCTTCCGGAATGGTTTCGATATCCGAACCCGAAAATTCAGTTATGGGTACCCTGGCAAATTGAAGTACCGCGAGAGATCCTATGGAGCCATTACGATCACATCGGCTACGTGGTGGGACGCCTTAAGGAGGGCGTCCGTTCGACTGCCGCCATTCAAGAGGTCAGCGCAGCCCAGCACCAGATCTACCTTCGGCTCAACGGCACCGGACCGGTTAAGCAGGGTGCCGTTGCAACACCGCTGCTGGAGGACATGGTCGGAGAAGTGAAGACGCCTTTGTATGTGCTGCTCTCAGCGGTTGTCTGCCTTCTCTTGATCGCGTCTCTTAATCTCTCTAACCTGCTCGTCGCACGGTCGGCAGCTCGTCGCAGAGAAATGGCGATCCGCACAGCCCTCGGGAGCAGTCGCTTTTGCCTGGTCCGGCAGCAGCTGACCGAAAGCCTGCTGATTTGCCTAGGTGGGGGAATTGCCGGCCTATTATTTGCGAAGGGGGGAACTCGCTGGCTGACGACTCATTGGCAAGGGCTGCCGCGTGCGTATAGCGTTGACTTGGACAGCATGGCAGTTGCGTTTGCGCTTGGGATCACTGTGACGGCGGGAGTTCTAGCCGGCCTGCTGCCTGCCATCTCCGCGAGCGGCGGTAGCGTCCTTTCGGCTCTGCAAGAGAACTCGCGAGCAATTGGCGGAAGTGTATCTCGCACGTCGATGCGCAAGGCTTTGTTGACCGGCGAGGTTGCCTTGACGGTTGTCCTGCTGGTTGCCGCGGGTTTGCTCTTCAGGAGTTTTCTCCGCCTTCAGGCCGTCGATTTGGGCTGCACAACAAAGAATGTGCTGACTATGAATTATTTCCTTCGCGGGGACAAATACTCAAAACCCGAACAGATCGTAAACTTCGACACAGAATTACTGGAGAGGGTACGTCATCTTCCAGGCGTAGAGGCAGCCGGACTCACGAACGTTGTGCCAGCTGATGGCTATTATGGTGATCACGAATTCTGGATTCCGGAGCACCCGCCTCAGCCGCCTGGGGAACATCATTTCGCCGCTTACCGCACGGCCGATCCAGACTATTTCACAACACTTCAAATTCCGTTGGTCCGAGGACGTTTCTTTTCTGAGAATGAGCGACTAGAGCACGACAAATATATGATCGTAAACCAGGAATTCGTTCGACAATCCTTTCCTGCAGAGGATCCCCTTGGAAAGCATCTGCGTGTGGAGTGGCGGACTCAGCAAGGGGAGAACTACGAGATCATTGGAGTGGTTGGTGACACGAGCTATCAAATTGGCCTCTCCCCCCGCCCGATGATGTGGTTTCCGATTTTGGCAGGCATTCCGGGCAACTCTGCGGATTCCGTCTTGGTTGTGCGCTCTACAAAAGATGTAATGTCACTCGCAACTCCAATCCAGAAGGTGATTGCCTCTTTCGACCCAGACCTTCCAGTCAAAAACATACTTACGATGGAGCAAATTGTGAATGCATCCACCGTAAATTCCAGTTTTACAGCGACCCTCGTACTGAGTTTTGCGGGATTGTCTCTGCTGCTGGCCACGGTGGGGCTTTATGGTGTGTTGTCGTACCTCGTTACGCAGCGAACGCCGGAGATCGGCATTCGCATGGCCCTAGGTGCAGAGCGAGAGCGGGTGCTGCGCCTGATGCTGCTCGATGGACTGCGGCCGGCGCTGATCGGGCTTGCGTTAGGAATTGGCGCTAGTGTTGCCGTCACGCGGCTGATTCGTTCCGTACTTTACGGAACGAGTCCGCTAGATCCGACCGTGTTCGTCTTGGTCATTGTCACCTTGCTGCTTTCCTCCACTGCGGCTTGTCTTGTGCCTGCTTGGCGCGCGGCGCGAATCAATCCAATGGATGCCCTGCGGGCCGAATGACCCCCCGAAAACTGGCTACGACGCCTTCCTGGAGTCGCACTGCGGGTGGTTGGTCGGCAAAGCTCGCTGGGCTTCACGCGAGGCATGTCCATTTCTGCCTATATTTTGGCAAGAACCGCGGAGCCTGCCAGGGCGAGTCTCCGTTAAGCCGCAGAGTCTAGGAGGCAAGTATTCGCCATGAAGTCTCTCATCGCAGCCATTGTTGTGTTGGCATCCCTCGCAGTGGATGCTCGAGGTCAAACGCCGGGCCCAAACGCTGCGGTCAAGACCACGACCGTCCCGCTTGATAGACTGAACGAACAGCAGGCCCGCAATGTGAAAACGGAATGGGTAACGTACAACGGGCGAAAAGCGCTGCGCGTGATTGACACCGCACCGCCGGATGTCGCCGACGGGATTCAACTTGTCATCTTAAATAAGACTGAATTTCGGGACGGCACGATTGAAATCGAGTTGACGGGTGAACCCAGCCCGACGGCAAAGAGCACGGCACCGCGGGGATTCGTCGGTGTGGCATTCCGCGTCAATCTTGATGCCGCCAAGGACGTCGCAAAGTACGAATGCTTTTACCTGCGTCCGACTAATGGGCGCGCCGCCGACCAGGTACGACGCAACCATTCGACCCAATACATTTCTTACCCGGACTTCCCCTGGTTTCGATTGCGTAAGGAGTTCCCAGAGAAATACGAGAGCTATGCAGACGTCGTCCCGGGAGAATGGACCAAGCTGAAGATCGAAGTGGATGGTGACAAGGCGCGCTTGTACGTGCAGGGCGCGCCGCAACCCGCCCTAGTCGTCAACGACCTCAAGCAAGCGCAAGGCAAGATTGCCTTATGGGTTGGAACCGAAACGATCGCACACTTCGCCAATCTACGCGTATCACGATGATTTCGAGAAATCAGCGGTGCAATCGACATCATTAGCGATGACAACAACGATAAGACTTGGCGCCAACCGGCGCAGCTTCTGAACTTAGGTATACGCAGGAAAAGCAAAACTGTAAGACCACGTTGCCAAGGCGAGGATGATTAGGAGCAGAAATGTCCTTGGTTTAATTGGCGTCACAAGCTCCTCCCAGAAAAACCGTTCACCGCACTCTAGGTGTAAGTTCCGCAGCAGGTCAATTCCGCGAGTTGTCGGCAATTTGGAAGTTATCGAGCATTGCCGCAAAGCAATTCACTCGCATCCCCTCGCGGTCGATACATGAAGATTCTCTTACGCCAAATCTTGGCGCGGGAGGATCATGATGCAACGCGGAAGTCTGGCAATGGTCAGTCGCAAAGAAGCACCAGGTGTTTGGCAGTTTCGATGGTCGGAGAAGGACTTGCATGGAGTTCGCGTCCAGCGGAAGCGGGTCATTGGTTCCGTTGAACGCTATCCGAACGAAACCGCTGCCCGTTCTGCCGTCACCGTTTTGCTGGCGGAGATTAATTCGGACAAGGTGAGAATGGGCTCGCGCGATCACCAGGGCGCAGCTTTGCGATCACTTCGAGCAACGCGAACTGGCGTGGGACAATACGTGGCGCAGTTACGCAACCAAGTAAACGTATCAAGCGTACCTGACCCGCTGGATTCGCCCGCACTGACGACATTACGAACTGGCTGAGATCAGAACCATACAGGTAGAGTCTTGGCTTCGCACACTGCCATTGGCGAAGAGCAGTTGTGCCAAAATCCGAAATCTGATGTCCGTTCCTTTCAATCATGCCTGCCGATATGAGCTGTTCGACCGCAATCCGATCTATCTCGTTCGTCAGAGTGCAAGACGCCGCAGAGCGCCTACTGTCCTGATGCCCGCTGAAATCAAGGCTTTGGTGGACAATTTAGGCATTCGAGAACGAACGCTGGTCCTCCTTGCGGTATCCACCGGCTTGCGGCAGAGCGAGCTGTTCGGGTTGAAGTGGGGAGACCTCGATTTTGCACAAAGGACGATGAACGTAATGCGATCTATCGTCTACGGCGTGGTCGGACCTTGCAAAACTGAAGCGTCGCAAAAACCTGTACCGGTTCATCCAACTGTTTTGAAAGCGCTCATCGAATGGAGACGAGTATGCCGTTACAACAAGTGAGACGACTGGGTTTTTGCAAGCAGAGGCATCGTGGCCGGACGCCGTTATGGGGCCAGGCCATTTTGCGAAGATACATTCGTCCGCTCGCGCAGCGCGCCGGAATTCAGAAGCGATTCGGATGGCACACGTTTCGACATACGTACTCGACTCTCCTGCGCAGTGTGGGAACAGAGTTCAAAGTGATGCAGGAACTGTTGCGGCATTCAACTCTGCGATCCACGCTGGATGTCTACACCCAGGCACTCGCGCCAGCCAAACATGCAGCTCAGGCAGCGATCTTCTCGCTGGTGTTTTCGGGCGAAGCGAATGAAATGTCACAGCCGTCGGGATCAAATGACGCTGCAGGGTGAGGGCAAATCGACCGAGACGAAAAGGGACACAAATAAGGGCACGAAAACGTGCCCTTTTGGGTCCTCGATAGTTTCAGGGGAATTCGTTCAACTCTTTTGGAAAGAAATGGCGGGGACGACGAGACTCGAACTCGCGACCTCTGCCGTGACAGTCGGCGGACATCTTTTGATACCACAAGGTACCGTATGTCACTTCTTATCATCCCCTTATTGTACCCAGATCGTATTTGCTCCGTTACTGTCAACCTTCTCTACGTTTCTTGCGTTCGGCATCCTGCTCTAGCATGCTCACCATGAGGCGAACCGGTGACCGGAACGTAGTCGCGCGTAGCCGTTCGAACATGGTTTGCAAATCAACGAGTCCATGAGCTGCAGCAAGGTCCAACGCTGCGAGCGTGCCGACCACCTTCAATCCACGATGCCGAGCTATAGTCACCCCGTCTCGTTCATCCAATCAATAAAAGGATGGCTTGGAGTTCGGACGCAAGCGATATCGCTTCGCGCTCACCTGCGTCGAGATGTGCCAAAGCCGAATCGAAGGGCTGTTTCAGGCTCACAACTTCCAACCACGCAGGAGGCTGCGAAATCCAGGCGCGCACGATACCTGGAGTGTTTGCATGAGCCAGCTCGGCCTTCACAGCGGGAGGGATCAAGACCGTTCGATACAGTTCTGGAAGAATATCGGCCGCTTGGATGAGTACGAGATAGTTTAGAGGTGTTGTGTCGGCTACGATCGAGTGCATCTACATGCCGAGCTGCCGGTGTGTCTCGCGATCCCGCTCAATGTCTTCTAGAGTGTATTCCAGTTCGACGCCATGACTCTTCAGAAAGGCATCGACTTCCATCCGGGTCTCGTATCCCAGCAACTGGCGCAGTTGGGCAGCCGAAAGCTTGCGTTCGCGGTACGCTGCTAGGGTCAAAGCCTCGAAGGCCGCGCGGGACAAATCTTGACCTGGAGCCGCCAAAGCTGCTGAGAGTTCGTCAGGAAGCGCAATCGTGACGTGTGGCATTATTTAGAAATTATAACATCATTCGACAAGGGAAATATGGGGGCCGACCCGAATGGTGTTAGCCGCCTTTTCTCACGAGGGGTAGGTTCGCAGAGCGATGCGGACTGTGTTGCGGCCACTTTTTTTGTCTGACGCTTTCTTTACCTGTCGCTTCTTGGTGTTGATGGCTCGAACCCCTGTTCCGGTCGCTTTTTGGACGTAGTCACCTCGCTTCAACCTTCTGCCTGGCCGGCTCGGGAGCGTTTGGTAGAAGAACTCGGTGAATACACGGGCGGGTTGCCCGGTGCGCTGTTGCTCTTTCTTGGCCACCACTTGACGTGAAAAATGAGCTTCAAACGGGAAGAGAGTCTCGCTACACTCTGTCATTGAAAAGGCCTCTT
>Ga0134124_10001705_pt1 | contig 17669 bp, 6 predicted proteins | sample KB304_FD_96880 | JGI IMG/M metagenome (GOLD analysis project Ga0134124, IMG submission 96880) | Terrestrial soil microbial communities without Nitrogen fertilizer from Kellogg Biological Station, Michigan, USA - KB3-0-4 | ecosystem: Environmental > Terrestrial > Soil > Unclassified ...
ATAATTTCTTGATGAGGAATCTGTAGAAGTTCAAATCTTCTTGGGCTTAGATTATAAATATAATATAGTTATAGTGTTAAAAATAAGATTTATCTTAAAGTATAAATAATATTAATTAGTTTAATTATTTTCATTTATAAAAAAAAATAAAAAAGTTAGTTTACTTCTAAAAATAAAAATATTATAGAATGATTTTTAAATTAAAAAAGTAGTAACTATTAAAATTAATTAAAATAAATTTATATTTTAATATTTTCTTTAAATCTTTATTAATAAAATTTATATTTTTATTAATTCAAAATTATATTTTTTAGTTTTTATCCTTCTTTAAATAAAATAAAACAAATATTATATTTCTATTTATATAATTTAAAAAATTTAATATATACACTAATAAATATTTAATATAAATACATTAAATATTTATTAATATTAATATTTTAAGTTTAATATTAAATTATATAATTTTTCTATTACTGAAACTAGTAATTCTAAATAAAAAAAAGTATTTTTATTATAATATTTATAAAGTAACTTATCTTTTTAGATTTAGAGTAATAAATTTTTATTAAAAAACAAAAAGGAATGGTAAAGATTTGTAATAAAATTTATAATAATAAGTTGGATAAAAATAATAACTTGATTTTATATCTTGGCTGTTTTAATTAAAATTTATTAATTTTAATTAACAGTAATTTTTCATTAAATAAATAAAATTAAAAAATTAATTTAAATTAATGAAAAAAATATATTACCTAATAACAATAAAAATAATAAAAATGAATAGTAATAGTTTAATGTATACAATAATAAGTTTACTTCTAAATTTAATAGATGTACTCTCTATCATTTTACCTATTTTACTGTCGGTGGCTTTTATGACAATCATAGAAAGAAAACAATTGGCAGCTCATCAAAGAAGAGTAGGTCCTAATACAGTAGGTTATTATGGAGTACTTCAACCTTTTGCAGATGCTTTAAAATTAATCCTTAAAGAAACAGTTATACCATCTCAATCTAATAAAGTATTATTTTATTTAGCACCAGTTTCTACATTAGTATTTAGTTTATTAGGTTGGGGTATAATTCCTTTTGGAGAGGGATTAGCTTTATCTGATTTTTCATTAGGTGTATTATATAGTTTTGCATTATCTTCATTAGGAGTATATGGAGTATTATTAGCAGGTTGGTCAGCTAATTCTAAATATGCTTTCTTAGGTTCACTAAGATCTACTGCTGCAATGATATCTTATGAATTAATATTAAGTTCAGCTATATTAATAATAATATTATTAACAGGATCATTAAATTTCACAAGTATAATTGAAAGTCAACAAGCTGTGTGGTTTATTATACCTTTATTACCTGTATTTATATTTTATTTTATTTCTATATTAGCTGAAACTTCAAGAACACCTTTTGATTTACAAGAAGCTGAATCCGAATTAGTTGCAGGATTCTTCACTGAACATTCTTCTGTTCCTTTTGTATTCTTCTTCCTTGGAGAATATTCTTCAATAGTTTTATTTAGTTGTTTAACATCTATCTTTTTTTTAGGTGGATATAATTTAATTGAATTATTTGTGAATGAATCGTTTATAAACTTACAAGCAATAATTTTAGGAGTGAAAACTTGTATATTCTGTTTTTTCTTTGTATGGTTTAGAGCTACTTTACCTAGATTGAGATATGATCAATTAATTGATTTCTGTTGGTTAAATTTATTGCCAGTGGCTGTAGCCTTTATTATACTAGTACCTAGTATATTAATAGCTTTTGATATAGCTCCTTACTAAAATATTAAATATTTAAATATTTAAATACTTAAATAAATATCTTTTTTCTTCTATATTTAATCATTAATTCTTAAAAAGAAAAAGGCTTTATTATATAAATTTATATAATTAAACTTTTAAAAAGCTATCCCCCCTTTTTAATATATTAATTATTATTAACTATTAAATAGTAAGGATAAATAATAAAATTAAATTATTATCTTTTTCTAAAAATTTAAATTTTAAAGAAAGAGATTATAAAGAATACTCCCTAAGTATTAAATTCACTTATTCTAATTAGAAAATTATTCTTTAAATTTTTTATTTATAATTTACTCTTTACTATAAATATTTAGTTAGATGTGAATACAAATATTTAAATTATAAATATAAATATCTTAAATAAATAAGATTAAATGGAATTAATTTACTAAGTAATAGAAATTATTTTAAGTAAATGAAATTTAAAGACTATTCTTAAAAAACTCATTACATTTAAGCACCTTCTTCTTAAAATAAAAAATATATAATAATTATTCATTTTCTTAATCTAAGAAGTAGAGGAAGTAATTGTACCATTTATTTTTATATTTATTTGTCTTTGTAATGGACAAAAAGAATAAAAAGTAGTAGTACTGTTAAATTATTTATATTAGAAGAAAATATAAATATATTTAAATAAGAATACAAAATACTTATTATACAAATAAATTTAAACCATTTAGGTAAATAAAGTTTTAAAATATAAAAATATTATATTATAAAATAATTAATAGATAAAAGAAAAGAAAAATAATTATACTAGTATATTTAATTATTTATATAATAGTATTATTTACAAAAATAATTAAAAATATTATAGTATATAAATATATTTTTATAATTACTTCTATAAATTAGATGAAAAAAAGAAGAAGTAAATTAAAAAAGTAAAAAGGGAAATGTTTATAAAATAATAAAATAAATATTTTTTAATTTCTTTTTATATAAAAATAAAATTAAAATATTAAAAGTTCTAAGAAGAAAAAATTAAAACAAATTATGAATTTATCAATATTCTTATTTTTAATAGGTATATTAGGTTTTATATTAAATAGAAAAAATATTATCTTAATGATCATAGCAATAGAAATAATGTTATTAGCTGTAACGCTATTAGTATTAATAAGTTCTGTTGGTTTTGATGATAATGTTGGACAAACTTTTAGTATATATATAATATCTATTGCTGGAGCAGAATCTGTAATAGGTTTAAGTATTTTAGTAGCTTACTATCGATTAAGAGGTACAATTTCACTAAGAACATAATGTATCTATCAATTATTATTTTACCTTTATTAGGGTCAATTGTATCAGGTTTCATGGGGAGAAAAATTGGAGTAACAGGATCTCAATTTATTACCTGTACTTGTTTAATTTTATCTTCATTATTAATGAGTATAGCCTTTTATGAAGTAGGTATCTGTGGAAGTCCAGTACATATAAATTTAGGTAGTTGGGTAGATTCAGAGATAATGAATATCTCTTGGGAATTTTATTTTGATCAATTAACAGTATCTTTAGGTGTAGCGGTTTTATATTGTTCAAGTTTAATTCATATATATACTATTGATTACTTATCTTCAGATCCTCATAATCAAAGATTTTTTTCATATTTATCTGCCTTTACTGGAGGTATGTTAATTTTAATTACTGGAGGTAATTATTTTGTAATGTTCGTAGGTTGGGAAGCAATTGGATTAGTATCTTATTTATTAATTAATTATTATTTTACTAGAATACAAGCCAATAAAGCAGCAATGTTAGCTTTTACAATGAATAGAACAGGTGATATGTTAATGAGTATAGGATTTTTTGCATTATTTGCAGTATTTGGTTCTTTAAATTATTCTAGTATATTTACATTAGTACCTTATATGAATGAAACATCAATATCTATAATTGGATTATTATTATTAGGTGGTGCTTTAGCTAAAAGTGCTAATATTCCTCTTCATTCTTGGTTACCTGGAAGTATGGAAGCTCCAACACCAGTTAGTGCTTTACTACATGCTGCTACTCTAGTTACAGCAGGTATCTATTTATTATTAAGATCTTCACCAATATTAGAGTATACTCCCACAACATTATTAATTATTACATTAATTGGAGCAACAACAGCCTTTTTTGCAGGAACATGTGGATTATTACAAAATGATTTAAAAAGAATAATTGCGTTTAGTACTATATCTCAATTAGGATATATGATGATGGCTATAGGTTTAAGTCAGTATAATGTAGCATTAATGCATACAGTAAATCATGCTTTCTTTAAAGCATTATTATTCTTAGGTGCTGGTGCAGTAATTCACTCTTTTGCAGATCAACAAGATGTTAGAAGAATGGGAGGTTTAATAAAATTTTTCCCATTTATTTATTCAGTAATGTTAGTAGGATCTCTAAGTTTATTAGCTACACCATTCTTAACAGGATTTTATAGTAAAGATTTAATATTAGAATTAGCTTATGGACAATATAGTTTTAGTGGAATGTATGCCTTTATTTTAGGAAGTATTAGTGCAGGAATTACAGCTTTTTATAGTTTTAGATTAATTAGTCTAGTATTCTTAACTAATCCTAATGGACAAAAAGAATCTTATTTAAACTCTCATGAATCTAATTTAGCAGTAATTATACCTTTATTAATATTAGCTTTATTTAGTATATTCTTTGGTTATATATTCTCAGATTTATTTGTTGGAGTAGGATCTGATTTCTTTGCTAACTCTTTATTTATTCATCCTAATAATATTTCTATTATAGAAGCAGAATTCTCATTAAATCCATTTATAAAATTATTACCTGCTATCTTAAGTTTCACTGGTGCTTTACTTGCTATTTTTATGTATCATGTAACTCCAAATATTATTAATAATTTAACTTTAAATTCATTAGGTAAAAATGTTTATGGATTCTTAAATGGAAAATATTATTTTGATGTAATTTATAATCATTTTATAATTTCACAAGGATTACAACTTGGTTATAAAATATCTAAAGAAATTGATAGAGGAGCTATAGAATTATTAGGTCCTTATGGATTAGCTAATACATTCACAAATACTGGATTTAATATTGCTAAATTAGATACAGGTATTATTACTACTTATGCTCTATATATTAGTATTGGTTTACTTTCTTTATTATTCTTAATTTTTGCACCTGTATTAATAGATACTTCTATGTACAATGAAATTAGATTAATTATTATTTATTTTGCTTCTATTCTACTTCTATTTCCTAAATCAAATAATCAAAGTTATAAATAAATATTAATAAAAATATAAAAAAAATAGAATTATTATTAATTAATTTTAAAAATAATAAAATACCAATATTTAAAATAATAACCCCTATTATAATAATAATAATAGTAAAATATTAAAATAAAAATAAAAATTTAAAATAATAATATTTAATATTATTAATAAAGTATTTTAATAAAATATAATAAATAAAAAACTTTTATATATTTTTAAACTAAAAAAAAACAAAAAAATAAATATATATTATTTATACTTCAACTTTATCTTTTAAAATTTAAAAACTTAAAAAAATAAAATTAATTAAAAGAAGATATTAAAAATTGCAATTAAGCAAATAATATACGATAATTAAAAAAAAAAAAATAATTATCAAATTATCAGGAAGAATTTAATTTTGGTTCTGATTGAACGTTTTTCAGTAGTTTTAAGACATGCAAATCGTTGTTCCTAAAAATTTTATAGTTATATTATAAAATAATAAGAATAAGGTGTAAAGGTGAGTTACATAAATTAGATACCTTATAGTCTCCTTAATTAGGAGATAAAAATTTATTTCTCTTTAAAAAAAGGGATACTTATTTTAAAATAGAATAAAAAAGGGTGGTAATAGAAATTTCTATTGCCTAGCTAGCCTTCTCTATAAAAAATAAAAGTTTTAATAAAATTTTTCCTTTAAAAATTAAAAGGTAGGGTTATATTTTAAAAATAAGGAAAGTAAAGATAAATTAGCTAATTATTAAAAAAAAAAGGAAATTTTCTGCTATAAGATTCGATTTATTTTGTTTAAAGGTAGTTGGTGGGGTAAATGCCTACCAAGCCGATGATCAAAAGCCATGTTTGATAGAACAGATGGCCACATTGGGTATGAAAAGCCCCAAGTAGAATTATCTACCAGCAGTCAAGAATATTAGTCAATGCTCGCAAGAGTGAACTAGCTAACTGAAATCACAGGATCCATTACGTATGGTGAATGTAATAACGTAAGGGAAAAAAATGATATTACCTTACTATTAGTGTAGTCCAAAACTGGTGCCAGAAGACTCGGTAAGGCCAGATACGCAAACGTTAGTCGTCCTAATCAGGCGTAAAGGGTATGTAGGCTGCTTTAAAAGTTTTATATTTAATAGCTATGTAAAAAAATAAATAATATTTACTTTTTAACAATAAAATATCAAATGAATTAAAGCTAGAATCAAATTGAGGATAAGTCAAATAATACCTAGTGTAGGGTTTAAATCTGTTGATGTTAGGTGGAGTACTAACGGTGAAAGCTTTTTATCTAGAAATGATTGACGCTGAGAAACGAAGGTGAGAATAGGAAATAGGATTAGATACCCAGATACCTCTCACAGTCAACGATGAATGGTGGTTGTTAGTTAGTTTTATTTAACTGATAACGATGTTAACACGATAACCATTCCGCCTTGCGAGTACGGTTGCAAAACTGAAACCAAAAAAATTAGTCGGTCTCGAAGCAAACGAAGTGAAGCATGTTATTTAATACGATAATACGCGTAAAATCTTACCAGTTCTTGTATATCCAATCTTCTTTATGTAAAAATAAAAAAGATTGAGTAGTTTCTTTTTAAAATAGAAATTCGTTTACAGGTGTTGCATGGCTGTCGTCAGTCCGTGCCGTGAGAAGTGAGGTTAACTCCACTAACGGACGAAATCCCTGCTGTTAATTTTTACTTAACAGTTAATGATATTTATAAGATTTCATTTGGGGCGAAGACAAGTCGTTATGGTCCTCATGGACTGGGCTATAGACGTGCCACGAAAACTTTTACAAAGTGATGCAAAACTAGGCCTATATATTAATTGCTTACAATTATTTAATATTTTTATATTTTATAAAAATAAAGAGGTCAAAAGGAATAGCTAATCATTAAAAAAAGTTAAAAAATTAAATTGAAGACGGATTGTCGCCTGAAATTCGGCGACATGAAGAAGGAATTTCGAGTAATCGTTGATCACTACGCAACGGTGAAGAGAGCATTCGGGATGAACTAACTGTCTGTCGCTGGGAAGAAGCTTAATTTGGGGGAAATTGCCGCGAAATTATTACTTAAATAAAGGAATACTTAATTTAATAGTATCTGCAAAATATTATTTTATTAAAGTAGTTTGGTATGCTAACCTTATTATAATTATTTATAATTAGGTAATAGTCTTTTAATACATAAAACATCTTTATTAATAATAAATAGTATCAGTGATCCCATTTGAGTAACATCTCAAAAGTCATAGCAAGGTAGCTGTACCGGAAGGTGTAGCTGGAAAATAAATTAATTTAACCCCTCTCTACTTTATATTTTGTTATAGTTTATTACTAAATAAAATTAATGTTTTATTTACTTAATGTTTAAATTTTTATAATAAATAATTATATAATTATAAATAAAAATATTATAAATTTAAATTAAAAAACTTTTTATACTTAAATATATTGTATTATCTATAGGCATTTTTATTTTATTGGTAGAATAAATAAGAATATAAAGAATTAATTATTTATATATTTTTTCTCCATTTTTTTACTAATTTTCTTTAAAATTATTTTAGTCGTTTAATTATTTTATTATTTTCCATTTTAAGGAATAAAGAAAAATATATCCTTATTGATTCTAATAAAACTATTAAAATAATTTTCCTTTTTCAATCTTTTTTTTAGAATCTTTTAATTAAATTTACTATTAAATATTATTTACATGATAAAATGATTTATATTTTTTAATTAAAACTTTATTATAAAATAAATGACCTCTTGTAATATTTATTACTTTATAAAAAGGGGTTAAAGTTAATTTTATTCAATTATTATTGTTTAAATAAAAAGATATATAAACAAAAGATTAACCTAATACACAAATAAAACATATTATAGCAATTAAACTTAATATTTTTATAAAAAGGATATTAAGTAAAGTACTTGAATTTTTCTCAATATTAAAAAATTAATATTAATGTAATTCAATAGCATCTCTTAAATATGAACAAACTAATAATGTAAATACAAAAGCTTGAATTAATGAAACTGCTAATTCTAAACCTATTAATGCTAAGAAGATTGAAAAAGGTATTAAAGTTAAGATAGCTACGAATAAGCTACCTGAAAATAATTGATATAGATAAGTAGATAAAATTTTTAATAAAGTGTGACCAGCTACTATATTAGCAAATAATCGCACACCTAATGATACAGCTCTAGCTAAGTAAGATACTAATTCAATTAATACTAATAATGGTACTAAAGCTAAAGGAGTTCCAGCTGGTATAAAGAAAGAGAAGAATTTAATTCCATGTATTGATAAAGATAAAATAGTTACACCCATAAAAATTGTAAAACTTAAACCTAGTGAAACTACTCCACTTGCTGTAACAGCAAATGAATAAGGAACATTAGAAATTAAATTACCGAATAATATAAAGAAGAATAATGAATAAATAAAAGGTAAATATACTTCACTGTTTACACCTATTTGTTCTCTAACCATTGAACCTATACTTGCAAAAGAAGATTCTAATGATATAGACCATTTATTAGGTATTAATTTTGATTCATTATTTCCATATACATGAAATCCTAATACAATTAATAAAATAAAACATGAATATAATGCTAAATTTGTTAAAGTTAAGTTTAAATAACCTAAGATAGGAGCATTAACTCCTATTAAACTAGTTACTTCAAATTGATTTAATGGTGATAAGATAAAAGACATTTTTTTAATTTTTTTTAAGGCTATTTTTTTAAATAAGTTTATATTTAATATATTATTTTTCTTTTTTGTTTTTTAATAAAAATATATTAAATAATAACTTTCCTAATATTACATTACCTCTCTATCTAAATATTATTTTAATTTAGAATAAACTTCTTTATTTAAAATTAATTATAAAATATAAAGAGATAAATAGGAATATATAACTTACGAGTAATCAGACTCGAACTAATGATTTCTACTTCGAAGGTAGAAGTTATACCACTTAACTATACTCGTTTATTCTATAAATAGAATAATCTTCTTTTCTTCTTTCATTTATTATATAGAAAGCTGAAAAAAGGAGTTGAACCTTTTTTTTACCGTCATGAATGGTATGTTTTAACCCTTTAAACTATTTCAGCAAATAATAATATAAAATATAAATATTTTACTATTACCTTTTAATATTTTATTTTTATTTAAATATTTTTATTACTTTAAATAAATTATAAAAAATTACTATTATTCTAATTTAAAGTAATAGATAAATATAATTTAAATTTTTATAATAATTATATTAAAAATATATTTATAAAAATATTTAATTTAGAGTTAGATTTATTATCTATAGAACTAATTTAGTAAATAAAGAAAAGTACTTATAAAAATATTGTATATATTTATATAAATTTTATTATTTATAAAGAATATAATAATATTTTTATTTTTAATAAGTCATGATATTATTCCTTATTTTTTCTTTATAAAATATAAAGGTAGAATAATACATACTTTCTTTTTACTGGATTTATTATAAATATTAATAAGTTGGAGTATAGGTTTTATATTTTTAATAACCTTTATTAAATATACATACATACTTAAGTGTTAGATTTATATTTAAAAATATTATATATTTATAATAAAATTTAATATAATTTATATCTATTTTAATACAAATTTAAAGGTTAAAATTTTCTTTCTAGTTTTACCACAAAATTATTTTTGTTCTTAAGATATACCCAATATTCCCCTAGAATCTTCACTTAATTTAAATATAAATTAAATCTATTATTTAAATTACAGTATTAGATATCTTAACTCTCTTTTAAAAATAAATATTTTATATAAATTTTTTATATTATACATTTCTAATTTTATACTTTTATTAGAAAAAGTTATTTTGGGGGTGGTACTGACTATTATATTTGCTTATGGAAAAAACTTAAAACAATATGATGTTAACTCTCTATACCCATTCTCAATGTTAAAACCTATGCCTCTAAATTTAATTAAGGAGCACAAATACTTAGATTTAGAATTAGATCAAAATAGTAATTTATTTGGAATTTTTGAAGCTGAATGTATAGTTCCTAAATGTGATAGACCCCAATTACCGTTTAAATTAGGTGGTAGAACCATTTATCCTTATGGTAATTGGAGGGGGATATACTTCACGGAAGAAATTAAAGCTTTATTAGAATACGGATATAAATTTAAATTGATCAAAGGTTATGAATTTAGTCAATACGATTTATTTAAAGAATATGTAAACTATTTTTATAATATAAAAATGAGTAGTAGTGGTTCAACTAAATTTATAGCCAAAATGCATTTAAATCAATTATACGGAATATTTGGTAAAAAACAAGATATAATTGAAACAATTAATATTTATAATAGAGATATTAAAAAATATATTGCTACTAAAATAGTTAAAACTATTATAGAAATCAATAGTGATAAATCTTGTATATTACTTAATAATAATATTGATAATAAAATCTTAAAAGAATTAAACATTGAATTAGAAACTAATTTAATTAGTAGAAATGTAGAAGTTACAAGTAATGTGGCTATTGCAGCTGCAATAACAAGTTATAGTCGAATACAAATGCTAAAATATAAATTAGATCCTAATACACTATATACTGATACTGATAGTATTTTTACTAGTGTACCGTTAGATGAGTCTTTAGTAGATCAAAATAAAATTGGATTTATGAAAGATGAGTTAAATGGATGTACAATATCTGAAGGTTATTTCTTAGGAATAAAACAATATGGTTATTACTATATTGAATAGAATGGTAATAAAATTGATAAATCAACATTTGCAGGTATTCCTAAAAATAGTTTAAGTTTTTATGAAATTGAAAATATCCATAAAGGAAAAACCATCACTAAAAAAATACCTTTAAGATTTTATAAGTCATTTAAAGATTTAAACATCAAAATTAAAACAAACATAGACATTGTTCTATCAAGAACAAATGAAAAAAATTAATTAATAATGTATATCAACCTATTAAAATAAACCAGTTAAATACATTTGACAATTTATTTAATAAAATAAAAAATAAAATACTATTATTACTTAAAAAGTTTTGTAGTAAAAAGTAACCATTTAAAATAAACTAATCACCCCCTTTTCACCATTTAAATATTAATAAATTATACCATTATTTAATTATTAATAAATCCTAACCTAACCTTATATATCGATTTATAAGTTTTAAAAGAGAAGCTAATTATGTTTAATATATTAAAGTATATATTTATAATTAAATTAAAAAAAGAAAATATATTTAATATATAAATTGTTTGTAATAGCTATTCTTCTTAAAATTTATAAAATTTAATAAACCTTCGTATTACTTTTTATAGTTTTGGAAAAAATTTATCATATTTATTTATTATATTTATAAAATAATTTATAATAAAATAATAACGTCTAGAAAGTGAAACGAATGTATATCCTAGTTATTATTTATATGATAAATAATTATTAGTGAAGTTTATTCTAGTGAATTAAATTATAATTTATAATTTAACTTCGCTTCATTTTAATAATTTAAAGTCAATTATCTTTTAAATTTAAATATTAACAAATTTTCCTTATCTTTTTATAAAAAGATTAAAAAAAATGAATATATATTAATTAAAAATCAATTTATATTCTAGAAGGTAGTAAATCCTTTATTTATATTTTAGTAATTATATTTACTTTAAAAAGAGGATCTTTATTAAAAATTTTAATAAAATTATAAAAATAAAGGAATATCTATAAAAATTAAAATAAAATGAATTCATTAAATAATAATAACAATTTCATTATTAATAACAGTGAATGTACACAATTAAAAATAAATAAAAAAATAATACCTTTATTTAGTACACCACTTCAATTAAAACAAAAAAATTTAAGACAACAAAATAAATTTGATATTAATATAATAAATCCTCAAAAAAATAAAAATTTAACTAATAAAGTTATAGATTTAAATTTAATATTATCAATATTTTATAGAGGAATAAATTTATATAATTTAACTTTGAATAATTTTTTAAATAAAGAAAATAATAATAAATTAAAGTTAATTAGAGAATTAAAATATGATGAATATAATAAATTAAATATAATTTATAATAATTATTTATATTTATTAAATAGATATTTACCTATACTACAATTTAGATCTTTAATTTATAAATTAGAATTATTTGCTCCTAAACGAATATTAAAATATAATTATTTATATACATATACATTCCGATTAAGAAGTTTACATTTAAATAAAAAATATAAATATTTAAGTAAATTTATTAATAAAAAAGTAAATAATATAAATATTAGAATGGTAAGTAAATTATTAGAAAAAGGTGATATATTATATTTAGATATTATATCTTTAATTAATAAAAAGAAAATTATTATTAATAATTATAAATTAAATAATTTGTTTTTACCAGTTAATAATTTAATTAATAATATTATTAATAAAAAATATTTATTAGAAGAAATAAAAGAAAAAGAAGAGAAAAAAAATAATTATGATAATTTATTAAATTTAAACTTAAAAAAATTAAATTTTGATTTAACCTTTAATAATTTACATAAAAATAATGAAATTAAAATTAGAAATACAAGAAAAGCTATTTTAAATTATTTAAATTTTGAAGAAAGTGATGCTTTAAATTTAAAAAATAACAATTATTCTTCACCAGTGGAAGTAATGTATAATAATAATTTAGTAAGTAAACCTATTATCAATCAATATTTAAAAGAAATGAGTAAATTTAATATGTGGAGAAAGGGAATATTTATTTACTATAATAAAATTATTGGTTATAATTTTAATAGTAATACTAATAAATTAATAAAAAATATTTATAATTTATTACATGCTTCATTTAAATCTATGTATTGCTTAATTAGTAAACCTGTATTTATTATTACTCCAGATAAAATTACTATCCAATTATTTTATTATTTGTTTATACCTAATTTACTTAAATTAAAACAAATTAATTTATATAAAAAAAATAAGAAATATAAAAATATAAAATTAATTATGAGAAGAAGAGAATTAATAAATAAACATATAATATTTAAACAACAAATTAGTAAATACAGAAGATTTAAAAAAACTAAAATTAATTTACTTAATTTAAGTAGTAATGCTTTAACTAAAGTATTTTCTAATAAATTTAAAATTTTATGTAATATTTTAAGTAATTTATTTAAAAAACCTGTAGAATTAAATTTAACTAGATTACATTACCCTTATTTTGATAGTAATATCTTAGTTAACTTATTAGGTATTATGATTAATAAAATTAAACTAAGAATTATTATTAGAAAACTTTTTGCTAATACTGTAATTAAAAATTTAAATTCTGTTAATTTAAATAGAAATAATAATATTATTCCAGCTTTCTTAACAGGTATTAATATTAAAGTTGCAGGTAGATTATTGACACAAAAAGTAGTTCCTAGAAAAACAGTTAAAACAATTATTAGAGGAGCTTCTGCTAGAAGTAAAGTAAATTTCTTAGATGTAGCAACTTATAATAGTAAAAATAAAAGAGGAGCCTTTAGTATTACAGTAAAATCTGGACAAAATTATTTTTATATAAAAATATTTATTAATATCTAATATACACTTCTATTTTAACCCCTACTTAAAATAAAAATAAATTATAAAAAAGGAAATTATAATACTTAAAATAAAATATTAATATTTACTATTAATAAAATTTAGGTAAAAAATGTAAATTTAAACATAATGAATAAATTAATATACAAAATATAAGTGAAGATAAATATATTCTTAGAATATAAGTAATAAAATTTTATATATTTATAAATAGAAAAATTTATTGTATTAATATAACATTAATAAGTGTAATTATAGGTAAAAATATAATTTGAAAAGTTTACAAAAATTTAAATTATATTTTAATTTGGTATATTAGATCCCTATTATTTTATTATTATTAGGTTCTACTATTTTTATTATTTTATTTAGTTGGAGAAAACAAATTTTAGAGGATTTTGTTTGATTACCAAATTATTATTAATAATTTAACCTCTTTTTACAAAAACTATTTAAAAAATAAAAAATTAAAAACAAAAAAAATAAATTAATTAAAAGTATCGATGACAATATTGTAATAACATCACAAAAAAATAATATTTGAATATATTATATAATAAGTAATTTAAAGGGGTTATTAAGGAAAACTAAGGCAAATTTATTAAAAAGGAGGTATAAACCAAAAGCTTCAAGAAATAATTTTAATTATTTCCCGATATGAAAAATAAGCGATCCTAAGGTAAACCTTATTAATAAAATACTTCCTGAAGTAAAACATTTTATTAGGGAAAGGAAAGGAAATCAACCGAGACTCCGAAAGTAATGGTGAGTGAAATCGGACTAGCCTAAATTAATGAAATAAATTGAATAACTTAAACATTTATCAAAGAAAATGAATTAAATAATTTATTAATTTGAAGGTGTATTAGTAAACATATTTAAATAAATATGTTCTAAAAAAGGTCAAAAACTCTAAGTCCTGTAGATTTATTAATTAATTTTAAATAAGTATGATGAGAGATAACTTGTCAGAATATAGGGGAACCATCCTCTAAGGCTAAGTATAATAAATTTAGCGATAGTGAAAAAGTACTGTAAAGGAAAAGTTTGAAAAGTAAGTAGTATACTAAAAAGTGATTTAATAAATTAATAAATTTATTAATGAATTAGTGAAATAGATCTTGAATTAGTAACTCTATAAGCAGTCGAAATTCTTCTTTAAATCATATAAGATAAAAGAATGACGGCGTACCTTTTGCATAATGGGTCAGCAAGTTAATAGGAGTAGCAAGGTTAAAAGCCCTAGCGAAAGCGACTGAACTATATAAATAGTATCGGATAAGTTACTTCTATTAGACCCGAAGCCAGGTGATCTTACCTAGACCAGATTATAACGGATCGAACGGGTGAATGTTGCATAATTCTCCGATGAGTTTAGGTAAGCGGTGAAATGCCAATCTTACCTGGTGCTAGCTGGTTTTCTACCGAAACATATTTAAGTATGACGTCTATATAAGATTTATGGAGGTACAGCAAGGCAATTCCCAACAATTAAGATAAGATATTGTAATATCTCCTTTTTAAAGGTAATTTAATGCAAATTAAATTAATTACAATAGCCTCTTATGCGTTTAGGTTGTGGGGACCTCGAAAATCTTACCTTTGGAAATGAATCTCGGAATTACATAAATTGATGATAGATATTCAGACTACTCATGCTAAGTTGGGTAGTCAAGACGGAAACAGCCGAGAACACTGATCAAGGTCCCAAATGATTGTTAAGTGAAATTAAGGACGTAGCAATATCGTATACAGCTGTGAAGTGAGCCTGGTAGTCGCTACTTATAATGATCGTATGTAACAACGCATCAGCAGTTTAGATAGTAGCGCCGAAAATTTAACGGGTCTTAAACAATCAACCGATATCGTGTTGATTTAGAATAAATATTTATTTTATTTTAAATCTAGGTAGTAGAACATTCAGTCAAACTAATAATAAAATAGTGTTTCATTATTTTTAGGTTACTGAAGAGAGAATGCTGACATGAGTAACGTAAAAAGAAGTTATAATACTTCTCGCCGAATACGAAAGGGTTGCAAATAGGAAAGGTTAATCCGTTTTGTTTGAATGCGGCCTCTAAGGACCAAAACCAAAGTTTTGGCTGATGAGTATAAAATAGAAAGTCCTTTATTATTTTATTTAGGACCAGGAAATGAATATTTTTAGTAATTTAAGTAATTAATATTTAAATATATTTTATTTGTTAATTATATTTTTAATTACTTAATTTTATATTTATAATATTGTGGCAAACCATTATAAAATTTAATTTGAAATAATAAAAAGAATAGTATAAATTATATTTAAATGTATACAATTAAATTATAATTGGAGTATAATCAATAATTACTCTCCCTATAACTATACCTCTTTATCTTTAATTTTTATCATTTATTTTATTTTTTAATTAAATAAAATAGAATTATAATTATTTAAATATTATATTCTTGTTTAAATTATATTTATTTTTATATTAGTTTTAGCTAAAATTATGAAAAAAATTAAATGTAAGTTTAACTTTAATTTATTAAAAATTATAAATAATAGATAGGGTATAATAAATGGTTAAATCTCTTTAAGTAAATTTTTACTTAAGGATAAATTAGAAATGTAAATTTAAAATAATAGTCTAGTTTATAAAGAATAAATATTATTTTATTTATCTCTCAATATTATAAAAATATAAAATTTACTACCGTACCCTAAACCGACACAGGTTCGTAGGTAGAGTATACTAAGGCGTAGAGCTAAAAGTTGTTAAGGAACTCGGCAAGTTCACCTCAAAAGTTAGACGAAAAGAGGTACCGCACATTGATTAATATTTTGTATTAATCATAAGGCGGTGGCACAGAATCGGAGGCCCCGACTGTTTACTAAAAACACAACACAGTGCAATCATTAATATGATAGTATACTGTGTGAAATTTGCCCAATGCCATAAACATAAGATAATTTATATTTAGTAAATTATCGAAAGTGTGGTTAATAGCGGTCTTAACTATGAGGATCCTAAGGTAGCAAAATAAATTGGCCATTAAATGTGGTCCAGTATCAATAATGTAACGATGGCCTCACTGTCTCTACAACTTGCTCAGTGAAATTGAATTACGCGTGCAGATGCGCGTTGCCTCCAGGGGGACGGGAAGACCCTATGCAGCTTTACTGTAGTTAGTTATCATATGAATCTAGAACAATCTTAATCAAATAGAAAATAGAGAAGTCGATAGACAAATACTGCAAACCTTATAATTAAGATTGGGTTTATGTTTACCTTAAAATTAAAAAATAAAGGGAGAGTTGACTAATTGGCAGTTTGACTGGGGCGGTCGTCTTTAATAGAGTAGCAAAGTACATCCAAATAGTTATTTAAATTAAGGGTATTTATACCTAAAATGTAAAATATATAAATATTTTGTATATTTTATATTTAATACAAATAATTTTTCTCTTTATTAAAATATATAATAAAAAATTTTAATAGAGAGGAAAGTAAAAACTAAAAAAATCAAAACTTTCTCTTCAAATTAATTCTTTTTATATTTATACTTTATTTTAAAGAATAAATAAAATAGAAATTAGTGATCCCTTTCTTTAATTGTTTAAATTATGGTTAGGGTCAAGAGTTTGGCAAAAAACAATAATACAATATATTTTAATAAGGTATAGCTAGAAATTGAATGGAGATCAATCAACCATGAAGGGTTGCGCAGAGTTCAATGGCGGTAAGCATGCTTAACTGAAAGACTTAAAAGTCGCACAGATACGTAAGTAGGGCATAGTGACCCCTCGCTATAAAATGGGATAGACGGGGATCAATTGATAAAAGTTACGCTAGGGATAACAGGCTGATAGCCGACGAGAGTACACATTGTCTCGGCTGTTTGGCACCTCGATGTCGACTCATCCTATCCTCCGGGGGAAGAAGCTTGGAAGGGTTCGGC
>Ga0134124_10001713_pt1 | contig 17637 bp, 20 predicted proteins | sample KB304_FD_96880 | JGI IMG/M metagenome (GOLD analysis project Ga0134124, IMG submission 96880) | Terrestrial soil microbial communities without Nitrogen fertilizer from Kellogg Biological Station, Michigan, USA - KB3-0-4 | ecosystem: Environmental > Terrestrial > Soil > Unclassified ...
AAAACAGTTAGGGTCGGGTCTTGTTATAGAGAAATAATGAAGTGTTTCCCACACATAATATTTTTGCGCAAGACCAATTATAGAACATTATTTATTGAGGTGACAAAAGAACATAATATGAGGGAATATGGCGGCGGACATGATGGGATTTCATACAAATATATAGAAAACGAATCGCGTAATTATTTAATCCAGTTGATTCAACAAGGATGCTGTTCTGACTGTTATGAGTGTGCGGTATGTGGCGGGGAGTTTGATTGTATGCCATCTTTGGATATGTATATTTTGCATGCGAAGTCGCATTGCACGTCAATTTATGAAATATTCGGCCGAACATGATAAACAGGCTCTACAGGCCATTCTGAGGCTGATTAACTATGTCCGCCGCATCATGTACGCCACGCGAAGCGACGGCTAGATCCGAAGGATCTACCGAGCGAGCGTTCTTGCGAAGCAAGAAATAATGAATCCCATACAGCTAACTACATAAAACAATGAACAGTACTGCGGATGAAGCATCAGTTTCTGTTGACATTAATAAGATATCATGTTTCCGTAAAGAATGTCATGGAAGCAAAACCAGGGCATACGATGCCGATACGCGTGGATATGATGATATAGTTAAATTTGTATATTCTGCTTCTCTTATCAGATCATGTTTAATCTGCTCCACAATATCTTTTGTATGCAAAGTGTGCGGTGAACATTATCCTTCAAACATCGCGAACACTTATATGGATTCAATAATAAAACACATGATGACACATTTCGGTGTGTTAGGAGATGTTAAACATAATTATTTTTACGTAGATTTTGTTGATCACTATGCAGTTCCTACCACGCCTATCGAAGCAAATATTGTCAGTGCTAATTATATAGTGATGTTGAGATATTTCCCCCATATAATATTTTTAAGCAAAACGAACTATAGAAAATTATTTGCAGAGGTCGCAAAGAAATACGATTTGAGAAAATATCGGGATGCTTATAATGGAGTTTCTTGCCAGTACATTGAGGAGGAAGCACAAAATTATTTAATCCAATTAATCCAAGAGGGGTATGGTGCCGACGGCTACGAATGCGTATTTTGTGGGCTAGAATTCGATTGTATGCCATCTATAGATGTATGCATGTTGCATATGAAATTACACAATATCACAATAGCCGACACGTGATAATATTTTTTACTGCGGCCGAACATAACAAACGGGCTCTGCAGACCATTCTGAGGCTAATGAGTAATGCCCGCCGGATCATGTATGCCACGCGAAGCGACGGCCTATCAAAGATAATACTAGCTATGAGCGAGCGAAGGTCCCTTCGGGACCATAGCGTAAAAATGAATCCCATACATTTAACTATATGAAACAATGAGCAGTACTGTGGACGGTGTATCAGAAAACTCTAATGAAACACCATGTTTCCGTAAAGAATGTTGCAGAAGCAAAACCAAACCATTCAATATCAATCATCAAATTCATGATGATATTATTAAATTCGTATATTCTGCTGCCTATACAAGAACATGCCTAAATTGCTCAGTAATATCTTTTGTATGTAAAGTATGTGATGAACATTATCCTTCAAACAATGCGAATACTTATACGGGTTCTGTGATGAGACACATGATGATTCATTTCGGAATATTGAATAATGTTCAACATAATTATTTCTACATAAATCCTGTTAATCAACCGGACGGAGATATTGATTGCGACGCGATTCCAACCACACCTCTCGAAACAAACATTGTCGGTGCCAATTATATAGAGATCCTGAAATATTTTCCTCATATAATATTTTTAAGCAAAACAAACTATAGAAAATTATTTGCAGAGGTCGCAAAGAAATACGATTTAAGAAAATATCTTAATGCCCACGGAGGAGTTTCTTATCAGTACATTGAGGGAGAATCACGAGATTATTTAATTCAATTAATCCAAAATGGGCACGGTGCCGTTTACGGTGTCGACAGTTACGAATGTGTATTTTGCGGGCTAGAATTCGATTGTATGCCATCTATAGATGTATGCATGTGGCATATGAAATTACACAATATAACAATAGACGATTAGAATAACATTTTTTGCACTGCGGCCGAACCCCATAAACGGGCTCTACAGACCATTCTGAGGTCAATGAGTAATGTCCGCCGCGTCATGTATACTACGCGAAGCGACGGCGGCAACCTTCGGTTGTTCCGCGGCGAGTACAGCGAGCCATTAGCGGATCTTCCTAGCGAGCGAGCAGAGCAGCCTACGGCTGCGCAGCATAAATTTGAATTTAGCGTATACAATGCATACGAAACTCAGCCAAGAAGCGACAGTGTTTGATTGCGGCGAGTGCAACGAGCATAGCAATTAAATCCTAGCGAGCAACGCATAGCGACAGTAGGGAGCGTATTGCGTATGTGAATGGAGATGGAAACAACCGTCGCCAAAAGAATATTATGCTCATTCAACGTATGCAGTGGGGGAGAAACCGAGCCATATTGGCTTCCTACATATAATGACATTTCTATCCGCATTGCATATTCTACTGCCTTTGTCAGAAAATGTTTAAAATGTCAAAGACTATCCGGTATATGCAAAGTATGTCATGAACATTATCCCACGAATGACAGTGGAGACTATTTCAATGCAATAATGAAACATATGATGAATCATTCCGCGATTTTATGTTATTTTGATCACGGCTATATTTACGTAAGTCTCATTAAACAATCTGGCATACTCCGTATAGCCACTGGATACGATTATTATGTAGTTCCAGACGTTCCTTTTGAACGAATACGTGTTGGAATAAATTCGGCAGAATTGATAAGGCAAGTTCCCCATGTGATATTTTTAGGCAAAATTGACTACGGAAAATTATTTCTAGAAGTTGCGAAAGAATACGATCTAAAGAACTTTCGTAATCATCGAGACAAAATCACATTTATGTACATTGAACACGAATCACAACAATATCTTATTCAACTTATGCAAGAGGGATTTCAATCGGACGGCTATGAATGTGTATTCTGTGGCGGGGAGTTTGAATGTTTCCCATCTCTAGATGAATATATGGAGCATAAACAAACGCACTATAACGCCTAATCAAATGTGATAATAATGCCCCATGCGGCCGAACATGGCAAACAGGCCCTAAAGTGCATTCTGAAGCTAATTAACTATATTCGCCGCATCGTAAATTTGAATTTGGCGCATACAATGTATACAAGACTCAGCCGCGAATCGACCGTAGGGAGCGTAGCCACTAGCGAGTGCCACGCAGCGCTTGCAAATGATGTTTGACCCTGATGCAGCGATACAGGACAAATTTAAGATGAGAAAGCTAATGTGCTCGCGAGAATGCGGAATTCATAACGGAGTCAAATTACATCACTTCACAGTCCCTCGGAATGATATATTTGAGCATATGAGATTAGTAAACAAATTTTACGAATGCAAGAAATGTTATGAAGGACAATAATTTAGTTCCGGTCACTATGCGTATGGATTACATGTGCGCTGCCTTATATGCGGCATGATGTTTTCAATAACATACGGCTTAATTAATGATATTTCCAATCATAACACCCGACACGCCGACCTTACTAATTTATGCAATATTGGAGCGGCCACACGTTTAGGATTTGCGGGACTTTTGAATACTATGCGTTCGAATCCAATGGCATTATACAGTGCTTTAGATTCCATATGTCCCATCTTCCCCCAACTTACAGTGTTATCAACCGCCCCAGAAACTAATCCGGAAATTAATGAATTAATCGTATATGCAGGTTTGCGTGAGTATTCGAAATTTGGTTCATTTGATGGATTAGTCGCCGAATTAAAGAATCTTATCGAAGATTTCATAATGCGCAAAACCTTCGCGTGTGTGTTTTGCGGCGATGATTATGATACACTACCAACCGCTAAATTAGCAAGATTACATATAAAGAATTGTGTGGCGCTCCGCGAGGCCAGATAAATAATTTTTTACACTTCGGCCGAACGTGGTAAATAGACTCTAAAGTGCATTCTGAGGCTAATTAACTATGTCCGCCGAACTATATATGCAGAACAAGGCAGCCAGACCATGTATACTACGCGAAGCAACCATAGGTACTGTAGAGTAAATTTGAATATTAAGTTTTTATCATAAAGAATCTATGGCCAGTACTAGCCGCGAAGCGACGGATTTGAGCGCGGCGAGCAACGCGAGCAAGAGCGATCAAATCCTAGCGAGTGTTCGCGATCAAATCCTAGCGAGTGTTTGCCCCATAGGACGGTGCAAAGGCACAACAGAACATTATGAACCATTATTATATGATGGACGCAACGAATTTATCATTAGCACCGCATTCATTAGAAAATGTTTAACATGCGCGGGTATATCATTCATATGTAAAATTTGCGATGAAAAATATCCTTGCACGGACAACACATATATAAAACCACACTTAATATTGTATCACGCGGCCAATCATGCAATATTTTCGGGCTCCGTTCAATACGGCAATGTTTATATAGACTTCGATTGCGCATCCAATGCAATTATGAATTACACCGGCAAAGTTACGATAGGATTTAGTTTGCCGTCTGTAATACACAAATTTCCCCATATAGTATGCGTGGGTGGCGTAGATTACAGAAAAATATGTTTGGAAGTCGCTCTAGAATATAATATGATTGAACCCATAAATATTAGTAGCGGAGGAATTGCACCGGCTGTGTATATAAGTGGCGTGGCGTTTCGATATTTTATCGAATTGATGCAAAATGCGTTTCTTTCCGAAGAATATGAATGTATGATTTGCGGATTAATGTTTGAATGTTTCCCATCGGTGGACGTGTGTAGATCCCACAACGAAACACATTGCATTATGTATGATGCGCCTCCATAATGTTTTTTAGGGCGGCCGAACATGATTAATTGACCCTACAGTGCATTCTGAGGCGAATTAACTATGTCTGTCGCACAGTTACGCGAAATTTGAATTCTATACGATTATTATAAAGATACTATGGCCAGTACCAGCCGCGAAGCGACGGATTTGAGCGCGGCGAGCAACGCGAGCAAGAGCGCTCAAATCCTAGCAAGCGCCCACGCGAAATGTCACATCATCGCTTGTGGCGGAAGAGAAACTGAACCATACAACATCAACTCGCATTTCAGCAATAGATACGAATTTATTTTATCCAGCGTTATCGCCAGACGATGTTTGAAATGCGGCACAGTAACCTATACGTGCAAAATATGTTTTGAGGGATATCCCACTAACTACAACCACACAGTGTACATAGATACAATACATAGTCATTTATTTCAGCATGTGACGGTGGCAAATGAACTCGAGTTTAAACACGAATATATTTATATGACTCTTGATCCGACTGATTACGGCATGACTACGATTGCCATCAACTCACTGGAGATATTAAAACTTCTTCCGCATATAGTATGCTTTGATCGGGTTGATTATAAGAAATTATTTTTGGAAGTGGTGGAAAAATATTACTTGCGAAAAGGTCGAGCTATCAGTACCGGTATTACATACATGTACATAGAGTTTGAATCAATGGATTATTTCATCAAATTGATAATAGAAGAAAACATCCTTGACGGATACGAGTGTGCGATATGTGGAGGGGAGTTTGAATGCTTCCCGTCCGTCGATGTATATAGAGAGCATAGTTTGGGACACCCCGCGGCTTGGATAAATAATTAATTTTTAATTTTTTTATATCACCATTAGTATAGGCGAGTGTTGATATCTATTTTTTCGCGGCCATCATCAGCCCGCCGGACCACGTGCGTAAGACCAACCCGCCAGATCATGTACGCCACGCGAAGCATAAAATTGAATATCCTATTTTATTGTTACAAAATTTATGGCCGATACCAGACGCGAAGCGACGGATTTGATCGCGGCGAGCACCCGAAGGGGAGACCCCGTAGGGGTCGGGTGCGAGCAAGAGCGATCAAATCCTAGCGAGCGTTATGCGAAGTGTCCCACCAAGTCGTGTAATGGAGAAATTCGCCCCAATATTTTACATCCGTATCACGATGAGATAGAATTTGTTATGTGTGAATACGTCTCTGCTTACATATGTGGCATATGTACGAGAGAATCTTTTATATGCCGCGTGTGTGGCGAGCAATTTCCATGTAAAAGAAAAGAAGATTATAGGGGGGCTATTTTGCGTCATTTAACCAAACACAACACTCATATCGACATCCATAATCGATACATTCCAATTTATCTTAGATTTATTGCAGCGTCAGGAAAATGGACATGCGATCCAACCCGGATAACTCAATATGAGTTAGCAAATGATGCCATCGTTGTTGATGTTTGGGAATTATCTAAATGTATACCGTATTTTATTTGTTTAGGAAAGATAAATTATGGAGAATTGGTTTCAGAAGTGCTGATGAAATGCGAACCTGAAAAATCCAATTTTTATGGGGGCGAGCTATTGAATAAACTTATATACGAAGATTCACTTGATTATTTAATCCATCTTTTGCAAATAGGATATCAATCCGACGGGTATGAATGCATAATTTGTGGCGGGGAGTTTGATTGCATGCCGACAACAGAAATTTACGATTTGCATTCCAAGACACATACCGCATCTTGTGTTAACCTGCCGCCATATTACGAATATGATGTGGAATATATGCATCGCGCAACACGCGAACGAAACCTTATTGATGTTTTGAACTGGATGCGCGACGCTGTCCGCGATCGTGAGAAGAATATGCAGTTGAAAGCAGATGCAAGAAAAATTATTAACGCGGCGATAATAACACGCGGCGCCAATAAATAATTAATTTTTAAATTTTTTATATTGCCATTAGTATAGGCGAGTATTGTTGTCTATTTTTGCGGCCAACACCAGGCAGCCGGACCACATAAACAGAACCAGGCAGCTGGACCATGCACACAGAACGAGGTTGCCGGATCACGTATGCCACGCGAAGCGACGGAAGATCCGCGGCGAGCATAGCGCCCATAGGGCGCGTATTGCGAAATTTGAATACTACATGTTCAATAGCAGCCATGAATGCAGACGGACGCAACGAAGCGAAACATATGGGCAATATCAGCCGCGAAGCGACGGCGTTTGCGCGTGGTGAGTCCCGCAGGGACGAGCGAGAGCGCGCAAACCCTAGCGAGCGCCGCATAGCTACCGTAGGGAGCGTATGCGCCCGGCATAAAATAAAGATGACGGAATTCCGCCCCTCATTAGAAAGAAATTCAACATATATGCGTATATTGAATAAATTTTATAGATGCGCAGAATGTGTTAGAGAAGGAGGAGGGGTAATTTTTAGTTCAAATATATGTATTTCCTGCTATTTATGTGACCAAACTTTCGCATGGGGGATTAAAAATACCACAGATATATACAATCATAATAAAAATTATCATGGCAAGGATTTTTCGCATTCATTTGAACCGGGCAATTTAATAAATTTAGGCCGTGGTATGTCATTCCAAATTCTGGACGATATATTACCTAACAATCCCCAATTTGCAGTATTAGTATCCAATGATAAAAACCTTTCTCGAGAAACAGAAGAATTTATCTCCGATATATACAAAAAGGGCCCTATAATGAAATATGATGATGTTCTTGTAATGGTGGAACTTGTTAAGGAATGTTCGATGTCTCCGCTTAAAACCTTTGCCTGCATATTTTGCGGTGATGATTACGACGCCACTCCCACACTTAAAATTGTTCGGATGCATATAAAATGCTGTATGGGGTTGAGAACATGATTTTTTACTTACGGCCAAACACTGTCGATAAGTTCTAAATTGCATTCTGAAGCAAAATAACAGTGTAGCCCGATCATGTATGCCACGCGAAGCGATGATTTTGCTGAGCAAAATGATGCAAGCGCTTTTGCTGCGCAAAAAATAATGAATTCCATGTATCTAATATGAAGGAATGATGCCAATAACACAATGTGCGTTTGCGGCATCGCAAAAAGTAACACATAAAATATGCCCCCATCATCTTATCGGAATGATTAGGTTTCGGCATATTTCCGATCGTACCATGTCTCATTTAAGAATATTTAATAAATTTTATAAATGCGAAAAGTGTATGTTAGGTGGTGTACACGTATATTGTTATATTTGCAACGACACATTTATAGCGGGCTATCCGTATGTTAACAATACATGGGACCATAACAAAAAATTTCACAACATTACCCTCGAAAATTTACTAAATACTCCGAGAATGCTTATGAGTATTGCGGCTATGGGAATTGTATTCAGTATTATAGAAGAATTAATAATAAATAATCCTCAGTTTTATGTAATATTGCCGGATAACACAGATTCTGGTCCAGAAATCAGAGATGTGATTAATGATTTTAAGAAAGATATATTCGACCCGACGGTTCGTAAACATTACACTGATTTACTTACTAAATTGGTAGAAAATTGTATCAAATCACCATCGCGAACATACTCATGCATATTTTGCGGTGTTGAGTACGATTGTTTGCCGTGTGTTAAATTAGCTACAGAACACATCAGAATATGCCCGATAATATGTAAAAATAAAATAAACAATTCGGGCAATTAATTATTACTCTACGCTCCCTACGGTCGCTTCGCTACGTTCGCTTGGATTTGCTGTCGCAAATTCATCGCTCACTGGCTGGTATTGACAACAAAATAATACCTCCAGAACATATATCCTGCGCGAAGCGACGGCATGATCCAGAGAATAAGCCGAGCGAGCGAGCGTAGCGACTGAAAGGAGCGTAGCGTATTAATTATTTTTTAAACAAGAGTTTGCCGCTATTAGTATAGGCTATAATTTTTTAGCAACATTAGTGATGCCCCGCATTTGCAATTATCCAGGCGCGGATGAAATACCCAAAAAATCAATACTTCAAGTATGGGAAGATGGAGAATTCAAGTCCGGGTGTGATGAAAATTCATGGTCATGTGAAAAATTTCCCGCAACTACATTTAAAGTGGATCATGGATTTCTTCATTTGAATGCGACGCGAATTTCAGACGGGTTTTGGCTTAGTGGCAATAAGGATGGTGTTGTTGTGTATTTGGCCCAGGATACGTCTAAGAATATCGCACATAAATGTTTTGATAGATTTGTTGTATTCCCACTGCATTTGGACATACATTTATGGTTTCCCACAGACAATCCACCTGACATTTATTTATGCTTTGCACCTGCAGATGAAAGAATTAAAATATTCGAATATGCAAAGAAGCCCTACGAATAATTCTAAGGCCAATTAACTATGTTCGCCGCGATGGTTTACCATAGCACACGCTCGCGGTCGAGTATACGATGCGCCTCACATTCGCGTACATGTCTCCTGGCTATTTTAAGCGAAGGCAAACATTCATAATTTTCTTCACAAAATCTGCATCTGTATGTTCTAAACGGTGATTTCAACCATGATTCGAACAAAATCATTCTTACGTCATCCGATTCGGGCAACGGGTATATACGTCTAGAGGTATTATAGTCTAATTCATTTTCATAAAAATCTTCTGCATGCGGTGTGATGTCGGTGTTGTCAGGAAATATTAACGCGAATTGAGGGTTATTTATAACTATTTCCAATAATGGATCATTAACGCCAGCTGCGTCAACTGTTATTAATTTGTCGGAACTATATGCAAATAATCTGAGCGATTGACTGTGATGTTCGGAATTATGTTTGGTAACATCAGGATAGTATATGGCAGAGGTCATTGATATTATTTTATCACACAGATAACAATACACATGCCACTTAATACCATCGCATTCCTTGCATCCATAGAATTTATTCAATGCACGGGCGTATGTTTGAAGATTTTCACGTTTATTTTCCCGTTTGGTTAATTTAGTCTTGTGTATCGGACACAGTTTCATTGTTCTGATACCATTACGGATACATGATTCATTTTTTGCTCTACGAAGTGCTGCTCAAAAAACTATCATCTCTTTGCGGCTGACTAGACTTGGTAGCTAAAATGGGCAGCTAAAACGGACACCTGAAACTCGTCACAAGATCAGCCGCGAAGCGACGGTGTTTGCGCGTGGCGAGCATGTGCGAAGCACATGCGAGCAAGAGCGCGCAAACCCTAGCGAGCAAACGGAGGGGCTTATAGCCCCGTAGTGTCAAGTTTACGGTGGGCTTCGCACTCTCGCACATGTTTTCTTGCCACCTTGAGTGAAGGTAAACATTCATACTCTTCATCGCAAAATCTACATCTATAATTTCTAGACGACGATTTAAGGCATGTTTCAAATAGCTCTATTCTTTTATGTTTTGATTCGGGCATCGGATACAATTTTCTATTACGATCATAATCAGATTCATCTTTATAAAAATCTTCAACATTCAATGGCATATCCGTGGTGTCAGGAAATATTAATGCAAACTGTGGATTATTTATCACCACTTTCAATAATATCGCATTTCCGTTTGTTTTACACGATATTAATTTATCAGCGACAAACATAAACAAATCATATGATCTGCCATGGAAGTTGTAGATATGATTTATGATATTAGGATATTTTCGATCAGCAATCATTATTATTACCGTATCACATAAATAACAGTATATATGCCAAACATGGCTCGCACACAACCCGCATGCATAGAATTTATTTAATGCACGGGCAAATGTCTGAAGATCCTTATCTTTATTAACTCTTCTTGTTAATCGTGTTTTATGTGTTGGGCACAGCTTCATCCTTCGCATACGCTCGTGGGTCGTATCTATGCTCGCTTTGCTCGCCGATACGAACTATCTTCGCTTCGCGGCTGATCTTGTATACATTGCGGGTACAAATTCAAAATTTCTTTTGCGCGAAGTAAGCCGCCGGACTGTGTAAGCCACGCGAAGCGACGTAAGATCCACGGCGAGCAAAGCGAGCCATAAGTGGATCTTACTAGCAAGCAAGCGGAGGTCCCTTCGGGACCGTAGCATAAAATTGAATTCATTCATACTATAGTATACAAGACCAGCCGCGCAGCGACGGATAGATCCGCGGCGAGCGTAGCGAGTAATAGCGGATCTTCCTAGCAAGCGCTTGTGCGAAGCACAAAAATGTTCACCATCAGCAGAATTCCTAAATACGAATCGGTGGTGCCAGGCGGTACTGTCAGCGTTCGCGCCGCTGGTGTAGATCAAGCAGCTGAAGAAATGTTACGAAAGATTACGGAAGAATATGGTAATGGGACTGTGCCTCATAGATTTGCCATGAGAAAAGTTTCTACAACTCGCAGCGGAAAGGAATATGGAAAATGGATTTACATATTGTCTTCGACAGACGACGGAGAATATGTATGGTCCTACTCGGGATTTTCGTGGAAATGTAATAATTATAATTTCCTCGCACGCACAAGGCTTGAAAAATTGTGTTCATTGATTGGGTATACTTCAGTTCAGGCATATAATTATTTTAATCAACATTTCGCGAATGGGCTTCATTTCACACCTGATCAGAAATTGCTGTTTGTTATCGACCACGAGATCACATCTCTTAAATTACGTAAATACATCTTTGCCAATGATAATTTGGTTAGATTTTTAGGTATTAAGAACGATGAAAAGTTTTGGATTCGCATGTGTGAAAATGATGAATGTATTGTAGGTGGATTTGAAAATTTGGGCGAACATACATTCAACAGCAGAAAAGGTCTTATACATACTTTCTTAGAAGAAAACATCGAAAACAAAATAATGGAAAAAGAGGTTGGGGATTTATCGGAAGCGTTGGAAGATCTGAAGCAGATGAATAAGAACCAAATAGAACTTATTAGTAGGTTGAATGCCGTAATAGGGGATCTTAAATCGAGGGCAGAGTCGGCTGAACGGCGGGAAAATAATGCAAAAACGAATTTAGCAGTCGAAAGAGACCGTGCTGATAAGATGGAGACGAGTTTCATGGCGGCCGAACAGGAAATTGATGAACTGCGGGCCAAATTGACTGAATTAACGCATAATTCAGCTGAAGTGGAACAATCTTCGGAACAATAACGTTTTGTGGATAAAGCTGATTATATATTTTTTGTCATCCAGTAATGCAGACTGAACTTATATGCCAATCCAGCCGCTGAATTGAATATAGAAGCGTTGCGCGTAAAATTGAATTTTATGTGCGTTTGGTATACAATACCAGCCAGTGAGCGACGGTGTTTGCGCAGCAAACCCTAGCGAACGATCGTAGCGAACGGAGCGACCGAAGGGAGCGACGAAGCGGAGAAATGTGCACCATCGACCTAAAAATCAAACGAATCAACAAATACGAATGCCAGGAAGAATTATTAACCACAAGAGCTCATACTCCGGAACAAGCCGCGTTGAAATTGTTAAAGCAGTTGAGAAAGAAACATTATAAATGGGTTTCACATCGAATTGCAATCAGACAAGTAAAAATAATGAAAAAGGGTATAAAACACTCTGATTGGATTTATTTTAAATCATGGGAGAATAATGATGGCATAAGAGTGTATGAATGCAATCTTAAATGGGAGGAGGATGAATATAATTGGTATAGCGAGAAACATCTTTCCGAAATTTGTTTGCGAATTGGTTTTAGTGAAAGTGATGTTGATTCTTATTTTGCTAAACATTTTCTAAGCGATATAGCAGATGATGATGAATATTTCCCACCCGAATTCAAAATGTTGTTCGTTATTGATCGCCATATTGATTCTGTTAAATTATACGAAGAAATTTTAAACAGTGATGAATCATTGCGCAAGTTTTTGGGCATGGATGGAAATCCTAATTTCTGGGTACGTGTTTGCCCATTGACGAGAAAATACACAATTGGCGGAATCAACAACCATCATGATGATTGTTATGAATTCGATATAGAGGGAGGAATTACTGAGATTCTTGTTAGAGAACATGATTACGAGATTCGGTTAGCAAATAAATTGGCAGAATCGAAAAAAATAATCAACGACAAGATAAGTGAAGTGGTTAATTTGCGGACCAAACTCGGAGATGTTAAAAAACAATCAAAGGCCATAAAAAGAACTACCAAAAAAGCAATAGGGGAAATTAACAACCTGAAACAAATGTTGGCAGTCGAAAGAGACCGTGCTGATAAGATGGAGACGAGTTTCATGGCGGCCGAACAAGAAATTACGGAACTACGGGCTAAATTGATCGAATTAACGCTTACTTCCACAACCGCTGAATAAACACGTCATCGATATATTTTTTGTTTAATCCGGCATAAATTTGAATTTGGTACATGCAATGTATACAAGACCAGCCGCGCAGCGACGGTGTTTGCGCGCGGCGAGCAGTGAGCGACGGATTTGCGAACGACCCACGAGCAAGCGCTGCATAGCGACCGTATGGAGCGTATGCAAATGGAATCATGTTGCGGCGGAGGTGCAACGAAAATAAATACAGATATACGCACAAGTAGTATTATCAAGAGAAAATTTGTAAAATTCGTGGCGGGGAGTATTTATTGCACAATATGCAATTCCACCACTCATTTATGCAATATATGCCTTATTGAGAGATCTAATCATTATGAGAATGCATTGCAATATGCAGCCCACATTTATAGATCCAAAGGTGACTATGGCCATATTGAGTTCGCGGATGTTAAATCACATTTCGCAAAACATCATCCGGGGAACATATTTCTAAAAATTGTGAATGAACACTACATAGAATACGGTACTATTCAAATAAATGTTTCTAGAGTGGCTGCTTTTATTCATGATGATAAGGAGATGGAAAATGGCGTTGCGTTTATTTACGCAGAAAGAATAATAAAAAAATGGCCGCAATTATTATTGGTGGAGTTATGTGATCCGATAACTGCATATCTGGCATCCCAGATAGATTTAAATAAATATCGATGTAAGGCATGTTATAGCAGAACTATAGCACACGCGTCTCTGCCTACCGTTGTTAATGGATTCAGAACAGGGCCATTGAATGAAAAAAGAGAACTTATTGAATATAGTGATTTATGCGAAGATTGTGATGGATTTGATGTAATTTGCGATGTTCTTGCTAGCGCTAATTACTGTTGCGGCCAATGCGATATGGAATACGATTGCGGCATTCCTCCCATAAAAATAGTAACGGTGCATATTAACGAACACTATTCGGAACTTGTTTGCCAAACTGGCGTGCAAACATGATTATTTTTTATGTGTAGCATGTTCGCGGTATTGTACAAAAATTTGAAATTGAAAATAATATTACAAATATTACGAGTATTATAATATTGCGGTATCGTACAGTTTCTTCATCGCATAATGTCACTGATTGATATTTCTGTGTTCATCGTTCGCAAACTAGTTCCGTTTATTAAACATACTGCCACTGTTGTTAATAAATGGTTGTTATCCAAAATCAACACTCGCGAAACAATAGAAGTTGTGAAATACAAAAGAAAAAGTATTCCGAATGAATTGCCATTATTCGGCGATCTTAATAATATGCCGAGTTTTTCATGTACTCCTCACACATCCTACAGCACCTCATGGAGAACAGTAGGATACATTCAGAGAGGGCAAGTGATCAATTATTACTATGCGGTACAAACCCCACGGCTAGAATACAAAATGGAATATCGCGCAAATACGCCTGTTAAGGATTTAGACGTGATTGAGATCAAGTACGCCGACAGTTCCCCGACGGATCGAATCCAAATCGCATACATAAATTACAGCGAGGAATTATTGAAATCATTACACATTGGAAAAACTATTACATTGAATCGAATATTTGGCGAAATTATGTCAGCCACTGTATCGCGCGATGGCAGCGATAGCGATAACATATATCACTCTACAAAGGGTATTTTATCACTAAGCGCGTACGGAATTTTTGCGATTATTGGTATTAGTTTCATTGTCGTAATGGCAAAAACAGCCAACTAGACATACGAGCCAGATCATGTAAACCACGCGAAGCGACGGAAGATCCGCGGCGAGCGCAGCGAGCCATTAGCGGATCTTCCTAGCAAGCGAGCGAAGGTCCTGAAGGGACCGTAGCGTAATATTGAATATGCAATAATTACATTATAATCAATAATGGCTAGTAACGAAGAAATCAACACTATCTATAAATTATTCATGCCTGAGTGCAGGACTGACGGTACGATATGTCTACCCACTGAAGCCAGAAAACAATGCATAGAAGAACTCAAAAATAAATTTGGTGAGGGTATTGCTGAGGTAATGGAGAAATATTATCAGGTAGAGTTTAAACGCAAGATGGAAAAGAAACGCAAAGAATGCCTCTCTCTCGGGGAATATCTCATGCAAACTCTGCAAGCTGGTGGAAACGTATTTGGCGAAATTAGCGACAAAATATATTTCAAAATAAAAAATAATGGAGATTTGCATGATTCGGGCATATCCGAATATTATTACGGGGCAAGGAGCGAAGCGCGTGAAGAGGTAGGATATGGAGATTATGAATTATACGCGGCTGTGTATATAGTTCCGGATCCTGCAAATCCATTCGAAAAGGTAGATTTGCTTACTTTAAGCCTGGATGCGAGTCAAGAAACAGAAATTTCAGATGAGAAAGTATATTTTGATGAACCTGAGGTTGGTGGATGCTGTCTTGAATATGACAAAGCGACTATTGTTTCATTGTTGCCATCTGCTACTTTACTTACAGACAAAGAATCCGCGAAGGAAGAATTTTCATTCCTTTTGGAAACATTTACGGATATCGTTATGGAACACATCAAATGTGAAGAATCTGCTGCTGTGATAGAAGAAATTAAAAGCACAACAAAAAAGGAAATTAACCTTCTTAATTTTGACGAAGAAGACAATTCCGCGTGACGCTCTCATCATCCATTCGCATAATATATTTTTTGTATCGCGGCCAACTAGACATGTTTGCGGCATCAGTTGCATCAATTGTGCATATAAGTGCCTGTGTAAAATTGAAAATGACATGGCGATATAACTTGGAATGTTTCGCAAATCACTATTCATTATATCGCGTCGATTGTACAGTAGTAAGGCGAAACCTCCATATATAGATGATGCTGCATGGGTGACCATTCCGGATGAGAATCATTTTACTGGACCGACTATACGACAACGCATAAACAACATGGAAAGGGCTATAGATATAATAAGCGCTGATATTCCATGGACTGATTGGGAAGATTTGGCTACTTCAAAATGGAAAGACGCAACCCATCAATCGAGAATTAATTTTGCCCTGCAATTGGAAAAAAGTGGGCATAGATGCGTTAAGATCAGAAGAACATATCCCGTGCAAATGGTATGGTGCGGTGACTCCGAATGCGTATTGGTGAATGAATCACTTTGCGACGGGGATTAATTATTTTTATTTAGAAATAAATTTCTTACCATTAGTATAGGCGGTAGAAAATTATATTTTTTCATTTGTGCCGCGTGGTCGCGTGTTCCGCAACCACCTCCGCGGAAGGAAATCCCGCATCATACTCATCGCCGCAAATAACACACTCAAAGTTCGATTCGTTGATGATTTTTGCAAATCTCTGATATACTTCTCCCGCTGGGCAATATGTAGCGAGAAAGATATCATCACTATTCCCAATCATTTCGAACACAAAATGCGGATCTTCGCGTTTTTCATACGAAAATTTATTAATCAATTGCTTGACATCTGTGATTCTCAATAACATTATATGTGGATTATCTATTACGAACATTTCATTTTGGAGGAATACCTTCTTTTCAATTTTTCCTTGCCATAAATAATCAGTGCATACTCTATAATAATCATATGATGCAGATTTTATTTTGCAATGTTTATTTAGCATGTGATATATTAGATTTTTTAATGGTCTGCGGATTGTCGATGCGATTTTATATTTTACATTACGTCCACACAACTTGCAACGTGATATCATACTTCCACACCGCACACACATTTGGCTATGCATAAACTTTTCCATAAAATTTCTTGCAGCGACTGTGTATTCATCATTATTTTGTAAATTTTCATCAAGCATGAATGATAGCGGGCAACATGGATTCATAGTTTTTGCGGTTAGGTATTTTGAAAACAAGGCATTCAAATTTGCTGCGTATTCTGTTGTTCGTAATAAAAAATTATACGAATGGGAAGAGTTTATGGGTATTCGTAACGTGTTCTGCAACCATTTCTACGGAAGGAAAACCCGCATCATATTCATCGCCGCAAATAACACACTCAAAGTTCGATTCCATGATTATCTTTAGAAATTGTTGATAAGGATCATCTTTCGGACAATATGTGGCAAGTGTTGATTCTTCTGCAGTTCCGAATATTACAAACACAAACTCCTTATCCAAAGATTTTTCGTGTGACAATTTTCTAATCAATATTCTACTGTCTATAATTCTTAATAATAATATATGGGGATGCAAAATAACAAATGGTTCATTCTGGAGTACATATCCTCTTTCATGTGCATAATGATCTGTGCTTATTCTATGATAATCATATGATGTTGATCTCCTCCCCGTATGGATCTCTCGCAAATGAAGCAATAAATTCTTCAGCGATGTATGCGCCGACACCGTCAGAAAATTTTGTTTTATTACATCCCCACATAATTTGCAATGCGTGAACTCGCGGCCACAACCTCTGCATACTTGCATTTGCATAAA
>Ga0134124_10001715_pt1 | contig 17627 bp, 14 predicted proteins | sample KB304_FD_96880 | JGI IMG/M metagenome (GOLD analysis project Ga0134124, IMG submission 96880) | Terrestrial soil microbial communities without Nitrogen fertilizer from Kellogg Biological Station, Michigan, USA - KB3-0-4 | ecosystem: Environmental > Terrestrial > Soil > Unclassified ...
AATCGCGTTGCCGGATCAAGTCCTCCTTCGGTACTCCTCTCGCCTTTGAGATGCCTTCAATAGCCATCGGCGTATTCATCAACCCCGGCATGATTGCATTCGCGCGGATATTGTACTTCGCGTTCTCGAGCGCGATCTGATGAGTGAGCGCATTCACCCCCGCCTTTGAAGTTTTGTAAGCAACTATACTGGTCGAGCAGATCGCGGCAATCGAAGAGATGTTGATGATCGAGCCGGCGCGCTGATCCCTCATAGCCGGCAGCACGCTTCTGGAGGACAGGAACATGCCTTTGAGATTCACGCTCATGATTCTGTCCCACGACTCTTCGGTCAGCGTCAGAATCTCATCGTCGCCTCCGCCGACGCCTACGTTGTTGTGCAAGACATCGATCCGGCCGTAAGTTGAGATCGCGGCACTCACGAACGCTTTGCAATCCTCTTCACAGGTGACGTCGGCGCTGACGGAGAAGCACGTTCCACCATCAGCCTCGATCAAGGCTTGAGTCTCGCGCGCCGATTCAAGATCGCAATCAACGAGCACGACGCGAGCGCCTTCTCGCGCAAACAGGATCGCAGTCGCGCGGCCGTTTCCGATCGTGTCCCCGGGCGTTTGGCCGGCTCCGACGACGATGGCGACTTTATCTTTGAGTCTCATTTCGAAAACCCATCGAAGCCTTCTTCCAACTGGATGCCTGCTGAGTTGAGCACCATCGATACCAGCTTGTACTGTCCGGCGGTGAATAGAAAATCCAGGACCTGTTCGGTCGAGTAACGCTCGGCGAGCGCTTTCCAGGTCGAATCGCCGATGAAGGTGCTTGTGTGCAATTCATCAACGGCTCGAAGCAGCGTAGCTTCGAAAGGATCGAGCTCGGCTGCATCAGGGCCTTCGGCGATTCGTTTGATGTCGTCGTCGTCGAGCCCGACTTGTTTTCCAATCGCGACGTGATGACCCCATTCGTACTCGGCTTTGCACAGCCAGCCCATGCGCAGGATGGCGATCTCTCGGTCGCGCGCCGGAAGGGTCGATTTGCCAAGGACGTGACCTCCAAACACAAGCCATCGCTTCAGGAGCTGCGGATGCCGAGCGAGAGTCGCGAAGATGTTATAGATGTGACCGTCTCGCCTGAGAGACTCCAGTAACTCTTTGGTTTCGTCATTCCACTCAGATTCTGGAAGAGGCTTGATACGCGGTTCGGTTAGATGCATCGGCTGATCTCCTCTGAATTCACGATCTTCAAGTTCACAAATGAAACTCGCGCTCCGTAGACCGTCTAGTCTGCGGAGCGGCCGCCAAGAAAATCGCTATCTCACGGGCAACTTCCTTATCTCGAATATTGTGGCTAATAAATGTCTGCATGTTCTTTCGAGGGTCCTGACGTCGCAATACTCATCAAGTCTTCTGACTCAGTGGCTGAGGTTTCAAGGCTAGACGTGCTCTCCTTCTACTCGATGCCCATCGTTAACACTACGCGACTCTCAATGGCGGCCATTGTCTCTTCACTCAATTCTCCCAGCTTCCTTTGCAACCGAGTCTTGTCTAGAACCCTCAACTGGTGACATAGCGCCACTGAATCGCTTGTGAGGCCGCCCTCTCCCTTTGATACTTTGACGCAAGATGGCAGTGAAGCTCTCCGCAGGTTGGTCGTGAAGGGAATCGTCAGCACGGTCGTTGTGAACTTGTTAATCAAATCGTTCTGGAATATGAGCACCGGCCGTGTGCCTGCTTGCTCGGAGCCGCGCGTTGGATTGAGATCAGCCAACCATACTTCGCTTCGTTTGAATGTCATCCGGCGTCCTCTCGGGCCAGCGCAACAGCGTAGTCAGATATTCCCTCTTCGGCGAGATCCCGGTCTTCCTCGGCACACTCAGCATACAGCGCAGCCAACTGCCTCTCATCGAGCGATGGTACTGTTGTGACGCGCGACCGATACTTGATGAAGGCTAGAAACTGAGCTAGCTGTTCCAATTCTGACGGGCTCAACTGATCAACTGTTTGAACAATTTCTTCCTTGGTAATCATGAGCGATTCTCCGTTTCATGACGGCCCCGTGTTTTCACGACCTATACTGACCTCAAGCGTCTGGAAAGAAGCCGCGCGCGGATGCCTACTTGTGGGAAGCGCTTCTCATTTTCAGCTCTGATTCGCGTTGCGTCGGCTTCGCGCTGGGATAGATAAAGATCAACATCGGCTCGATTATGCAGGTAATAGTTGACGACCGCGTAAACATCACCCAGCTCGAGGCTGGGGTAACTCATTACGATCTCTTCGGGCGTAGCGCCCTGGTTGAAGGCGTATACGACAGTATCAAGCGGTATGCGGGTCTTGCCAACGAGCATCACGCCATGTTCGTTGGTTCTTAGCGGCACCGGTGGGGCTTCAATTACGAGGCTCATAACGTAACCATTCCAATACGACTTTTAAGTCAGTCTGCAAGCAATTCATTCTGGCCTCAAGCATCGGGGTAACGCAACCTGTCGATCAGGCGAGCCCGCCAGATGCCTATTCGATGCCGACGCCCATCGGTTGTTCGATCGGTATCTCGGCGGCAGCTTCTTGCTCTTCGCCTGCGCGGTGGCGGGTCATCAGGAACATTGCAACCAGGTACAATCCCGCGCCGATCAACAGAGCTTGATTAAAGCCCGACAGTATCGCGATCACCAGCGCCGCGACCGATCCCATCACTGAAGTCGCGCCGTTCACTCCCCAGGCCCACGGGATGATCTCCGGAGCGTTGCGAGCCAGAATGCGAATTCCAATCGGCATCGGCATTCCCATTACCATCGCGAGCGGCGCCATCAATACTACCGCGATCACGATCCTGAACTCGCGCGCGAGATGGACCAATCCATAGAAGATGGGCGGAAGCGCCACAATGTAGATCAACACCAGCACGATCAAAGCCGGGAGCAGCTTCATCAGCGCTGTGCGCAATTTATCTTCGCTGATTCTCCCGCTCAAGTAGCTTCCCAGCGCGCTGAACGCCAGCACCGAAAACAGCACCACCGCAAGCGAGTAAACCGGATGGCCGAGAAAGAGAATGAACTTTTGGATCATCGCTACCTCGACGATGATGAACCCGGCGCCAAGACACGCGAAGTAGAAAAGATAGCTCAGCTTCGCGCCTGCGCCCGTCGCAAGCGCGCGGCCTCGCACCAGAAGCAGCGGCCCGATAATGAACAACACTACGAGCACGCTTGTGATCGCAAGCAGCGCGAACAGAATCGAAGTGCCGAGGTTGGTCTTCTGCCACTCGCCCGTTGTTCCTTCGATGACGCTCCAGATGTTCGACAGCCGCACAGAGTTGAAGAAGAACGGATTGTTGTCGCGCGTCGGCTCGATGTTTGTAGCGAAGGTCGCCCACGTCTGCGCGAGATCGGGCGCTTCTATCAGCCGCGTGAAATCGTTCGCCGGTTGAGTGAGCGGCGTATACAGCAATTGAAAGCCGCTCGAGGCGGCAAGAGTTTCGATGGTGCGAACCTCGTCGTCGGTGAACTCGCTGCGCTTGAAAATGTAGGTGGCAGGCGTTCGATCATAGCCGGTCCTCGCGTCGCGTATCAGCATCAGGTGACGAGCCGGATTCGAGATCCCAAGCTCATCCATCATCGCGCGCGAGAGTGAGATCAGTCGCAAGAGTTGATCGGGAGGCTCGAAGTACCAACGCGTCATCGTCAGCATTCCGTCGTCGGTAAGATGAGTCGCATAATCCTTGAACGCTTCGACGGTGTAGAGGTTGTTCTCACTGAGCGAAAACGCGCCGGCCGCGGTCGCCGCCCACGTGTCGACCATCGTCGCCTGAATGATGTCATAGCGGTCGTGCGAGTTTCGAATAAAGCTGCGGCCTTCGTCGACCACCAGTCGCACGTTCGGCTGCTGGTAGATTGAACCGGAATAGCTTTTGAACGGCTCGGATGACATCACGTCGTGAGCGATGATCGGATTGATCTCGACGGCGGTGATTTGCTTTTGCTCGAACACTCGAGCGGCCATCACATCGTTGCCGCCTCCCGGCCCGATGATCAGCACGTTCGCGTCGCGTCTCAGATGGTGAACCAATGCGCTGAGCGCCCCAAGCGCGTCCTGGTGAATTGCATTGTTGCTTGCGTCTTTGCTGATGCCGGTGGCGGCATCGGCATCGATCTTGATCTCGACTCCGGTGTCGAAGGCGCCCTCGACCGTGATTCGCGAAAACGAGTTCCATTTCGAGAACAGCACGCTCGTCTCTTCAAAACCTTTGGCCTGACGAATGTCGATTCGATGAGTCTTGACGTTGTAAGCGACGAACGCGCCGAGTCCGATAGCCAGCGCCAAAGAGCAAACGGTTGCCGCTCGAGGGCCGGCTGTCGAAGCTCCAAACAAGACCCCTGAAATCGCAGCTACCGCCGAGACAAGCAGAACTATGTTGATAGCGCCGATGAAGTTGAGCACCGGTATCAACAGCAAACAGCCAAGCGCCGCGCCGGCCAGATCGAACAGGTACAACCTGCTGATCTCCTTCGCCAGGCGCGTGATCGCCAGCGTCACCGCGCAACCTGCAAAGAAGAACGGCAACGCAGCCGCGGTATAGATCCTTGCCAGCCGATAGTAGTTCTCAGGACCGGTCTCGAACGTAAGCGGGTTGCTGAGGATCACGTAGAGCGAGAGCAGATTGCTGAGCGCGAACAGCATCGCGGCAACGGCGAGCCACTGGCCGGTGCGTTCAGGCTTCAAGCGCCCTTGCACAATGTAGACAAACACGCCGCTCGCGCCGGACCCGAACAACGCAAGCGAGATCGCCATAAACGCGAAGTGATAGTACATCGTGGCCGAGAAGAGGCGCGTGAGCGAAAGCTCGAGCATGAGGACTGAGAGAGTGATGAGTGATATTCCGAAAAAGATTCGTCGTCGATTCATTCAATGTCTCCGGTGAGTGCGGGGAAAGACCACCGATATTGCCGATTGCCGATTGCCGATTGCGGTTGTCTCTTTCAATCGACAATCCGAAATCGGCAATCGGCAATCATCCCGGGTCTATTCCCTCTCCAACAGGGCCTCGATGTCTCTGCTCACTTCTTCGGCGCGCGCGTCCCAGGTCGCATCTTTTACTGCGAGCTGGCGGGCCTTTCGTTTCTCTTGCGAATCGTTTGTGAGCGCGTCTTCAACCTTCGCGATGAAATCATCCATCCCGCGCGAAACGCGGAGTATACCATCCAGCGGTTCGTATTCGTAAAGCGGCGTGATCACGACCGGCTTGCCCGACGCTAGATACTCGCGCACTTTGATCGCGCTGCCGTAGTTCACGAATTCGTTGTCGGTCACCCACGGCAAGACGCATACATCAAACGCGGCGGCGTATCGGGGCATCGACGAGTACGGCTTCGAGCCAAGATAGTGAACGTTCGGCAGAGATTCGATCTCGAGCGGCGCGGCCCGCAAGCCAACGAACACCCATTGCCATTCCGGGCGTTTCGCGCTGGCGTACCGGATCAGCTCCTGATCCATCAGCCACGGATCGATCCCGCCAAAGTAACCGAGGCGAGGATGAGTGATCCCGGCAAGGTCGTCGGGTTCGATCAAGTCACCTCCAGACATTGCCGCGGAAAAATGATCGTAGTCGACGGCCTGCTCGAGTCGCTTTGCTTTCCGCGAGATTTCGGGATGAAGCGCTAGATCGTCTTCGAAGAGCTTTCGTCCGGAGTAGTAAACCAAATCGGCGCGCGCCAGCAGATCGTCATGCATCTCGGTGATGATGTCAGGCGAAGTCGCGTGATCCATCCGATTCGCGTCGTACTTGTCTGAGACTTGATAGATCAGCGCGCTCTCGCCGATCCGTCCTGCAACTTCGCGCGCGGTGGGAATGGCTATCCAAAGGATCGGCCTTCGCATATCGAAAGCGATCATCAGGAGCTTGATTTGAAATACGAGCAGCCATCGATTGATCGCGCGCGCCAGGCGGCTTGAATAGAAGGGAAGCAGCGGAGGCGAGACGACGACGATGCCTTCTTCGGTGATGCGCACCGGCCTGGCGTAGCTGCGCAGCTTTCGTTTGATCTTGCTGAAGAGGTCCGGGCTGGCAAGCGAAGGCAAACCCATCGAGATGGAATTAACAAAGATGACTCGGTTACCCGCGCTAGCCAGCCTGCGCATGATGTGATTCTTCGAGTGCTGATGGTGATACCACCAGTCCTCGCCGCCAAAGCAGATAATGGATTGGTTGTGGATCACGAGTTGTTACGGTAGCGCACGGATGGCAAAAACGAAAACTATCGGAGGTGTCGAGCGCGCAGCGCGGCTTTAGAAGTGTCTACGACTAATGGGTTTGTGACGTTAGGAGATCGGAATATCCGAGTTAATCGTGAAGTTGGAAGACATGTAGGGGCGGCCCTCCGTGGCCGCCCCTCTTTGGTAAACGGCGACAATGGAACATGCCAAAGAGGGGCGGCCACGGAGGGCCGCCCTGACATGATTGGCACCGTATACGACAGCGCGAATGAATCATTGCGCTAGCCATGAATCAACCCCGACAGAAAGTTATTTGCGATGTGGGCGCCGATCGCCGGCCATAGCGAATTCGTCTTCTTCATTACCCAGCCGAAAAGGCTGCCGAGCAGGAAAACATTCACCATATCTTTGATCACAGGACCCGAGAAACCGTTCTTTGATACCCAGTAAGGCACGTGAGCAAGCATGAAAAGAAATGCCGAGATCAGGTTAGACTTCCAAAAGCTCAGGCTCTCGTTCAGCCGGTTAAGGAAGAAACCTCGGAAAAGTATCTCCTCCCATATCGGAGAAGTAACCACGCCTGCGAGAATGCCCAGCCACAAGGGAGCTTTCGCTGAAAGCAAACCGCCAATGCTCTTGCCCTGTAAGAACGATTCCCCGATCAATACCAACGAAAGCCAGATGAACACTACGAGCGAGGTCACGATCAAGCCGCGTTTGTTCACCGGCGAGGTCAGCTTTAGGTACGTAAGCGGGTTTGTTCGCAGCAATGCGAGCGTGATGAAGACCGGCAGGACCCAAATCGCGAACTTCACCGCGTTCGAGTAGAGGTTCTTCCCGACGCCGGATGTGATGCTCTCGTCGATGCGAATGAGCACCGTCGCTCGAAGAGCCCAGACCACGAAGAAGGTGGCGATGTAAATCACAAACGCTTTCGTCGGCAGTCGGTGGGCTTCTGATGGGGACGGCGGCGAAGGTGCTGGCTCTGTTTGTGAGCTTGGATTTGTCATGTTGCTAGTTTAAGGTTCATCCTCATCGCGTCAAAAACTCGCGCGGCGTTTTGACGCCAGGTGTACTGCTCGATGACGGTCTGCCGCCCGGCCGCGCCGAGTCTCGCGCGCAGCGTTTCGTCCAGCGCCAATCTTTCGATAGCTCGCGCCAGTGCAGTCGGATCGCCGGGCTCGACGAGCAGGCCGTTCTTGTTGTCGCGGATCACGTCGGCTACTTGACCGAGCCGGCTTGCGATGACCGGTTTAGCCATCGACAAGTATTCAAACACCTTCGTCGGCGAGCCGAAGAACTCGCTGCCATCAGTCGCCCGAACATGCGGCGACACGAGTATGTCGCAAGCATCCAGATAAGCAGGCACGTCTTCGTGAGACATGCGTCCGGTGAAGGTTGCGCTCACGCCTGAAGCGTTGACGATTGATTCTGTCTGCGCGCGTTGATCGCCGTCCCCCACGAACAGGAAGTGAAAGTGTGTGTTCGACCCCACAAGTCGGGCCGACTCTGCCAGGACCGGCGCGCCGTGCCACGGACCAAAGGTGCCGACGAATCCAACGACGGTTTTGGCGCGGATTCCGAGATCACTTCGAACGGCGCTGCCTCCGCATTCGGGACGGAAGCGATCCGTATTCACCCCGTTCGCATTGACGACGATCTTCTCAGGGCGCACGCCCGCGTGGATCAGATTGCGGCGCTCGACTTCCGACACCACAAAAATCAGATCCGCGGCGCGAAGATTGAGCCGTTCAAAACGCTCGAGGAGCCAGAGCTGGCCAACCGGGTCCCACTGCCGGCTGACCCAGACTTCCGAGCCGTTGAACTCCACCGCCAGCGGACGCCCCGTCATCATAGACAAAATTACGCCGGTCCAGTTGAAGCGACTGTAACGTTGATAGATGAAATCGGCTTCTTCCGATGACGCTCTCTCGGCGGCCACGCTCTTCGCGGTAAACACAAGGTTGTTCCACAGCTCAAAGAGCGCTTTGGTTGCGCCAAAGGCGCCCGACGGTTCGATTGAAATGCTGAGGTCATCACGGCGACGCGAGCCGCTTTCTATGAACTTGAGCCGATGACCGAGCGCGATTGCGCCGCTCGAGAAACCTGCGATGTGCGTTCGCATTCCGCCCTCGGCTGCATTCCCCAGCGTTGCGCGAATGTACAAGGCGAGCATCGATGTACGAGGCCTTACTTTGATGTTGCGTGAGGCTCGCACAATGGGACGGAAATAAAGTGCGATACCTAACACTTCTGTGAGGAGCCAGGAAAAGGGGATGATCAGCACGTATCCGGTGAGCAGTTCGAGCGCCAGGCGCGGCGCTTCAAGCAGCAACACGCCGAGGCGCGAACGCCGGACGATGTTGCCGCCGCCGTCTCCGAGCACTACCTGGCTCGCGCCCGCAATGACCGCGAACAGCATTAACGCCGCCAGCCGGTTTTGCGTCCTCAGGTCTGTCGTGAAAACGGAAAAGACCTGCGGCGAAAACTTTCGCAGGTTCGCAAGGGCCGCACGCTTCGAAGCCCATTTCAAATCTGCTTTGTTAATCGACGTGATGTCTGCGTGTGCGAATTGTTCGGAAGCCCAGGTTTGTGAGGCGCCGCTGTTGCCGGAGAGATCCAGTAGAAGCACGCGCGGACGGCTCTTCGCTTCAGCCTTCTTGCCCTTCTCATCCTTCTTATCCCTCTTGGTTTGAGGAGCGCTTATGTGCTGACTCGAACTTGCCGCGGCACTTTGCCGGTTTATGTTCTTATGAGATTGAGGGGGATTCACTTGGTTGCCGTTATGAGGAGGTTCCAGCCGAAGGTGCGAGCGAGCCATTGAAACAACGGTTCAGGTATGAGACGCCCCACGGGTCTAAGCTCGCGCCGCGTGAGCTGGTTCACATTGAGTTCGCAATTGCGAAAGTCGCCGAACATTCGGCGACCCTCATCACGAGTGTATGCCTTCACCAGGGGCCGGCCTCCTGTCTCGGAGTACTCAACCCGGCGGCTCATTATCTGGGCCATACTTTCCTTGAAGAACTCGCCGCCCAGGATGCCGTGTTTAAGAAAAAGCGAACCCCAATAGTAGAGCGAGGCGCGATGATAAAGCATGACAATGGCCTTGCCGCCCGGCTTCAATACACGGTGAATCTCCTGAACCGCCCGCGCGGTGTCGGGCGTGTGATGCAACACACCAAATGAATAGACGACGTCGAAACTCGAGTCGGGAAAGCTCAAGCTTTCACCATCGCCAATCGCGAACTCGCCGGTTAGCCCGTAGACTTCGAATCTCCGGCGCGCTATCTCAATGCTGCGCGGCGTAAGGTCAATTCCGGTTACGTGCGCGCCGCCGCGAGCGAACTGAAGCAGGTCGGTGCCGGTTCCGAAGCCGACTTCCAGCAAGCGTTTCCCCTCATAACGATCAAAGCCGATCGAGCGCTTCATCCACGGAGATTCGATGTCGTAGCGATTTGCTTCGATCGCATCGAAGTACTCGCGTGAGCCGAACTCCTTATCACCCGCGACGTCGGCGCCGCACGGATTAGCGCTCCATTGATCGCGCGCTCGTTGCTTGTAGGCATCGGAGAGTGATGAGTGATACGTGATGCGTGATTCGTGATACGTGATTCGTGATGCGTGATGAGTACCGGCCGATGGTTGGTCATAGGCCCGGTTAGGTCCGTACACGTTCTCAGGTGGGTGCGTCTGCTTCAACTCATCTTTCATCACGTGTCACGCATCACGTTTCACTCATTTTCACTCATCACTTGTTAGCCAGCGTTTGCTTGAAGTTTCGATAGTAGTGAACGTGCAATATGTAGTCCAGCGCCATCGAAGCGGAGCACGTCCATGCGGCTCCGGTGATTCCGAAACGTGGCACCGTTACAAGCAACGCTACGATGGTTGCTGCGCTCACGATTAGAACGATGTTGCGCAATTCGACGCCTCGTCCGTGTGAAGCAAGGAAGACGTTGTAAGGCTGAAACAAGCCGACGAAAAGATTCATGGCCGCAAACGGGATCAGCAGCGGCGCGGCTTCGCTGTATTTTGGAAAGGCAAACTTGAGCACGAACGGTCCAAACAGAATCAGTCCGAGGGCTGCGCAGACAAGCGCGACGGCATTCCACTTAGTGATTCGAGCGGGCACGCTGGTGAGTCGGGCAAAGGTCCGGAACCGAGTGACGGCCAGCGACCGGCCCATCATCGCGATCGGGTTGCTGAACTTCTGGGCGATTGCGTACATCCCGAGCGGCGCCGTCCCAGCCAGGAAATAGCCGATCGCAATCTGATCGGATCGCGACGAGGCGACCCCGCTTACACGCGCAAGATAAAGATTGAATCCGTAACCGCGCGTCTCCTTAAGAGCTAATGTTACAAACCGCGAGGCGCCGGCAAAGGTCGGCCGCATGCGGGCAAGCGTCCAGGCTGCAGCCACACCCGTACCCGCAAAATAGGCTCCCAGAGCCGTTCCTGCGGTCAAGCGGCCTGCGGCTATCAGCCCGATCAGCGCGACGAGGTAGCTTGCCGACATCAGTAACTGAAACACTGATAAGCGCCGAATCTGGTTAAGACCCTGGCAAGATTGCTCGATTAATAATTGAAACGGTTGAAAAAAGGCGAGCGCGGCGGTCCCGATAAACAGCCATCGAACATCCTTATGAAAGATGGAATCAATTCCCGTTGCTACGGCGGCGATGAATAATGTGAAAGCGATACTCAACACAAACGTCATCAACGTAAGAGCGCCGAGCGCCTGCCGCTGCTCGCGAGCGTCCTGGGCGAGAGCGAGGACGCGAGCCCCCGCCGAGGAAACTCCAAACTCGAAGAACAGGCTTGCGACAAGAACGATGCTCAGGCAAAAAGCGAAGCGGCCCATCTCGGCCGGCTCCATCCATCTTGCCAGAATGATGCTGGCGAAAAAGCCCGCAAACATGGAAACGGTTTGCGCCGAGAAAAGCATCCCCGCCTGTCGGGTTGTTTCGCCCAGCTTGAAGCGGTAACCGGGAGTGGCGGATTCTCCGGTCTTCGGTGGGATGGTTTTAGCAGCCAGCGTGATTTCCTCTATTGTAGGGGCGGCCCTCCGTGGCCGCCCCTGTTCGCCATACGATGGATTGGCAACAACAGGGGCGGCCACGGAGGGCCGCCCCTACATGCTGTTACGTGATCGCGACTTCCTTTGCGACCTTTGGTTCGGACGCCGCAGTCCCGCGAGGACTATCGATCCATTGGTCGTACCAAAGGCTCAAATTCAGCAGACTCCAAAGGAAGAACGCGTAGTTAGTACGCCCGGATCGATGTTCGTTAAGCAAGCGCCTCACGAAACCGTAATCGAACAACTCGCGTCGCCGCAGCGACGAATTGAAAAGCGTGTTCTCGACGAACCCCCCAAGACGGTCAAGCATCCACTCGTTGATCGGCACGCCGAAGCCCTGCTTCCGGCGACGCAAAACGCGGTCGGGAATGGTCCCCTTCAGCGCGCGCTTCAGAATGTATTTTGTCTCACCCTCGTGATACTTGAGTCGAGAGGGTATCGACATCGCAAACTCGACAAGCTTGTGATCCAGAAAAGGCACCCTCGCTTCGACCGAAGTCGCCATCGTCATCTTGTCTACGCGCATCAGGAGCAGCTCCGCCAACCTCAGCTTCAATTCCTGATAGATCATCCGGTCAAGCTGATCCGCATCAGGCTTCGAGGCCAACAGCCGGTCCAGGTCCGCGCGAACCACCGAGTATGACGAAAGGGTATTCCTGCCGCTCCGGTTGCCTGCGAGCCGGGCCCTCGCGCCAGGTGTCAGTAACTGTTGCTTGTTCACCTCATCAAAAACGAATGTGCCGCTCCAGAACAGCTCTTCGCCGTCGCCAAGCCTCCGAAGCAGGTCCGGCAGCATCTTTCGGCCCTTCGGCAACAGCCGCGTCAGGCCGGTTCGATGAAGGGCGCCCCCGAGCGACGCCATCGAGCGTCGCACCGGAGCAGGCAGTCGGGACAGATGCCGCCAAAGGCGATCGTGAAGATCCAGATAGGAAGCATAATCAGGGTATCCGCAAAACAACTCGTCGGAACCCTCGCCGACCTGGACGACCTTGGTGCCGGTCTCACGCGCAAGTTTCGAGACATAGTACAGCGGCACACATACCGGGTCGGCGATCGGTTCATCCTGGTGAAAGATCAGGTCGGGTAGAAAATCGAGAAGCTCCTGTTGGCTGATCATCACCTCGTGGTGATCCGTGCCGAACTCTTTCGCAGCGGAGCGGGCCTCCTCGATCTCGTTGTAATCGGGGTTGTCGCGAAACCCTACGGTGAAGGTGCGAACCGGTTGACTCATGAGCCTGGACATCAAAGCTACATTGGCCGTCGAATCGACTCCGCCGGAAAGAAACACGCCAAACGGAACGTCGCTCATCATTCTCTTTTCGATCGACTCGCTGAGCAGCCGGAGCAGCTCTTCACCTATCGCTCGCTCGTCATTGAGAGCGGGATCCAGACGCGCGGAGATCGCGTCCCAGTAGCGCGTGACTCTTACATCGCCCTTCGCGTCGCAGGTCAGCAGACAGCCGGCGGGAAGCTTCTGAATTCCAGCGAACAAGGTCTGAGGGGCGGGCGTCGTCAGGAAAGTCAGGTAATGATAGAGCGCTTCCTCATCAACATCACGCGAGACAGCGGGGTGCTCGAGAATGGCTTTGATTTCCGAAGCAAAAATCAGCCTTCCATCGCTCACGGTATAGTAGAGCGGCTTGACGCCAATGCGATCGCGGGCAAGCACAAGCCGCTTCCCATTCTCGTCCCATAATGCAATCGCGAAATCGCCTTCAAGCTCTTGAACGAAATCGAGCCCGCGTTCTTCGTAAAGATGAATGATGGTTTCGGTGTCGGTGCGCGAGCGATAACGATGCCCTTTCGCTTCCAGCGCGGGACGCAGCGATTCGTGATTGTAGATTTCACCGTTGAAGGTGATCCAGACTCGGCCGTCTTCGTTGGGCATGGGATTGTGGCCCGCGGGCGAAAGATCGACGATGGCGAGGCGTCGATTGCCGAGCCCGATGCGGCGATCTTCGGTAATGTAGACTCCGGCGTCGTCGGGTCCACGATGGCTCATCGTATCGCGCATGCGCGCCACGAGCGACTCGGCTACTCCGCCTTGACTCACACCGTATTCGTAGATTCCACAAATTCCGCACATAGCCAGAGGTCAGAAGTCAGAAGTCAGAAGTCAGCGTTCCCCTCGAGACTCCCAGTCAGTCACAATGATTTTGATGAACACCTGTAAGGGCGTCCCCCCTTAGAACCACTGCCGGTCCTTTTCCATTAGCCCAGGCGTTTACGCCTGGGTTGACGGCGTTGATCTCATCTTCGAGCCCGATTCATCGGGCTTTTTCCACTGATCGAAGATCGCTAAAGCAGCTTTCAAGCCCCGTTAACGGGGCTTGAAGACCCGTTGGCCGCTCACTAGCCCAGGCGTAAACGCCTGGGCTACGGAAAACAGTTTCCTCGATGAGGGCGCCCACGGACGGACGCCCTTACAGGTCCATCACCTTAAGCATGACCAAGGACCAGCAGCTCGAAAGTTACTTTCAACGGAACCTCTGCCGAAAGACTGTAAATGATAGCAGAGGAACTCAGGCGAGTCTTGAAGGCCGGCGAAACCCATCTGGGTTCTATCCGTGCTTCAAGCCCGGGAACGCTGCCCGGCACGATGCTGAATGTCGTTCCGCTATCGATAACCGTCGCCCGCTTATGATTGTCGAGAGCGACATCCAAACCGGAGTCGAAATTGAAAAAGAATTCGAAGAGGTGACGGCCTTCGCCGGTAAAGATGTCTTCGATAGTCCAAGAACCTGCGCGCTTGTCGAGCGTGACTATTCGTCGATGAGTGACGGGCGCGGCTAAGCGTTTGTAGGCGTAATGCTCGGCGTCAAGCACATCGCGTTCTGGGCTGCTCTCCCATAGATTGACCTTCGGACGCACATTTGCGGCGAATACGAACGGCCAGCCGTCACGAGTTTCGCTTATCTCCTCGCCGTCGATTCGAACAGTGTTGTGATAAGCGGTCGAGCGAAATAGATTTCGATCTTTCTCGCTCGCGGTGTACACGAACGTTCCCGGATCTCGCAGGAAGGTGCGGTTGAACGCGAAGACTTCGATTGACAGCGCGTCCGAATGCGCGTGCGAGCCTCGGCCTCCGGTTCCGTGATCGCCGCAATCGATGATTGCATAGAGCGGCCCGTGGTTGGTGGCCGCGCGCTGGATGAAGATTTGGGCGTCCGGGAAAGCCCGCGAAAGCGGTTCCTCACCAGGGGCCAGCGCGGAAAAAGTCTCGTAACCGTTCTTACCGAACCACCAGAGGGCTTCTTCGTCGAGGAAGTTGGACCCTTTGAACTTTCCGCTCTCGAACATCATCGCGCCGAGCGACATAAGATAGGAATGATCGTTCGCGGCGCGCGGCTTGAACTTGATCAAGCGTCCGTCGTCTGAATCACCGATCGTCGGCGCCGTTCCGTCGGGCTTCAGATAGTGGCGAACGAAATCGAACATCGCTTCGAGCCGGTCCCAGTAGTGCGCGGGGATGTTGAAGCCCCGCGCGCGGCTTATCGTGAAAAAGAGCAGGAAGATTTCGAGGACCAGGCGGTGATAGCCAGTCGTTCCTTCGTAGTCCACGCCGTCGGCGAGCACCTGGCGATCCAACTCGTGAAACAACCGCTCAGTGCTGTAACTCACCCAGCCTTCCGACTCGTCAAATTCAGGAATCGCCGTTCCAATGACGAACAAGCCTATCAGATCAGAAAGGTAGTGATTGCTCGCCGCGCGATACGAGAACTCGAGATTCGCGCGAATGAAGCGCGCATGTGCGAGGAGCAGCTTCAGTATTAATTTGATCGCCTCATCGTCGATCTCCGGCGATTCGCGGAACATCTCGAGCGCAGTGAGGATGTTCACCGCGCGTATTGCGACTTCCATTGCCACTTTCCAGTTCGGACCGAAGCGCGGTGGATTCTGATGGTTCCACGACGCTAACTGAACGAGAAACTCTTTGGTGAATCGCTCATCGCCGGTCAGCGCATAAGCACGACCGAGCGTGACCAGATGGTGGAGCCGATTGAGCTCCCACACCGCGCGGATGTCCGCGCCCGGTGTGATCACAAGCGGCGTTCGAGCGAAGTGTTCGAGCGGCCAGCGCACACCTGAATACGGATCGCGGTGCCAGTCGATCTCGCCGCCCAGATCGTGCTGTCGATCGAACAAAGTTATGCGATGAGAGAGAACGGCTTCGGCTTCAGTGCGAGCGCCGGCGATTGAATCGGGAAACAATTCCTTTACGATCGCCGAGGTGCGAGCCAGATCAGCGAGCCCCGGAGTGAGGTGTAGGTCACCGCTTCGAATTCGATTGGCTACGAGAGCGATGGATCTGCCGTTGAGTGAACGTTGAAGCGCTTCATCCAAGACATAAGTCTGTGCGGGATCGTCGCTCGCTGCGCTGATTGCGCGGAAGACTCGACGGCGCGTGCGCAGCAGAGCCTCGCCGGCAAGCTCTCGCATTGTCATGCCTTCGATCTTCTCGCGTATTGTGAAGGGCCGTTTCAATTTCCGCAGTCCGGAACCGCCGATGAGGTGTTTGGAATGGGGATCTCTCGCGAACCGGCAAAGCTGCCCGACAGCGCGCCGGTCAGAAAAAAGAAGCACAGGTTCAAGTCAGAATAGTAGCCGCTCGAAAGGGTCAATCCCGGAATCCAATAGGCAAATATGAGCGCGAGAAAACACGAAGCGGTTACGCGCTGCCGCCGGTCGCTTGCCTTCTTGAACGCTCGCCAGCCCATCAAAAAGAGGTAGGCGTTTGCGGCGATGTACAGAAGGAAACCCGTTAGCCCCAGCTCAGAACTGATCCAAAGCGCATTTGAGTGCGGGCTATCAACCGCCCTCGTAGCGAGCACCTCTTCCGGAGGTTCGTCTGCGTAGTAATGAGTCGCGTCGAAGTAGTTAGGATAGTTACCGAGCCCTGCGCCAAAGACAGGATTGTCGAGCGTGATCTCGATCGCCGCTTGCCACGTAGCCAGTCTCCCGAACGCTGTGCGCGGATCAGTCAAACGACTCCCTGCGATCGACGGGGCCATCGAAGTGACCCATCCCGCAACTGCGATCAATATCACAGCCAGAATTGCGCCGCCCGCGACGCCCGGCGCAATGGCGAGGCGGCGGTCCCGTCGATGCAAAGTCTCGCGGTTGACTTCGCGGGCTGACCAGCTCAAAAACATCCAGCACGCGACGAGCGCCAGACCAACTGCTCGGAAAAGAGGGAGCAGCGCGCCTAACACCGCGGCGCCAAGCGCGCTTGCGTAAAGGAACCTGGCTCCGCGATCCAGACGCAAGTGAAACATTCGCGGTGCGGCTTGAAGAAAGACAAACAGCAACAAGCAGATCACCGCGAAAGATGAGTCGGTGGCGAACGGCCCGTTCACCCGGCGCTCACCTTCGCGCACTATTTCAGCGCCCTTGAACGCGAATAGATCGATCCCGGTTGCAAACTCAAAGGCGCCTGTGACAAGCAAAAAGAGAGCGAGCGCGATCGCGGCCATGAACAGATGTTTGCCTGCTCGCCGCAGGTCAAAAGAGTTCCTGGCAATGTGAAACGCCACCAGCGGAAGCACGAACACATCGACCGCCAGGCGAGCGGCGTAGGCAATGTTCCCGGCGCGCGTTATTGCGCTGGCCAGCGCGAGCGCCGCCAGCAAACCCCACGCGACTTCGAATTTCGAGATCCGCAAAGACGTCGCCGATTCTCCAGCGCTGGTTGGCTCGTTTCTTTCCCAGCTTAAGAGCAACACCAAAACCAGAACAGCAAAGACCACGCGGTCGGAAGTGACTATCGATCGGTTAGTAGGAAATCTCACGTAAAATGCCGCCAGTGGCGCGGCCGCGAACCAGCAGATCAGCACGCGTTGAGTCGAGAAAGGCAGGTATAACAGAAGTCCGGCGGCTGAGGCGATTCCCGCGATGGCCAATGCGGATTTGTAGTCGCCGGACTGGCATTGCACTGCTGATGCCGCGACACCGGTCATTAACACGAGGAAGAGCGCGGTCAGCCGGCCGGGCGCCGCGGTGAAGAATGTTTGCGATCTGGCTTGCCTGTTCATTGCGCTGCTGAACGCGGTCAATGCATTAGGTGTATATTCGGGCCGCTATTTCGTGCTTGCTTCTTCAATCGCATCCACAATGCGGATCGCGGCGTGCCCGTCCCACAGCTCAGGAACGCGAGCCGGACGGGAGGCTTGTTCGAGAACTGCCAGCGCCGCCCGCGTTATCGACTCAGGGTTGTTGCCGACGAGTTGATTCGTCCCCTCGCTGATCGTAATAGGTCGCTCGGTGTTTTCCCGCAGCGTCAGGCAGGGAATGCCGAGCACGGTTGTTTCCTCCTGGATGCCGCCGCTGTCGGTAAGCACCAGGCGGCTGTTG
>Ga0134124_10001716_pt1 | contig 17622 bp, 12 predicted proteins | sample KB304_FD_96880 | JGI IMG/M metagenome (GOLD analysis project Ga0134124, IMG submission 96880) | Terrestrial soil microbial communities without Nitrogen fertilizer from Kellogg Biological Station, Michigan, USA - KB3-0-4 | ecosystem: Environmental > Terrestrial > Soil > Unclassified ...
ATCGCCAGCGGCGACCTTTTCTTCTGCCTGCGCGGCCCGACGTTCGATGCGCACGACTTCATTGCCGACGCGGTGCGCGCCGGAGCGGCAGGCATCGTCTGCGAGCATGGACGCGGCGGCGCGGTGCCGGCCGCGAGCGCGACCGCAGTCATCGAAACGGGCGATACGCTTGCCGCTCTCGGCGAGCTGGCCGCGTGGCATCGTCGCGGATCTTCCGGACCGGTCATCGGCGTCACCGGCTCGAACGGCAAGACGACCACCAAGGAGATGCTGCGCGCGATTCTCGTTGCCCATCATGGCGCCGACCGCGTGCTCGCGACCCGCGGAAACCTGAACAACCTGATCGGCGTGCCGCTGACGATCTTCCAGATCACGACGACGCACACGGCGGCCGTCATCGAAATGGGCATGAACGTGCCCGGCGAGATCGCGCGCCTGACCGAAATCTCCCGTCCGACCGTCGGAGTGATCACGTGCGTGGCCGAAGCGCATCTCGAAGGCCTCGGCACCATCGAAGGCGTCGCGCGCGCCAAGGGAGAGCTGTTCGAGGGGCTCGACGCGGCCGCCGTTGCCGTCGTCAACTGCGACGATCCAAATATCGTGCGCGAGTCGTCGCGCTTTGCCGGCCGCCATCTGACGTTCGGAAGCCGCGGCGATGTCCGCGCCGAGGACGTGCGCTGCGACCGCATCTCGGCATCGACGTTCGACATTGCATACGCAGGCGAGCGCGCGCGCGTCGAGCTGCCGCTCGGCGGCCGCCACAATGTGCAGAACGCGCTGGCCGCAGCGGCGGCTTCGATCGCGAGCGGCGTGCCGCTCGCAACGGCCGCACACGGGCTGTCGAAGATGACGCCGCCGCCGATGCGCATGTCGGCCGAAGCGCTGCCGAACGGCGTCACGCTCGTCAACGATGCGTACAACGCGAACCCCGGATCGCTCGGCGCGGCGCTGGCTACGCTCGGCGGCCTCGATGCGCGCCGCATCGTCGTGATCGGCGACATGCTCGAGCTCGGGCCGCGCTCTGCCGAGCTGCATCGCCGCGTCGGTGCGCAGGCCGCCGGCATCGAGCCGGCGCTGCTTTGCGCTTACGGAAAATTTGCCGCGGACGTTGCCGGCGGTGCCACCGGCTCCGGCCTCGATGCGTCGCGCGTGCTGGTGTGCGCTAGCCATGCCCAGGCGGCTGACGCGGTTGCCAGTGTGTGGCTTCCGGGCGATGCGGTGCTCGTGAAGGGCTCGCGCGGCTCGGCCATGGAACACGTCGTCGAACGGCTGCGCGCGACGGCAAGCGGATCGGCCTCCAGATGATCTACCATTTCCTCTATCCGCTGGCGTCGACGTACAGCTTCCTCAACGTGCTGCGCTACATCACGGTGCGCGGCATGCTCGCAGCCGTCATCGCGCTGCTGATCTCGCTGATGCTCGGGCCGAGCTTCATCCGCCGCATGCGCTCGTTCGGCCAGCCCGTCAGCCAGTACGCTCCGGAGAACCATCTCGCCAAGAAGGGCACGCCCACGATGGGCGGGCTGCTGATCGTCTCAGGGCTTCTGATCGCGTCGCTGATGATGGCCGATCTCGACAACGTCTACGTGCTGACGACGCTCGGCGTGACGCTCGGCTTCGCGGCGCTCGGCTTCATGGACGACTGGCAGAAGGTCACCAAGCGCACCAACGGCGGAATCTCCGCACGCGAAAAGCTGATCTGGCAGTTCCTGATCTCGGGCGCGGCAATTGCGCTGCTGTGCATGCGCCCGGATTTCGACACGCACCTGGCGGTGCCGTTCTTCAAGGACGTTCGGCCCGACCTCGGCTGGTTCTACGTTCCGTTCGGCGCGCTCGTCGTGGTCGGATGCTCGAACGCCGTCAACCTGACCGACGGGCTCGATGGTCTTGCGATCGGTCCGGTCATGACGACTTCGGCAACGCTCGCCATCCTGTCGTACTGCGCCGGCAATGCGCGCATCGCGGACTATCTGATCATTACGCACGTACCGGGCGCCGGCGAGCTGTCGGTCATCTGTGCGGCGACGTCGATGGCCGGGCTCGGATTCCTGTGGTTCAACGCGCATCCGGCGCAGATGTTCATGGGCGACGTCGGCTCGCTTCCGCTCGGCGCGGTGATCGGCATGGTCGCGATCGCATCGAAGAACGAGCTGGTGCTGCTGCTCGCCGGCGGCGTGTTCGTCGTCGAGGCGCTGTCGGTCATCATCCAGCTCGGATCGATCAAGCTGCGCGGCAAACGCGTGTTCCTGATGGCGCCGATCCATCATCACTTCGAGAAGGCCGGCTGGCCGGAGACGCAGGTGGTCGTGCGCTGCTGGATCATCTCGCTCCTGTGCGCGATCATGAGCCTCGCAACGCTCAAGCTGCGCTGAGCCGTGGCGGCCGCGCGAACGCTCGTCGTGCTCGGCCTTGCCCGCAGCGGGATCGCCGCGGCGCGAGTTGCCGCCCGCGGAGGCTGGACCGTTCTCGTCGCCGACGACAAGCCGGACGCGGCCGCCGATCTTCCCGACGGCGCGCAACCGATCGACGTGGACGCGGCCGCGGATCGCATCCGCGAAGCCGACCTCGTCATTCCAAGCCCCGGCGTGCCGGCATCGCATCGACTTCTCGTCGCGGCGCGGGCTGGCGGAGTTCGCATTGCTCCGGAGATCGAGTTTGCCGCCGACCGTCTCACTGGAACGCTGGTGGCGGTTACCGGAACCAACGGAAAGAGCACGACCGTAAGCCTGGTCGGTGCGATCCTCGAAGCGGCCGGCCGACGGACGTTCACCGGCGGTAACCTCGGCGACCCGCTGTGCAACGCGGTCGGCCGCGAGCCGTACGATTTCATCGTCGCCGAGGTTTCGAGCTTCCAGCTCGAGCATGCGACGACGTTCCACCCTCATGTCGCGGCGATGCTCAACCTGACGCCCGACCATCTGGACCGGCACGGCAGCATGGACGAATACCTCGCGGCCAAGCTGCGGCTGTTCCAGTGCATGACAGCGAGCGACCACGCGGTGCTGCCGCGCTCGAGCGACTGGACGGCGAAAGCGGTCGCTTCGACGCGCGCGTCGGTTTCGTATTTCGACACGCCGCCGCCAGGGCAGCGCGAGATCGGCGCCGGCGGCTATCGCATCCGGCTTCCGCAACGCGGTTGGCCGCAGCTGCCGCACGATCTCGAGAACGCAGCGGCAGCGGTCGAGATCGCGCGCGTGCTCGGCGTTGACCGGGTAGCCGTCGAGCGCGCGATCGCCGGGTTCCGTCCGCTTCGGCACCGGCTCGCGAAGGTGGCCGAGATCGGCGGCGTTGCGTGGTGGAACGACTCGAAGGCGACCAACGTCGGGGCCGCAGCGAGCAGCCTGCGGGCGTTCGACGGGCGCGTCATCCTGCTCGCGGGCGGGATTTCGAAAGGTTGTGACTTCGCCGCGTTGGCGAACGAGGCGCCGCGCATTACACTCGTCGTCGCGTACGGCGAGGCCGGGCCGGAGATCGAGGCGACCCTGGCCGCATCGATGCGCGTCGTGCGTGAGTCCGCTCTTCACGCCGCGGTGCTTCGCGCCGCAAAGGAAGCACGTCCGGGCGATGTGGTGCTGCTGGCGCCGGCGTGCTCGAGCTTCGATGAGTTTCGCGACTACGCCGATCGCGGCCAGTCATTCGAGCGCTGGGTGCACGAGCTCGAGTCCGTCGGGAAGGGGTGAGGAGGAAGTGCGGTGAGCTGGACTGGTTCGGATGCGCGATCGATCGAGGCGGCGCTTGCGCTGCCGCGCGTGGCGGTACGGATGTCGGATCGGCCGGACCCGTGGGTCGTCGGGCTGGTCGCGATCCTGACGGTGCTCGGCCTGATCTTCGTGTTCGATGCGAGCACGTTCGTGTCGAACTACCACTTCGGCGACGGCTACCGGATGATCCTCAAGCACGCCGTGTCGGCGTCGGTCGGCGTCGTGCTGCTGTGGATCTGTTCGCGCTGCCCGTCGGATTTCCTCAAGCGTCGTGCGTACTGGATCTTCGCCGTGACGGTTCCGCTGGTCGCGGCCACGCTGATCCCGCACGTCGGCATCGAGGTCAACGGCGCGCGGCGCTGGATCCCGTTCGGGCTGTTCAACCTTCAGCCGTCCGAGTTCATCAAGATCTCGTACGTGATCCTGCTGGCCGCGTGGCTGGATCGCGTGCACGACCGCGTGCGCAATCCGCTCTATTCGATCCTGCCGGTGATGACGGTCTTCGGTGCGATCGGCGTGATGCTGCTCGGCCAGCCGGACTTCGGCACGACGGCGCTGCTCGGCGGCATCGCGGTGCTGATGCTGCTGCTCGGCGGCGTGCCGTGGTGGCAGCTGTTCGTGCCGGCATCGGCGATGGGTGCAGCGGGCTTCTACCTGATCTGGTCGTCCGAATACCGGTGGAATCGCGTGATGGCGTTCGTCGATCCGGAAAAGGATCCGCTCGGCGCGGGCTACCATCTGCTGCAGGCGCTGACGGCGTTCGGCTCCGGCGGGCTGACCGGCCAGGGCCTCGGCGCGTCGACGTCGAAGTCGGGCTATCTGCCGGAGCCGCACACCGACTTCATTTTCTCGGTAATCGGCGAGGAGACGGGGCTGATCGGGTCCGCGTCTATCGTGCTGCTTTTCGGGCTGCTCGCGTGGCGCGGCTTCCGCATCGCGCACCGGCACAGCGAGCCGTTCGCGCAGCTTCTCGCGGCCGGGCTGACCTTGATCATCGTGCTGCAGGCGATGATCAACATCGGCGTCGTGCTCGGTCTGCTTCCGACCAAGGGCATCGGCCTTCCGTTCATCAGCTACGGCGGCTCGTCGATCATGGCCTTCCTGGCGATCGGCGGCCTGCTTCTCTCGCTGTCTCGCGAGCTGCGAGAACGTTGAGGAATTAAAATGGGACCAGGTACATTTTTGCGGCCACGCGCGAAAACATTGCGGAATTAAAAATGTACCTGTCCCCTTTATGAAAGTTGCGATTGCTGGCGGTGGGACGGGGGGGCATTTGTTTCCCGGGTTGGCGGTGGCGGAGCTGGCGCGCGACAGCGGCGTTGCAGACGAAGTCGTGTTCTTTGGTGCGGAGCGCGGCATCGAGTCGTGGGCGGTGCCGAAGGCCGGCTTCGAGCTGGTCGCAGAGAAAGTCCACGGCATCGCCGGCGGCAGCCCGCTCGCGGCGCTCCGTTCGCTCGGCGAGATGCTCGCAGCAACCCGACGCGCGCGCAGCGCGATCCGCCGCCGCGCGATCGACGTCGTGATCGGCCTCGGCGGCTACGCATCGGCGCCGGCGGTTCTCGCCGCGCGCTCGCTCGGCGTCCCGGTCGTGCTGCTCGAGCAGAACCGGCGCCCCGGAATCTCCAATCGCGCGCTCGGCCGGCTCGCGACGCGCATCTGCACGAGCTTCGAAAGCACCGCTTCGTCGTTCCCCACCGGCCGCTCGGTGCTGACCGGCAATCCTCTGCGCAAGGGATTCGAGATCCGCCCGCCGCACGCCGGTCGCGATCTTCTTCTGGTGTTCGGCGGCAGCGCCGGCGCGCGAAGCCTCAATCGCGCGATGACGACGGCGCTCGCCGAGCTTGCCGGCGAAGCGGCGGCAAGCGGGCACCCCGAGCGCGGCAGCCTGCCGCCGATCCTTCATCAGGTCGGCAAGCCGTTCGTCGACGAAGTGCGCGCCGCATATGCGAAGGCGAACGTTACGGCCGAAGTCACGGCGTTCATCGACGACATGCCGTCGGTCTATGCGCGCGCGAGGCTCGCCGTCTGTCGCGCCGGTGCAACCAGCCTTGCCGAGCTGATCGCGACCGGCACGCCGTCGGTGCTCGTGCCACTTGCGACGTCGGCCGGCGATCATCAGCTCGAAAACGCGCGTGAGCTCGAGGCGAGCGGCGCTGCGCAAGTGGTGATCGACGACAATAATTGTGCGGCTGCACTCGCTCGCGCGCTGAAACAGTTGCTCCCTGACGACAGCGCGCTACGCTTGATGTCGGACCGCGCGGCTGCCATGGGGCGGCCCGGTGCAGCGCAGCGGGTGCTCGACGTCGTCGTCTCACTCGCCGGCACGCGGCACCAGCGCTGACTGCAGGAACCGGGAACGTCCCGGTTCCCGTTCCCGGAACCGTCATGACTCTCGACGAGCGATTCGACAGCGGGCCGGCATGGTCTTCCTTAAAGATTCCGGCTGACGGCGCCGAAGGGACGACTGCGCCCGCGCGCCACCTTGGCCGGATTCATCTGGTCGGCATCGGCGGCATCGGCATGAGCGGCATTGCCGAGGTGCTGCTCACGCTCGGCTACACGATCAGCGGCTCGGACCTGTCCGACAACGATACGACGCGCCACCTGCGCGAGCTCGGCGCCGAGATCTGGCTCGGCCACGACGCGAGCCACATCGGCAGCGACATCAACGTCGTCGTCATCTCGTCGGCGGTCTCCGACGACAATCCCGAAGTCCGCGCCGCCCGCGAGCATCGCGTGCCGGTGATTCCGCGCGCCGAGATGCTGGCCGAGCTGATGCGCGTCAAATGCACCGTCGGCGTCGCCGGTGCACACGGCAAGACCACGACCACTTCGCTGGTCGCAGCCGTGCTGAGCGCCGGCGGGCTCGATCCCACGCTCGTGATCGGCGGCCGTCTCAAATCGCTCGGCGGCACCAACGCGCGTCTCGGCCGCTCGCGATACATGGTCGTCGAAGCCGACGAGAGCGACGGCAGCTTTCTTCTGCTGCGCCCAACGCTCGCGGTGGTCACCAACATCGACCGCGAGCACATGAACTTCTATGGCGACATGGAGGTGCTGCGCACGTCGTATCTCGCGTACATCAACGCCGTTCCTTTCTACGGAAAGGCGGTGCTGTGCCTCGACTGCCCGGAGATCCGCGCGCTGCTGCCGAAGGTTCGAAAGCCGCACCTGACGTACGGAACCTCTCCGGAAGCCGACCTTCGCGCGACCGGGATCCAGTATCACGGCCTGTCGAGCTCGTTCGACGTCACGTTCAAGGGCGCGCCGCTCGGTCGCGTCAACGTGGCGATGCCTGGCGAGCACGCGGTGCGAAACGCGCTCGCGGCGCTCGTCGTCGGCATGGATTTCGGCCTCGACTTCCAGAGCTGTGCGGCCGCGCTCGCAGGTTTCGAAGGCGTGATGCGCCGTTTCGAGATCAAGGGCGAGGCCGCCGGCGTTACCGTCGTCGACGATTACGGCCACCATCCGACCGAAGTCTGCGCAACGCTTCGCGCCGCGCGGCTGGGCTATCCGGACCGGCGCATCGTCGCGGTGTTCCAGCCGCATCGCTTCTCGCGCCTCGCCGACCTTTTCGATCTGTTCGCCGAATGCTTCGAAGACGCCGATGCCGTGGTGCTGACCGACGTCTACGCGGCCGGCGAAAGCCCGATCGAAGGCTACGACGGAAGACGGCTGGCCGAAGCCGCCGGCCGCATCCATCCGGGCGAAGTCGTGTTCGAAGGAGCCGGCGCCGATCTCGCGTTGCGCGTCGCAGCACGCATCCGGCCCGGGGATCTGGTGCTGACGCTGGGTGCCGGCGACGTGACAAAGCTCGGCCCGCTCATCCTTCAGGAATTGCAGGCACTGCAGCAGGCGCAGACTGCGCCGGCCGCGTCGCGGAGCGGCGATGCGGCCGCCGCGCGTCCCAAAGAACACCAGCCCGGAGCCTGACCGTGAGCACGAACGCCGCGTCGGAACCGGGCGAGCTCGCGGCCCGCGTCGCGGCTGTCGCCGCACGCCTGTCCGGCGTCGTCGATGTCGCCACTGACCATTCGCTCGGCCGCTACACGTCATTCCAGATCGGCGGCCCGGCCGATCTTCTGGTCGAGCCGGCTTCGGTCGAAGCCCTCGCCACGATCCTCAAGGCGACCAGCGAGGTCGGCGTGCCGGTCACGTGTCTCGGCGGCGGCACCAACATCCTCGTCTCGGACGCCGGGATCCGCGGCGTCGTCGTGCGGCTCGGCAAACCGTTCGCGTACATTCGTGAACTTCGGGCCGAGGTCGACAGCGTCAGCCTCGAGGTCGGCGCCGCGACCCGCTTCATCCGCCTGGCCAAGGACACGGTTTCGCGCGGCCTCGCCGGCCTCGAGTTCGCGGCCGGCATCCCCGGATCGGTGGGAGGCGCCGCGCAGATGAACGCCGGTGCCTTCGGCGGGGAAATCTCGAAGACGATGACCTCGATGGTGTACGTGACGGGCTGTGGGGAAATCGTCGAAAAACAGCGCGAAGAGCTGCAATTCTCCTATCGAAAGCTGGCGTTGGAACCGGGCACCGTGATAACTTCGCTGCGGTTCCGTTTGCTCCGCTCGTCGGTGGGTCGGTTGCAAGAGGCAGTGGCGCGGGTTCAGGAAAAGCGCAGACGGAATCAGCCTGCCGGCTATCCAAACGCCGGCTCGATTTTCAAGAACCCACCCGGCGAGTTTGCCGGTCGGCTGATCGAAAAGGCCGGTCTGAAGGGAACGACGAAGGGCGGTGCTCAGGTCTCACCAGAGCACGCGAACTTCATCATTAACCTTGGATCGGCGACCGCGTCCGATGTCCGCGAGTTGATGGGCTTGGTCCAGGAGGAAGTGTGGTTGAGGTGCGGGGTGTGGCTGGAACCAGAGGTGCGACTCATCGGCGACTTCGGGCGATCGGATGAAGAAGCGACCTCGCGTTCGTAAAGCCAGGCATCAGGTTGCGTCATGGATCCGGCCGGTCGCGGTGTTTCTCGCGACCGCTGTGTTCGTGACGACCGGCGCGTGGGCCGCGTGGGGCCGCGTCGTCCCGTACGTGAAGGGGCACGACTACTTCCGTCTTCGCTCGATCCGCATCGCGTCCGACGAGACGCGCGTCTCGCCGCAGAGCCTTGCCGAGATCGCCGGACTCTACGACGACGCATCGCTGTGGGACGTCGATCCGCAATCGATTGAATCGACGCTTGCCGACGCGAGCTGGGTGCGGCGCGCGAGCGTGCAGCGCCACTTCCCGTGGCAGGTCAGTCTTTCGGTGTCCAAGCGGCATGGAATCGCCGCGGCCGTCGCGAACGGTAAAGCGTATCTCGTCGATCCGGAAGGCGTGCTGTTCCACGAGATCGACGAAGCTTCGGTTCCCGATCTTCCGTACCTGACCGGCTGGGATTCGGCCGCAAGCCACGCCGAACAGGCCGAACGGCTGCGCGCGCTTCTCGGCGTGCTCGATAAAGCTTCGGGCCGCCAGGTCGAGGTTTCCGAGCTGCACATGGACGACGACGGCACCGTCTGGCTCTACGCGACTGGCGTCAAGGCGTCGGTGCGCATCGGCGATGCATCGAAGGCCCTGGTCGCGCTCGACCGCCTCGTCGTGGCGCTCGCCGAGCTCGGCCCGCTCGCCGATCGTGCGCGCGTGATCGACACGGATTATCGAGACCGCATCGTGATCCGCGGCGCCGACGACAAGCTGCCGGCGATGCTCGCCGCGCAGTCCGACAAGACCTCTTCCGGCCAGGAAACTTCCGACGCGCGCAGTGCACGCCGTGCTGCGCGCACAGGCCCCGTTTCCAGTAACAACCAGCCTTCCGCACACGGGCAGGTCAAGGCGGCGCGGCATGGCTAAGAATCTTCCCATCGCGGCCCTCGACGTCGGCACGCAGAAGGTGACGCTGCTCGTCGGCGAACGCACGGCGACCGGCCTTTCGATCCTCGGCATCGGCACCAGCGCCTCGCGCGGAATGCGCGCCGGACGCGTGAGCGACGTCGAACGCACGGCGGCCGCGATCATGGCAGCGCTCACCGAAGCCGAGCGCATGGCCGGCAGCCAGATTCACAACGTCGTGGTTTCGGTCTCGGGCGACCACATCAAGGGCGAGAACAGCCACGGCGTCGCGCGCATCGACAACGACGAAGTTTCCAATCGTGCCGCGGCCCGAGCGATCGCTGCGGCTCGTGCGATTCCGCTGCCGCAGGACCACCGGCCCATTCACCTGCTCAAGCGCGACTTCGTCGTCGACGGGCAGGTCGGCATCGCCAATCCGGTCGGCATGAGCGGCGTGCGCCTCGAAGCGCACCTGCACGTGATCTCGGCTGCCGAATCGGCGCTGCGCAACCTCGCAAAGAGCTGCAATCGCGCGGGCCTTACGGTCAGCGGAACCATCGCGTCGTCGCTGGCGTCGGCCGAAGCCGTCCTCGAGCCGGATGAGCGCGAGCTCGGCGTGGCGGTCGTCGACATCGGCGCCGGCACGGTCGACATGGCGCTTTTCCAGCGCGGATCGGTCGTGCATTCGGGCGTGTTCGGGGTCGGCGGCGTCGACGTCACGCGCGACATCGCGCACGTGCTCGAAACGCCGCTCGGTGAAGCCGAAAGCCTCAAGAAACGCCACGGGTGTGCGGTGGCCGACCTCGTCGATGAAGAGCTGATGGTCGAGGTCAGCGGCATCGGCGGCCGCGAGCCGCGCGAAGTCGAAGCCAGGCATCTCGCCGAGATCATCGAGCCCAGGCTCGAGGAAATCTTCGAAACCATCCGCGACGCGATCATCCGCTCCGGATACGGCGAGCTTCTTACGTCGGGCGTCGTGCTGACCGGCGGCACGGCGATGATGGCCGGCATCGTCACACTGGCGAGCCGCGTGCTGCAGATGCCGGTGCGTCTTGGTGAGCCGAGCGGGATCGAAGGTCTGGGGGACGAGATCGACGACGCGTCGTTTGCGACCGCCGTCGGTCTCGCGCTCGGACTTCCCGAAAAGGGAATGAGCGAGCCGTGGCGTGCAGGCGTGGCTTCGCGGCTGCTGCCCGGATGGGTGCGGCGCCGCTTCAAGGAAATGGTGTGAGCGCTGTGCACACGCAGATGCTTCCATCAGACAGTGTTCGAGAGCATCGAAAGGGTTCTTTCCAATTATTTCTCCGTGTGACTCGCGGAGCTCATCCGGCGGCAACTCGTGACCAGGTGGTCACGCGTGCAAATCCAGACCGGGAGGTGTGGTCATGATCGAGCTGGTCGACGAAAATCTGAACAACGCGCGTATCGTGGTGGTGGGTGTGGGCGGCGGCGGCGGTAACGCCGTTACGACGATGATCCGGTCGGACATGGCCGGCGTCGATTTCATCTGTGCCAACACCGACTCGCAGGCCATCGGCACCAGCCTCGCGCCCGTCAAGGTGCAGCTCGGCTGCTCGCTGACCAAGGGCCTCGGCGCCGGCGCCAATCCCGAAGTCGGCCGCAAGGCCGCGCTCGAGCAGGAAGACATCCTGCGCGAAGAGCTTTCCGGCGCCGACATGGTCTTCGTGACCGCCGGCATGGGCGGCGGCACCGGCACCGGCGCGGCGCCCGTCATTGCGCGCATCTGCAAGGACCTCGGCGCGCTCACCGTCGGCGTCGTGACCAAGCCGTTCGGCTTCGAAGGCCGCCGGCGTCTTCGCCAGGCCGAAGAAGGCATCCGCGAGCTTCGCGCCGCGTGCGACACGCTGATCGTGATCCCGAACCAGCGCCTGATCGAGATCGCGAGCCGCAGCACGACGACGCGCGAGGCGTTCAAGAAAGCCGACGAGGTTCTGCTGCACGCCGTTCGCGGCATCTCGCAGATCATCACCGAGCCCGGAACCATCAACGTCGACTTCGCCGACGTGCGCACGATCATGAGCGAGATGGGCATGGCGATGATGGGCCACGGCGCCGGCTACGGCGACAGCCGCGCGATCGACGCCGCGACCAACGCGATCTCGAGCCCGCTGCTCGAGGACATCTCGATCCACGGCGCGCGCGGCGTGCTCGTCAACATCACGGCGAGCGAGGACTTCGGCATCCAGGAGCTCAACGAAGCGGTCGAGCTCATCCAGACGCAGGCGCACGAAGACGCCAACATCATCGTCGGCCTCGTGCACGACACCAACCTCGAAGACGAAGTGCGCATCACCGTGATCGCAACCGGCTTCGGCGACCGCCTGATCGACCGGCTGCAGCCGGGCCGTGACCGCGGCGAGAACATCATGACCGCAATGACCGCGCCCGAGCGTGCGTCGGAGCGTCCGTCGGCGCAGCTTCCGCGCCGCGATTCGTTCCGGCCGGTCTCGGGCCGCGCACCGATGTCGTCGATGATGGATGCCGGCATCGAAGAGCCGTACCAGACCGGCGAAGCCGAGCAGGACGCGCCGCAGCGGCGCGAGCCGGAGATGGGCCCGGAAGAGACCGCGGCCCGTCAGGAAGAGCTCGAGTTCGCCGCGATCAGCGCCGACGACGATGCGCGCGTGCCGGCGTATCTCCGCCGCTGGAAACAGAAAGGGCAGCGACTGATGCGCTAAGGGACGAGCGCGATCACGGTTGTTCTGCGGGCGACGCCTCGCCTCACCATGGACGTGGTGGGGCGGGGCGTTTCTTTGTGGCGCGGTCGCCATCGCACCGCTCGCCTCGGCAACGGTCGCGTATTCGAGCGTATCGAGTAGAGACGCCCGAACAGCCCAGCAACCAACGGAGCCCGATCATGACCGACGCACCCGCCTACACGCCGCCCAAAGTCTGGACCTGGAACAAGGAAGCCGACCACCGCTTTGCGAACATCAACCGGCCGATTGCCGGCCCGACGCAGGAAAAAGAGCTGGCCGTCGGACGCCACCCGTTTCAGCTGTATTCGCTGGCGACGCCGAACGGCGTGAAAGTCACCGTGATGTTCGAAGAGCTGCTCGCCCTGGGCCACGCGGGTGCCGAGTACGACGCGTGGATCATCCCGATCAACATCGGCGAGCAGTTCGGCTCGGGCTTCGTCGCGATCAATCCCAACTCGAAGATTCCCGCGCTGCTCGACCGCTCGACGCCGCAGCCGACCCGAATCTTCGAGTCCGGCGCGATCCTCCTGTACCTCGCCGAGAAGTTCGGAGAATTCGTGCCGACCGACCCGTCAAAGCGCGCCGAATGCATGTCATGGCTGTTCTGGCAGATGGGCGCGGCGCCTTACCTCGGCGGCGGCTTCGGACATTTCTACGCGTACGCACCGCAGAAGATCGAGTACGCGATCGACCGCTTCGCGATGGAAGTGAAACGACAGCTCGACGTGCTCGACCGCGAGCTCGCCGGCAAGGAATACATTGCCGGCCCCGACTACACGATCGCCGACATGGCGATCTGGCCCTGGTACGGTTCGCTGGTGAAGGGGCTTCTCTACGAAGCCGGCGAGTTCCTGAGCGTGCACGAGTACACGAACGTCATTCGCTGGGCCGACCAGATCGCGGCGCGCCCCGCTGTCCAGCGCGGACGCATGGTCAATCGCGCGTGGGGCGATCCGGAAACCCAGCTCTTCGAGCGCCACGACGCGAGCGACTTCGACAAGGTGAAAGCCGCGGAATAGCGATCGTCAGCGTCGGCGCACGACGCTGAACAGTGCGGTCACGATGACCGCGCCCGCGCGTCAGTAGTTGTGCACCAGGATGCGGTGCTGCCCGACGAAGTACGTGTGACTTCCGCCGACCTCGAGGTTGTAGACGAACTCGTCGTCGCTGCCGGGCGCGTCGAGTGACACCGGCTGAACCGCGAACGTCGAATACGCGACGGCCGGCGGCGTGGCCGGCTCATGATAGCCGGCAAAATACGTCTCCGCGGACACCTTCTCGTTTGCCGCGACGGTCAGCAACGAGCCGTCCTGGTCGCGGAGCGTATCGGCGACGGCAATGTCGGCGGCGCGCACCCAGCCCTTGCCGGTTACCCAGAACGGATGCGCGTCGGTCGTACGGATCGTCTCGCCGCCGACCTCGATGCGCCGCAGGTTCATGGCCGGATTGCGATACGCCTTTACGACTTCGCGCAGCGTCGTCTGCTTCGACGTCTCGTCCCACGACCAGACCTGATCGCCCGGCTTGAGATCGCGGATCGGACGCAGTCCTTCGGCCGTCGCGACGACCGTATCGCCCCGGAAACAGGGATACTGGCAATGTGAGCTGTTGCAGAAGTTCGAACAGCAGTCCGCGTTGGCCGAGCACGAGAAGCCGAGATTTATGCACTGGTTCTGGCAGGTGTCGCTGCAGCCGTCGCCGTCGACGACATTGCTGTCGTCGCACTGTTCGGTGCCGGCGATGATCCCGTCTCCGCAGGTCGTCGAGCAGGTCGACGGAGCACCGGTGCAGTCGAAGCCGCTCTCTTCGTTGCAGAACGAATCGCATCCGTCGCCGTCGGAGATGCCGCCGTCGTCGCATTCTTCCGGAGCAGAGATGATGCCGTCGCCGCAATAGAGCAGCGTCGTGCTGGTCGTCGAGCTGGTTGTCGTCGAGCTCGTCGTGGTCGAGCTGGTCGTCGTCGACGTGGTTGAAGTGCTGCTGGTACTGGTGGTCGTGCTCGTGGTGGACGTCGTGGTCGTCGTCCCGGGGACGCACTGGTTCGCGACGCACGAGCTTCCGGAGTCGCACGGCCCGCACTCGATCGGAAGACCACATCCGTCGCCCGCCGTGCCGCATTGCGCGCCGACCGCCGCGCACGACTGCGGCGTGCAGCAGACCCCGAATTTATCCGCCGGGTTCAGCGTGACGCAGACATGGCTGCTGCAGCTCTTGGACACGTGGCATTTCGAACCGTTCGGCTTGCCCCCTGCCGTCGCGACGTCGGCAGTCGAGATCAGCGCCACGGCCAGCAACGAAGAAAGGATAAGCTTGTTCACGAGGCCCCCCTGCGACGACCGTCGCTTCCCGGCAGACATCAATCGCGACGCCGTTTTCGCACGCGACCGGTCGGTCGACAAACCGCCGGCCAGCGGACCGGCGCCCGGGCGCCGGCAGACAAAGCAGGGTCGCGAGGCGTCTTGCCTTGGCGTTGGCTCGGGCCGTCCGGTATTTGCGCCGACGCTTGGGAAGTCGCCGAGGAGCTGGGCGCTGCCCGGTTCGGGACACTCGCAGGACTTCCGAGAGATCGTCGGAAATGTTAGTTGCAGCACGGGGAAGTTAGTTGGGGGGGCCGCGCCCGCGGCGCCCGGGAGGGCTTATGCCGAAATTGACGAGGCTGTTTGTTTTGACGGTCGCTCTTTGCGCGCTGTTCCAGGCTGCGCCGGCCTTTGCGACGTGTGTTGGCGATGCGCCCGACGGCGTTCTCGACGTCGGCGAAGATTGCGATCTGCTCGTGCCCGTACCGGGCGACTGCTGCTCGGACGATACGAGCGGCGTCAATGCATGTACGTTCGAGACGGACTCCTACACCTGCCGCCCGTCGGTCGGTCCCTGCGATCTCGACGACAAGTGCACCGGCGGGTCGGAGACGTGTCCGGCCGACGCCAAGAGCACCGGCGAATGCCGCAGCTCCGCCGGAGTCTGCGACGTTGCCGAGACCTGCAACGGCATCGACGACGGATGTCCGAACGATGACAAGAGCGAGGCCGAATGCCGCGCGTCAGCCGGCGTGTGCGATGTGGCCGAGACCTGCGACGGCATAGGCGACGACTGCCCGACAGATGCCAAGAGCACGGCCGAGTGCCGCGCGTCGGCCGGCGCCTGCGATCTTGCCGAGACCTGCGACGGCGTCAGCGACGACTGCGGCATCGATGCCAAGAGCACGGCCGAGTGCCGCGCGTCGGCTGGAGTCTGCGATCTCGCCGAAACCTGCGACGGCGTCAGCGACGACTGCGGCATCGATGCCAAAAGCACGGCCGAGTGCCGGGAGTCGGGCGGCGTGTGCGATCTGGCCGAGACCTGCGACGGCGCGAGCGACGACTGCCCGACAGATGCGAAGAGCACGGCCGAGTGCCGCGCGTCGGCCGGCGTCTGCGATCCGGCCGAAACCTGCGACGGCGCGACCAACACCTGCGGGGCCGATGCCAAGAGCACGGCGGCATGCCGGCCCTCCGCCGGAATCTGCGACCCGACCGAAACCTGCGACGGCGTCGCCGACGGCTGTCCCGCCGAATCGTTCTCCGCAACCAGCGTGACCTGCCGCACTGCCGTGACGGCATGTGATCAGACCGAGATGTGTACCGGCACGTCGGCCGGTTGCCCGGTCGACGCAGCGGCTCCCCTCGATACATCGTGCGGAAGCAGCTCCAGCGATACTTGCGACCAGGCCGATTCGTGCGACGGCTCGGGCAACTGCCGGCCGAATCACCGGCCGGACGGCACCTCGTGCAACGACAACGCTTACTGCAACGGCGCGGACACCTGCGGTGGCGGCACCTGCAGCATCCACGCGGGCAATCCCTGTCCGGGCCCGGACGATGACAATAACTGCGCCGAGAGCTGTGACGAAGGCAGCGACTCCTGCACCGGCGCCGATCCCAACGGATCGGCGTGCGACCTTGCCGACGACTGCACGGACGGCTCGACGTGCACGGCAGGAACCTGCGGCGGCGGCGACTCCACGCGCTGCCTGTGCGGCGACGAACCTCTGACGACAGGATGCCTCGCAGCCGGCAAGTTCCAGATCGCGATCAAGGATACGGGCGACGTGGCGAAGAACTCGATCAAGTGGAAGTGGGGTCGGGGCGTACCGGTCAATCCGGCGCTGCTCGGCACTCCGACCACGACCACGAGCTACGCATTCTGCATCTACGACCGGACCGGCAACGTACCGGTCAAGGTTGCGGCGTACGGTCTGCCGCCGAATCCGGTGTGGGACTCGAGCGTCGGTTCCATCAAGTACTCCGACAAGACCGGGCTGCACGACGGGATCGCGTCGATCAAGGGCAAGGCCGAACCGGATCCGGGCAAGTCCAGCATGGCCGTACGTGTGGCGGGCGCCAATCTGGTGATGCCGCCGACGTTCAACTCGGTCGAATTCTTCGACCAGGATCCGTCGGTGACGGTGCAGCTCGTCAACAGCAGCGGTGGCTGCTGGACCTCGGACTTTACGGCCGCGAAACTCAACACGGACCTGAGCTTCCTGTCGAAGGGACCGTAACAATCCGGCGGGCGGCGCCCGCTTCAGATACGCCGTCGAGACGGCCTGCGACTGCTGTCACAAGCCGTCGAGACGGCTTGTGACAGCAGTCGCACGCGCGCATTCTTGCGCGCCGCGGCCGGACCGCGTCAGAAGATTCGGAGGGAAAAAGATCATGATTGCTTCATCGGTTCGCCGCAGCCGCAGGGCTGCGCTCATCGGGATCCTCACGTCCGCGATGGTTGCGTATGGCCATGTCGCCGGTGCGACGCCTTTTCGTCTCGACTACCTCGTCAGCGACGAAGGCGGCGGCGTGTACCGCTACGACTTCGTTCTCGAGCTCGACAACAACGATTCGTCGTGGGCTGCAACGCAGGGCTTCGCAAACATCATCTTCGGCGATTGTTCTCCGGCGTGCCCGAGCCCGCTGACGTCCGTCACTTTCGTCGCCACCGATCCGCCGTGGACGAGCTTTCTCAACCTCAGCAGCACCGACCACAACGGACCGGCGCTTTACCCGAACTCCACATACTACGTCCCGACGTCGGTCGGCGAGGTCAAGACATGGAGCGCAACGGCGACGGCCAACCTCGCGCAAGGAAGTCTCCTGTGGTCGAACCTGACCAGTCAGAACGGCGGCGCGCTTGCCGATCTGGAAGTCGCCCACCGGCTGGCTCCCAATTGTGGAAACGGCGTCATCGATCCGGGCGAGACGTGTGACGACTCCAACATCCGCAATGGCGACTGCTGCGGCGCCGACTGCCTGCTCGACGCTGCCGACGAGGCCTGCGAGGACGCCGACCCCTGCACGATCGGCGGAGTGTGCAACGGCACCGGCACGTGCATCGGCGGACCCGTCGACGAATGC
>Ga0134124_10001720_pt1 | contig 17583 bp, 12 predicted proteins | sample KB304_FD_96880 | JGI IMG/M metagenome (GOLD analysis project Ga0134124, IMG submission 96880) | Terrestrial soil microbial communities without Nitrogen fertilizer from Kellogg Biological Station, Michigan, USA - KB3-0-4 | ecosystem: Environmental > Terrestrial > Soil > Unclassified ...
ACCGAGGCGGTGACATTTCAATAGGAGCTCGATGCTGTAAGTAAACCCTTCACTCGATTCGAGCGAAATGCTTCGTAGCAGTCGTCGAGAGAACAAACGAAAGCCGTTGGACGAATCATGCGAGGGTACTCGGGCTAGATGATAGAGCGCCCAGGCAGAACTCCTGACGAGCGCTGCCTTCAACGGTGGGCAGTCGACCATCTTGCCTCCGGGGATGAAACGGCTCGCGCAAACGACATCGCAACCGTCCTTGAATTTTTCGACCATCGCGTCGAGCCGAGGTGCGTTGTAGTCGTCATCAGCCGGGAAAACCAACACAGCGGGGGCCTGACTCTCGGCAAACCCTGTGACTACCGCACCGAATGCGCCGCGACCGCGGTTCTTTACGCGAACGATCTGCATACCCATCGCTTGCAGGGGAGCGAGCGCGGGCAACGTGTCGTCGTCGTCGTTATCGTAACAAATGAGGACTCGGAACGACGTACGCACGTGGTCGCGCAGCGACTCCAGCACGCGCCGAATGCCAGCACCTTCGTTGTAAACCGGAATGACGATGTCTAGTTCGGGCTCTGCCATCTTGTCTCTGCCAACTTGCATCCGTCGCCCACGCACGGGTCAAGGCGCCTTGGTCGCGACGGTAATCAGAAATGTGCCGAAGCGATTTTCCAGCGGTGATCGGCGGAGGAGCTCTTCATAAAGATTGTAGATCGGTAGGATGAGCCCTGCGATCTTGCTTTCGACGAAGCGAAAGGAAATTCCGCCGATACCGCGGACATCCACGTCTTGGAATCCCGCTTCGCGCAACTCTTCCGCGAGCTGAGAGCGGTGCAGGAGAACCTCGTTCTCGGTCTTGCCCTTCTCCGAAAAGAACGGCGAGCGTGGATCACGATACAGCCACATCGACGGGCTCTGGACGCTTGGGTCATAGGCAAACAAACGCCCACCCGGAGACAGCAGGCGATGGCCCTCTGCTAGAACGCGCACTCGGTCCCGCGGTGAGGTCACGTGGTGCAAGACCCCCGAGTAGCACAAGATGTCTTGGCTCCCGTCGCCCAAGCCGGTCGCCGCGATGTCCCCAACGAGGAAGTCGACGTCTGGCGTGGCATGCTTGGCGTGCTCCACGGCGCGCGGTGAGATATCCATTCCGGCACGCCGCAATCCGAAGCGGCCCAAGCGACGGATGAACGCGCCTGTCCCGCATCCTAGATCGATGCACCGCTCACCTGCGCGGGGACTCACGCGCTCGGCAAAGACCTGCAGAAGCCGTTCGTACGCGGCGTCGGAGAGCACGTCGTAATCGCCGTGCTCCGCCACGAACTGATCGAAGAACTCGACCTCGCGCCGGAGCTGAGTGTCAGGATGGCTTGTCATGAGATCCTCGAGTGAAGGAGGGCCGCGAACCGTAGGAACGCGCGATTGTAGTTATCGTCAGCGGAAAAGACAGGCCCACCTCTAACTCAGTTGCTGCCAGCGGCCTGATTTATCAGCTTCGCGAATCGCGTCGATCAAACGCTGAACGTCGAGGCCGTCACCAAAGTCGGGCTTTTGCGGTTCACCCGTCTCGACGCCGTCCAAAAACCGCTTGATGACGCTGGCGCTCGCCGCGATGCGCCCATCTGCTTCGTTGGGCGGCGGTTCGAGCTTCACGACGACCGAAGGTTCGTTGCGCCGCGCAATCGTGAGCACGAATCCGGCCGCGTAGTCGCTGGTCCGGTTCTCGAGCACGATGGCGCCGTCGTCGCCATACACCTCTATGCGGTAGCCACTGCCGAGGGGGGCGTCGGCAGCCAATGACATGGATATCGGCAGCCCGTCGACCGTCTCCATCCAAGCTTCGACGCGGGCGTCGGCAAGACCCGGGCTTGGCGCCCAGGTGCGGGCGGCCAGGCGGCACACCGGACCGAACGCCCACAAGATCGAGTCGAGCGCGTGCGAGCCGAACAAGTTCAATGTCCCCCCGCCGAGGCTCGGATCCCGCTTCCAGCTCACCTTGCGTTCGCGATTGGCAAGCGTTTCGACTTTCCAGCTGAGATAGACATGCCGCAGCTGACCCACCACGGCCTCGCCCAACATTTTCTTCAGCTGTCGCCAGGCGGCGACTTCGCGAAACTCGAAGTCGACGACTCCTACGACTCCGGCATCCCGAATGCTGTCGACCATTCGTTGCGCCTCTGCGCCGTTCGAGGCCAAAGGCTTTTCCGCGAACACGTGCTTGCCGGCCTGGGCCGCCGCGATCGCGATCTCCGCCTGCAACGCAGGCGGAACGCTGATCGCGATCAGATCGATCTGCGGATCGACCACCAGCTTTCGCCAATCACCAAAGGCACGCGAGATCCCCAATCTTCCGGCTAAAGCCGAAGCACGATCCCCATTCGAGGCGCAGATAGCGTCAACGGAGGCTCGGGAGTCAGCGCGAAACGCAGGCAAATGCACGTGTTGTCCGTAGCCGGCACCGATGATGCCGACGCGGAAGCGCCGACTCACGGCGCTTCGCTCTTTCGAACGACGCGAGGGTTCCAGATGTCGATGAGCGGCTTGCCTCCCAGCTCCAACTGCCGATACCGCGTATGGGGTACGCACAGGACGAGCAAGTCGCTATTTGCGATCACCTCGTCGAGCGGCGACAGATCGGGATCGTTATTCACGAAGGGATCCGTCGACAGCACTTTGCGAGCCTGGAAACGCAGGAGCTTCTTCAATTTGTAGCTGAGTGACGAACGAATGTCGTCGCTGTCAGACTTGAATGCCATTCCCAGCAGGCCGACGGTCAGCTCTCCGAGCTGATATTTATCGGCGATCTGCGACAGCAGAAACGCCGGCAGGCCTTCGTTGACTTGAATCGCTGAGTGGCCAAGCCCGAACTGGTTGTTGAACGCAGCGAGTTGCAAGGTGTCCTTGTACAAGCAAGGACCAGCCGCGAAGCCTGGCCCGGGAAGGTCACGCGCTCTCGGGTAATCTCGCTTGAGCCCCTCTAGGAGTCGGTGATAGTCGAGCCCCGCGGACTGAACCATCATGTAGAATTGATTCGTCGCCGCAAACTGGATGTAGCGGTAGGCGTTGCTAATCAGTTTCGCGAATTCCGCTTCCTGCGTGTGCATCCGCACGATCGAGGGGGCAATTTGCGCAAACAAGCGAACGGCTGATTCCTCCGCGGCCTTCGTGGTACCACTGACGATTTGCGGTAACGTTTGTAGCTCGGTGATCGAGTGACCTTGGACTACCCGTTCCGGGCAGAAGGCCACCATGACTTGTTTGCCCTGATTGCGCAAATACTGGTCGATATAGTCAGTCACCCCCGGGAAAACAGTTGATCGGAGGATCAAAGTCTGTCCGCCGGATAGATGCGGCAGAAGCGTATCGACGCAGTCGAGCACGACGCGCAACATCGGATTGTGAAACTCATCAATCGGAGTGCCGATGGTTAGGACGATCTGGGGAATATCTGCCAGATCAGTAATCTTGTCGGAGAAGCCCAGACGGCCGGTCGGCAGCACCTCTTTGAGCAGCTCCGGACCTCCGTTCTCGAGAAACGGCATCTTGCCAGAGGCGAGCGCGTCCAGTGCGGCGCGGTTGACGTCGTAAACCAACGTGTTGAAGCCATGCTTGGCCAAGACCAAAGCTAATGGAGCGCCGACGTGTCCCGCTCCACCCACGATGCACACGTCGTAGCGACCCTTGTGGCTTGTCTCTGAAGTCATGGTTTCTACGCGGACGCTAGCAAACAAACCGCACGCCCATCCAGCCCAAATGCGATCGGCCTTTTCAGCACGAGGCGCTGGGGACGGATTGCGTTGACGCCCGCTGTTCCCTTCTCCTACCGTGGCACGGTGGCGCGCATCCTATCTCGCACCGAAACGGTGGTCTCACCGCGGGTTCGCTTGGTCGAAAAAGCGGTAGAATTTACGAGCGGGACCCCGCCGCAACTGTATCATTGCCTGGCTCAGGCGGACTACGTCATCACTATCGCTCGTACACCGACTGGGCGAATACCGATAGTCAGTCAGTTTCGACCCGCTGTGGACCGCGAAACTTGGGAGTTTCCCAGCGGATTGCTCGAACCGGAGGAAACACCGGAGTCATGTTGTCGTCGGGAGCTGGCCGAGGAAGCGGGCATTTTTTGCAACACGGTGCATCCGCTGGGAAAATACTTTGCGGATACAGGGCGTCTGGAAAACCGCGTTCATGTTTTCTTCGTCGATGCCTCGGAGCCCCGACCAGACTTCGTTCCGGAAGCTGGGCTAAAGGTGGCGTTCGTCTCGTCGGGCGAGCTGCAGGAACGCATCCTGGAGGGCAGCTTTATCCATCAGCTTCACCTGGGAGCGATGGCGGTCGCTTCGCTCAAGGGCTTGGCGAACGGTTTGCTTTTGAGTCCTGCGTGAGGCAAAGCGCGTCACCAATTCGCATGGCCGGCGGAACGACCCGCGCGGCGGTTGCGCGCGCGGCGCGCCAGCGGGGAAGAGGCAACGCTCTCGTCTCGGAGCACGCTCGCTCAACTCGCGCTCTATTTTCCTGCCGTCGCCAGATGTACCGAAACCCCTCCTTGTCTTTGAATTCCCCGATGCGTCCCGCATGAAAAAGTTAGCTCGGCTTTTCGGTTTGTCGCACCCCCGACTGCAGCGCATACTCGAAACGCTCGACCGTCCCGCGACGGCACGTTTCCTTGCGATCGCCTTGGCCGTTGTTTGGTTTGCGTCCTTCGCCGCGGCCGTCTGCCGTCGCGAGTACCGCAGCTTCGATGGCGTGTGCAACCACGATCTCGGTGCTGTGTTGCGCGTCGACGAGGTCATTGCTCAAGGGTTTCGACCGGGTATCGACTTCTTCTACTACTACGGCCTGCTGCCGCTCGCGGTGTGTCACGCATTTTTTGGCGTTGTTGGCCGCTCTCCGATCTCGCTCATCTTGCTGATGTTCGTACTGTCCAGTCTGTTGTACGTCGGCGTGGCGTGGGTGATGATGGCGTTCCACCCTACCCGACTCGGCGCACTGCTGCTCGCGATTGCAGCAGGACATGTGACCAACCACTTGGCCCCGACGCACGCGATGGAAGCGGCCGTATTGGTGGGGGCAATCGGGCTGCGTCTCCGGGGGCACAGCCTCGGCGCAATCGCTCTCGCTACAATCGGCCTTTTCACGAAGATGAGCATGGCAACCGTCCTGCTCGGCGGTTTCGCAGGGCTCATTGTATTGGATGCGCTGCGCACACGACGCATTCAGCCGCTTTCGGCTCTGCTCGCCTTTCCCGTCGTGTTCGGAGTTGGTGCGGGTCTTTCCATTGCCTGGCTCGGAGCCCCGGCATTCGCCGGCGGCTTCGATGCGCGAGCCGGCGCGGCCATTTACCGCGCGTGGAACCTGGGCTTTTTGCGCGAAGGGCGAGGCTTCTGGCATCCCGCCGGACACAACTTGAATTGGTACCTCGGCAGCATCGCCGGACCTTGGTGCCTGGGTAGCCTCGTGCTCTTGTTTTTGGCGATCCGCGGCGTTGTCAGGCTGCTTCGTGCAACCATCCACCGCGAGGCGCATAACGGCACGTTGATGTCGGAGGAGCTCTACGCGCTGGCCGGCTTCGGCAACCTTGCCTTTGTCGTCGGATTTTATGGGCCGAGCCTATATGTGCTCAACTACGCATGGCTGCTTTTGATCGGTTTCGCGCCGATTATCGGCCCCGCCCGGCTTGGCGTCGGCGACCAGGCGGACGACAGCTTGCTGCAAGCTGTCCGCCGCTTGGGCTGGCTTCCACTCGGGGTCTTTCTGCTGCTCTCGCAGGTCAACACCCTCAAGGCGGTTCTCGCCTCTGCTCGGACGCCACGAGTGACCGTTGGGCAGGTCACGATGCCTTTGTCGCAAGCCGACGAGCTAGCAGCCACCCTCGCTCTCGGTCATTCCGTCGGTGGCGGGGTGGTCACTGCGATCGGGCATACGGCAAACTTTGGACTCGTCGACCCCACGATCCGACAAGGACATTATTGGATGCTAGTGCACGGAATGCCCAAGACGAAAGCGCTCGAAGAAACGCTAGAACTTGCGAAATCGTCGGACGTGGTCCTCGTGACGAAGCCTGACTATCCAACGCTGCGTCTGATCTCCGAATTCAAACCGCTGTTGGAAAACAGCGAGCGTTTGCACGACGGGAAACACTTCCTACTTCTCCGCTCACCCAAGCGCGAGCAGGAGCTTTGAGCGTAGGTGAAGACGCCTGCAAGTCCAAACGAACGATCGTTGCCGACTAGCGGGAGCATGCAAAGTCCGGGCAAGATCGAAAAACGTATCGCGGGCCTGGACGGACTTCGCGCGCTGTCCATCGCACTCGTGTGCTTGTCACACGTGCAAATCACGCCTGGATTTCCGCTTCATCTTGGCTTCATTCGCGGACTCTTGGGCGTCCAAATATTTTTCGTCATTAGCGGCTTTCTGATCACCGAGCTTCTGCTTCGCGAGGAGCAGGAATCTGGCCGCTTCAGCCTAGGGGGGTTTTACTACCGTCGCGCTTTCCGCATCCTCCCAGCAGCGTTCGCTTACATTGCCGTGGTTTCGATCGTCAGTGCATTTGGGCGCACCATCGTCCACGTTCGCGACGTACTCGCCGCATCGCTATTCGTAGCCAATTTGGTCGAAGACGTGGCGCCAGCGCTCGCCCACTACTGGAGTCTCTCGGTCGAAGAGCAATTCTATCTACTTTGGCCGGCGGTTCTTTGCTGGACTCCGCGGCGTTGGCGTCTGCCGTGCGCAACGCTGGTGATGTTGCTCATCCCCTTCTGGCATCAGCTGAACATGAAGCTGTTCACGGCGGCGCAAGTAAACGTGGCTCGCCTCGATCTGAACGCGGACGCTATGCTTTCGGGCGCGTTGGTCGCCCTCGGGGCGCGCACCGCCCGAGGGCAGCGCATCATCGGGCGCGTCGCCGAGCATGCGAACGTGCTGCTCTTCCTCTCGCTTAGCTTTTTGTTCGTGTTCGTCGCCTACGCTGGCGGGTTGCCAGGCATCGTCGGTCGACCGCTCACTTGGGGTCGCCAGGCAGCGTGCGCCATCTTGATAGTCACAGCCATCAATGCCCGTGCGTTTGCCGCCGCCGCCCTCAACGCGCGCTGGGTTCGCTACGTGGGGCGGCTTTCGTATAGTTTGTACCTGTGGCAGCAACCGTTGCTGTGGACGCGTACCTGGGGCCAGAAAATTCCCTGGTTCGCATGCTGGCCGCAGAACATCGTCTTCGGCTGCGCCGCCGCGCTCGTCAGCTACCATTGCATCGAACGCCCAATTTTGTCCTGGCGAGACAAGCATCCATACCAGGCGGCGCCTGAGGCCTAGGCCCGGCAAGCGCCAATTCAGTCGCTCGAAACAGGCTTAGGCCCTGACGCTAAACGAGGGTCACCTGAGGGGCGATCTCAGCCACCGCGGCTGTCACTTCGCTACTTCGCTCCCACCACGTCGCGGATGACGCGGTCGAACTCGTTCGCTCGTTCGTCGTGTCCCAGCGAACTCGCGTACGACCGCCGATCGAAGCGAGCGGGGGAGCCCGCGAAAAATGCTTCTGCGACTCGCTCTACCGCCGTTTCGATTGCGACCTCGTCGCTCGGCTCGCAGGACGTGACCCCCGGGAAGTCGCGCAAGAACTCGCGATTTTCGCCGGGTGGTACGGCCGCCAAGATAGGACGATCCGTAACCAAGTACTCGTACGTCTTTGCTGAGATGCGGCCGCCGGAGGTGCCGTCGGGGCGCCCGGGTAGCGAAAGAAAGAGCATTTCCGCCGAAGCGAAGAGTTGCATGGCTTCTTGGTTGGACACGACGCCCATCACACTCACGACGTCGTCGATCCCTTCACGTCGCAGCACGGAATCGACCACTGAGGCAGGGTATCGGTTGCCGTAGATCTCCACCTTGACCTTACCGCGCCATTCAGGGCGTCGCGAGAGCAGATGCTTCACGGCACGTCCGACGAAGACCGGGCTCGAACCTCGATAATCGATGCGTGTTACCAGGTCGCGCCCCCAGCGCAACCAAGCCTGATGAGCCCGATTGAGGATGCCATGGGGAGAAGCTCCTTCGAAGGAGTACCAACCGTTGAAGCCTCCGATGTAACGGAGCGTGAATACAGCCGAGCCGCTGCCCGAACTCTCGACGCAAACAGGATCGGCGCCGTATCGAATCAACCGGAACTTGTCGCGGTGCTCGGGCGGCTGACGATGCTGCACGCGTTCTAGAGTCGTCTTCGACACATAAACCACCGCGTCCGCTGATTGAACGTAAAAATCCTCCAACCACGTGGCGAGGCGCCGGTGGCTCGCGGACGGAAAGCTCGGGTGCATGTCCGAGCACGTGGGCGAATCGTCGAAGTTGAGGATCAGAGGCAAACCCGTCAAGCGTTTGAGAGCGACTCCCGCGAGCCCGGGCGAGTACGGCATCATGAAGACGATGATTGCAGCCGGCCTGCGCAGTTTGATCGCGTGCAGGGCGGCGACAAAAGCCCAGAGTGTCCAAAGCATTTCTTGGTCGGGCCAAGCGACGAGCTCGAGCAGCTTGGAGAGCCGCAGTCGAGGGAACGCTGTGAGAACCCACCGGCTGCGACTCCAAGAAACTGAAATGCGTTCGAGGTTGGGCGGATCGGCCGCGCCGTCTGGCTCCTCGGTGATGACGCGACAGCGCCAATTCGTGGCTAGGCGGGTCATGAGCTTTTCGGCCCGGATCGCGGTTGGAAGAGTCTGCGGGTGATAGGCAAGACTCAGGCACAAAATGTCCCGATTTTGGGCGCTCACCGTGGCTCGGGTGTCCCCACAGCCGACGTTCGATGCATTCGCGGAAATACGCCTTTCGGCCGCAGAGGAATCAGCCTCGTCAATCGCCTGTTCAGCCATGCACCTGTGCTCTTGTCGCGACCGCTTCGACCACGGGACGAACGCTACAGCTTTTCCAACGTCACCCAGGTCCCGCCGGAAAGCGGCCAAATGATGCGCGCTAGTTTTCGATCGAAGGACCACCAGCGTAGTGGCTTGGCCAAACCGCTCGCACTACCCCAGTTGATTAGATCCATTGGGTTGCAAAGGTAGCAAGCGTCGTTGTCGGAGTGAAACGGCGGCCGCGGATCGGGTTCTCGCATGAGAAACGTCGGCACTCGTTCCACGGTCAACTTTCGCAACGTGTGCTTCGCGTTGTGCAGTGTTTGGAGCCAGGTTTCAGGCATGGTGTTACCGCCGGGGTGCCGTGGCATTTCGGGTGTCCGACTCTCCCATAGCGTGCCTTGCCTCAAGCGGCGGGCGGTGCCGCGGACGGCCCAGTAAAGGGTGAGTCCCGCGCCGAGTAGGTTTGGTCCGACCACGAACAGCCGACCGCCCGGGCGCAGCACGCGCACTGCTTCGCGCAGCGCTCGCTCGGGCTCCGCAACGTGCTCGAGCATCTGGTACATGGACACGGCATCGAAGGTGGCATCGGCAAAAGGTAAGTGCTGCGCATCCCCTTGGGTATACGGCACATCCGCAAAAGCCCGCACTTCGACACGGTCACTCGGGTAGAGATCCAGGCCAGCCGCGTCGTGACCTGCTTCACGCATCATGAGGGTGCTCCAGCCCGCGCCGCAACCGATGTCTAAAATGCGCGCGGACCGGTTCGGAAGCTGGCGGGTGACGAAATCGACGTAGCGAGCGTAATATTCGCGCGCTCGCGCCGACTCCTTGCCGAACGTCGGACGCACCGCACCGTTTAACTCCGCATACAGACGCTGCACAGCTTCAGGGGCTGCGCGTGTTGGGGCTGCGCTCATCAATTGACTGTAGACGCTTCGGTGGTGCTCTACAATGCGGGGCGAGCCGGCGCCGAGGCCAGGCGCGCGTATCGTAGTCCTTTCCGAAAGCGCAAGCCCTCGCTCGGTGACGAATAACGAAAAGATCAGTCGTTGCACACGACGAACGGATGCGAAAAAATGGCTGTCAGTCGATCACAGTTCGAATGTCGGCCGCCATCACTTGCCACGTACGTTGCCTCAGTACCGCAGACAGACCAAGCGTGGACTCGCGGAGGCGTTCCTGGTGCTTTCGCCAATTCCGCAAACTCGCTTCGAGCGTGGCGGCGTTGTCGGGATCGTCCAGTAGCAGCTCCGCAAGCGCCGCAGGATAGCGCTCCGCAACCCCCGCGCTCGCGCTGACGAGGGCGGGCAGCCCGGTGCAGAGCGCTTCTTGAACACCCAGACCATATGCCTCATACCGGGTTGGAGCGACCAAAACATCGCACGCTGCGAGCACGTCTGGGACATCACTGCGAAAGCCCAGAAACCGGACTCGGTCCGCGATTCCTGCGTCGCGCGCTCGCCGCTGCCAGCGAGGAAGCTCGGCCCCTCGTCCAACGACGATCAGATCGGACTCCCAAGTTGGGTCTCGACACAAGGAAGACCACGCGTCGAACAAGGTATCGAACCCTTTTCGGCGATCTCCAAGCGCCCCCACGAACACGGCCTGCGATCGGGCCGAAAACCCGAGCTGAGCGCGCAGTTGCTGTCGCCGTTGATCGCTCGGCGGTGAAAACCGCTCCGCGTCGATGCCGTAATAGACCGTTCGAACCCGCGAATCGTCGACCCCCAGGCGCTCCGTGAGGTCACGTCGAGTGCGTTCGGAATTGACGATGATCGTTCGAGCCGCGAGCAATGCCGAACGTTCCTGCGCCAGGTTGAGTCGATGGGTCAAGGCCTGGGCGGCGGAGCGCAACAACGATGCCTCACGTGGATTGGGGTACGCAGCATGGACGTAGTGTACCCAGTTCACGTCACCGACCTGACAGTTGCCCCCGTTGACGATCACGCGGCCACCGTCAGACAGAGACTTCTTGGCAACTTTTCTACCCAAGTAGTCGAGCAAGGGCAAGCCCAGCGCGTACGAGTTCAGCGGCTTGGGAACTCGGTGCCAATGAACGTTGCGATGCTTTGCGAGTTCCTCTGCGATGCGGAACGCCACCACGTCGACAGAAACGCCCCATTCCGCAAAGTAGCGCGCGACGGCGAAATTCGGCATATCCATGCCGCCCGTTCGTACGAAGTCGCCAGAAATCAGCACGACTCTTTCCATGCCGGGTCGGATATACAGGCTGAAGCTGCGTTCGTCACCCATGCAGTGTTGCGGGAATTCGTGCCGGTTGATGGGTAGACGGTGTTTTGCTTTTGCGTTAGCGTCTGCAAAGTCGAACGTCGACGCAGAGCGCGGCAACGAACGTCACGGTCTCGGGAAACCCGTCATGAAAAGCTACGTCGTCGCTTGTTTGGTTTCGCTCGTGTTGAGCGTGCTCGTGACGCCGCTGGTTAGGCGTCTTGCACTCAGCGTTGGCGCAGTCAGCACTCCGGGCGGCCGGCACGTGAACGGACGACCGATCCCCAGACTTGGTGGGATCGGCTTGGTGTTCGCCTGGGCGGTGCCCGTGGCAGGCCTTGCCCTTTTCGACCCCACGTTGATGCGCGCGTTCGACCACAAGTGGTTGCAAATCATGACCGTGATCGGTGGCGGGATCGCCATCTGTGCGGTCGGAGCACTCGACGACGTGTGGGGGATCCGCTCGGCGTACAAATTGGCCGCGCAGGTGGTAGTCGCGATCTTCGCGTTCGCATGTGGGTTCCAGATTCAGGCGATTCAGCTGCCGTTGTTCGGAACCCTACAGATGGGGGTGTTCGCGCTTCCGGTGACCGTCCTCTGGATCGTTGGCGTGACCAACGCCGTGAACTTGATTGACGGATTGGATGGACTCGCCGCGGGCGTCACCTTCTTCGCGGCCTTCACCAGTTTCGTCATCGCAAGCATTTCGGGGTCTGCCTTCGTCGCCCTGACCATGGCCGCGTTGATGGGCGCCTTGGTGGGCTTCCTGTTTTTCAATTTCAATCCCGCCCGGATTTTCATGGGCGATTCCGGGAGTTACTTTCTCGGCTTCGTTCTGGCCACAACTGCGCTCACCGCCGGTGCCCTCCAGCAAAAGGCGTCCACGGCGGTTTCGTTACTCGTACCTGTATTGGCGTTGGGTGTACCGATCTTCGACACTCTGTTCTCGATGTTTCGCCGGGTGCTCGAGCGGCGCCCGATCTTCGCTGCTGACCGAGGGCATGTTCATCATCGGTTACTAGACATTGGGCTCACCCATCGGCGCGCGGTATTTTTTCTGTACGGCATTTCCAGCTTGCTGGCTGCTGGAGCCATCGCCGTTTCGCTGGGTCGAAGCTGGCACGTCGGTCTCGCGCTGCTTTCAGTGTCTCTCGTCTTCGTCGGCTTCGTGCGCTTCCTGGGTTATTTCGAATACCTTCATTTTCGAAAACGTCAGCGCGCTCGCCTGCGCGACCCTTTCACCGAGAACCTGAGGCGCGTAATCCCTGGGCTGATTGTTTCGCTTTCCAAGACCTCGAGTGAGGAGGAGGCGCTCAGTATTCTCGAGCGACTCACGACCGAAACGACTATTTCGTGTGTGGAGGTGCTGGCTACTCGAGGGGTCGACCTCAGATCGCGTCGCTGGACTGCTCGTGGTGCCGATTGCACCTCACGCGACTTAGTCGAGATGGTCTTCCCCATCGGCCCAGAGGTGAGCTCGATCGCGACTGTACGGTTTCGGTGGAGCTCCGAGATGGAAGACCCTGCCCCTCAGGTAGACATCTTGCTGCAGATCCTCGTTGACGAGCTCTCGGGTATGCTACTCGCGTTCGACAGCAATTTTATCGCAATCCCGCAACGTGCCGATTCCGAACCGGGTGGCGAGCGTGTTGCCGTTCCGATCTGAAAAAACACTAGGCCAATCGTTCATGCATCAATCGTCGCAATTCTCCAACATGGCGGGTGAGGCCGAAAGCGGATTCTCACCAGCGCTCGTACTCCGAGCCGTACGCAAACACTGGCCAATCATGGTGCTACTGTTCGTGGCTTCGGTCGTTGGCACTTCGATCTACACATCCCGCCAAGTCCGCATCTACGAGGCTGTGGCGACGGTCCAGCTCGATCCCCAAGCGTTAACCCCGCTCGGTCATCCGGTTACGGATTCGGGCACGGACAGCTATTGGAGCAATCAGGAGTATTTCGCCACTCAATTTCAGGTGATCACATCGCGCAGAGTGGCTGAGCTCGTCGTGAAAAGGCTTGGGTTGACATCGGACGGAGCGTTCCTGGCGAACCTCCCCGCGGAAGGTGCGGTCAAAGCGAGTAGCGCCCCGGTTGCGTCACTCGAAGACGCCGCGGAGGCGCTGCGGGCTCGACTGAAAGTGGAGCCGATTCAAGACAGCCGTTTGACGCGAGTGAAATTCGTCGACGCGGACCCTGCACGCGCCCAACGACTGTTGTCCGCAGTCGTCGACACCTACGTCGAGCAAAATCTCGATACCAGTATGGATGCCACCAACAAAACGGTGGAGTGGCTCGATGTTCAGCTCAAGCGTCTGAAAGGAGAGCTGGAGTCGCAGGAGATGAACCTGCATGACTTCAAACTCAAGTACAACCTGCTCTCCGTTTCGTACGACGATCAATCCAATATGGTGCGAGCCGAGATCCAACAGCTCAATTCCAATCTCACGGAGCTGAAGGCGAAGAAGGAAGCCGTCTCGGCCCGTCTTGCCATCGTTCAGGCCGTCGATCCCCGCGATCCGGGCGAGATCCCCGCCACCGAGCTCGTAGGAAATATTGCACTGGGCGAGCTCCGCAACGCCTACGTGCAGTCGAAGCGCGAGCTGATGATGATGAAGGCGGGCGGGAAAGAAGACAACCACCCGGATGTGCAGAAAATCAACGCGCAATTGGAGAGCACGCGAACTGCGATTGCGCAAGAGCTACAGAACATCAAGAACGGCGCTGATATCGAGCTCGCCAATGTCAACCGCCAACTTGCGGGTCTGTCGTCTCTCTACGAGGGTGCACGCAAAGAAGCGATGCAGCTCAATCTCAAGGAGCTCGAGTACAGCCGCTTACACCGCTCGAAAGAGAACACCGAGAAGCTTTTCGGAATTGTGCTCGAGCGCTCGACCGAGAGCGGGTTATCCAAGATGGCCCCCTTCAACAACGTGCGAGTGCTCGACCGTCCGCTGAAACCGGTGGTGCCGGTGTTTCCTAGAACTGCGACCAATCTTGCTGTCGGCATCGTTCTTGGTCTCTTGCTGGGCCTCGCTGGCGCAACCGGGCGTGAAATGCTGGACCGGACCGTGCGCAGCTCGGAGGACATTGAACGGGAGCTTGGGCTGGCCGTATTGGGTTCGCTCCCCGACGTGTCACGCGAAGGAAGCGGCTTGAATCTGGGCTACTATTATGGTCGACGGCGCGCGCGCCAGAAAGAGCGCGCGAGCAACGCGCCGACGGGGATTGATGCACGCCCCGAGTTGCTCGTGCACTCGCACCCCAAGAGCGTCGCAGCGGAGGCCGCTCGCGCGATCCGTACGAACCTCATGTTCATGTCGCCCGACAATCCCTATCGATGCCTTCTGGTGACCAGCGCTGGGCCTGCGGAGGGCAAGACAACGGTCGCGGCGAGCATTGCCATCGCCATCGCTCAGACGGGGCAATCAGTTTGCTTGGTCGACTGCGATTTGCGAAAGCCCCGCGTCCACGTCATATTTGGGGAGCGGAACGACAAGGGCGTAACGACCGCATTACTGGAACCGGGCCAGCTCGCGTCCTTCGTCGTCGACACCCCCATCCCCAACCTCCGAATTTTGCGATCCGGACCAACCCCGCCGAATCCTGCCGATTTGATGCACAGCGAAACGTTTGGACGAGTTCTGCAGGAGCTGCGTGCGCAGTTCGATCGTGTAGTCATCGACAGCCCACCGATTGGCTTGGTTACAGACGGCGTAATCTTGTCAACACGAGTCGATGCAACGGTTCTCGTGGTCCGAGCATTGGCAACGAGGCGCGACGCGGCCAAACGGGCGATGCGCTCGTTGCGAGACGTGGGTGCCAACTGTGCTGGCTTCGTGCTCAATGCAGTTGCGTCGAGCGAGCGCTATTACTACTCCGGTTACTACGCAGCTTATGGGGGCGCATCAGACGCTGAAACGCTGGCGAGTTAGCGCGTCTGCCGCGAGTGCCGAATTGTCGAGCGCCGAAACCACTGCGGCAAGGCGCGCAGCTGAAAAGCGAGTCCCAGACGCTTACGGGCCCGTGAGACAGTTACCGACGGGCCCGTGCGACAGCATCGGATTCCGCGCTCGCCGTGGCGGCGCCTCGTAGTCGTGCTTGTCGTCCTACTCAGTGGGTGGCGATCGATGTTCGAGCAACACGCTCCCTGAGAACTTCCACGTGAGCTCGGGTGGTGGGTGAAGCATCGAAACTACGATTGGCGCGATCCAATGCGGCACGCGCGACGCCGTCGAGGTGCGCCTGCGTGGCCACCTCTGCGACCTTGAGCCAGCGAGCCGCCGACGGTTCAGCCTCCGCCGCTTTGATGAAGAACTTGTTGGCCAACGTCAGCTGACCGCCGACCTCGAGATCGTGAGCCAGCGCGGTGAACATGCTCGAACATGACTCCATGCCATCACAAGGGCGGGCGGCCAAGGCATTGGCGGCCTTTGCAATCGTTTCAGCGGACCCACTCTTGATTGCCAGCGTCATGGTCTCGTGCCAGCACTCGTCGCCCTCGAACGTCATCGGACAGGTGCGCGCCAAGAGCTGCGCCGCGCCAGCGGTGTCGCCCCGCGCGAGCAGGACCTTCGACAGGAGATACCCGGGACGCCACGCCTTGCTGTCCAGCTTCCGCGCCGACCGTATCGCGACCTCGGCTTCAGCGGCGCACCCTTCGCGCAGCGAATCCTCACATGGCGGCTGTGGCATCTGCATGGCCTGCAGCAACGCCTGTGCCAGTTCCATCTGAGCGCGCATCGAACTGGGGGTTTCTGCTGCTGCGCGCCGAAAGCAAGCGAGCTTAATTTCAGCTGTCGGCACTTTCGCACACGTGTCCAAAAGGATGCCGGAACTGTACGGGCCGTCGGGAATCGCACGCATCAGCTGGTCCGTCGATCGTGCCCACGCCGACGCCCGAGTGCTGACCGCTCCCGTGAGGGTGCGATCGTATTTGGCTGCCAGCCGCAGATGCAACATCGCTTGCGATGCGGCCCCATGTAAGTGCATGAGTTCGGCAAGCACGAGGTGCACGGGACCACTCGTCGGCGCCAGGTCGAGCGCGCGCTCGAGCCAGCGCAGGGCGTCGCCTTCCCGCGTTCGAATCGCGACGAGCGCTCCGAGCAGCGGGAAAAATGATTCGCCGGGGTGGCGGAGCACGGCCTCGCGAAGGCGACCCTGAAAATGTTCGAGGTCGTCTGCGCCGGTCGCCTTGTCTGGCACCACGTCTGCGCCGCCCATCGCCAGTTCGCCCGCTTGGCGCATGGCGAGTTCGTCTGCCCGGCGCCTCGCCAGCTCATCTGCCGTTCCGGTCACTCGCTCGTCCTCGCCCGCTATCGACAGCTCCCGGTAAGCGGCCGACATGTCCCTACGTTCGAGATCGACCGGTGACCGCGACCAAACTGCGACCGCCGCCCAGACGGCGAGAGCCGGGACGGACGCGACTAAGGCCAGCCTCCCGAATCGCTTGCCTGGTGGTTTGCTTGCGGAGGCACTGTCGGAAGGAACAGGCGCAGAGCGCTCGCCCGCCGCTAGCGCCACCACAGCCGCAATGGCAAGCGCCGGAATCTCGAGGCCCAGGTCGGCAAGATTTTGCAAGAACAGCGCAGCTAGTCCAGTCAGCACCATGAAGCGCAGTCGATCGCCCCTACTTCGGTACCATTCGCGCAGCAAGTAGCCAACGACCAGTACGACGGCAGCCACTCCAACCGGAACTCCCCACTCACCGATCCATTGGACCACGAAGTTTTCCGCGTGAGTGACGACGATAGCCCAGTCATAGTCGAGGGCGCCTCGATACTTCGGAAATGCCGTTTCAAACGCGCCACGCCCTACGCCAAGGAGAGCGTGCTCGCCGATCATCGGCAGGGACCAAAGCCACACACAAGCTTTTCGTTGAAAATCGAGCGAGGAGAGCTGTCCTGCCTCCTTCTCCGTGCCGAGCGCAACGGCAACGGCAACGCCGATCAGCAAAGGCGCAATGCCCAACCCGAGACCACGAAAAGAAAGCCGCGACCCCTTCGCTTTCAACCACCACACCAGCGCAACGACTCCGGCGATCAGCACGCTCAGAACGCCCGCGCGCGAGCCTGAGAGTGAGAGCGCCGCCGCAATCACGCCCACACCAAGCATCACAGCCAAACGTGGCACAGGGGCGCGGCCGCTGAGCAGGAGCCCGCCACCCGTGAATAGCCCGAGGATTGCATACCCTGCCAGGTTGTTCGAATTGAGTAGCGGCCCCACGTTCCAGCGGCCGGGCGTGAAATTCGGTTGGTAAAGGCCGTAAAGCTCAGGCAGGTCCGCGAGTCCGTGAACCAATGTGATGAGCGAAACCAAGGTGACGGATCCGAACAACAAGACCGCGAGCCAAGCAGAGCCGCGACGCAGTCGTGTGCGCAGCGCCATGACATAGACGGATGCGTAGGTTACCCACTTCAACGCCTCGGCAATGGAAGCCGAGGGGTCGAGCGATAGAGAAAACCTGGTCAGAGCCGGTTCTTTGAACGGATCAAGGCTGTGCATCCAGACCTCCGCCGACGCG
>Ga0134124_10001721_pt1 | contig 17574 bp, 12 predicted proteins | sample KB304_FD_96880 | JGI IMG/M metagenome (GOLD analysis project Ga0134124, IMG submission 96880) | Terrestrial soil microbial communities without Nitrogen fertilizer from Kellogg Biological Station, Michigan, USA - KB3-0-4 | ecosystem: Environmental > Terrestrial > Soil > Unclassified ...
CCCGGGCCAACGCTTTGAAAACGACATCGACAATGCGTTGAGAAGTCTCCACGTTTCCGCCGGCGACCGATGCCGGAGGCCGCGCATTTACCACCGTTCCCTCGGGCGCAATTACTTCTATCGGTTCGATGAGCCCCGCGCTCGCCGGCACATCGCCTCCAATCAAGCAGCGAAAGCAATACGAGACGGCTGAAACCGTGATCGCTTCGACCGCATTGACGGCGCCCGTCACCTGTGGGGAGCTGCCAGTAAAATCCACGCGCGCACGATCTCCTTTGATAGTGATCCGCACGCGAATTGGTACTTCGCTCTCACTGATCCCATCATCGTCGAGCGCATCTTCCGCTTCGTAGCTCCCGTTGGGAATCGCGCGGATCGCGTGACGCATGAGACGTGACGAATACGAGATCAGATGCGCCGCGTATTCTCTCGCTTCCTTCGTTCCCCGGCGGGCGACTATTTCAAGCAAGCGGGCCGCGCCGGTTTTCAGTGAGCCAATTTGCGCCTGGAAGTCAGCTTGTCTTTCTTTGCTGCTGCGGACGTTGGTAAGAATCAGCTTCATTATATCGGCGACGATCTCACCGCCTTTGACGATGCGCACCGGCGGAATGCGCATGCCTTCGCCGTAGACATCTGTGGCCAGACCCATCGACCCGGGGGTGGCGCCGCCAATGTCGGCGTGATGCGCGCGATTGGCGACGTAGAACAAGGTCCGTTGTCCGTCGTCAGTAGTCGGTCGCTTTCCGTTTACGACCGACGACTGACCAGTGACCACTGACGCCACCAACGTCACGTCCGGTAAATGCGTGCCGCCGGCAAAAGGATCGTTGACCGCGACAACGTCGCCCGGACCAATCTCCACATCGCGCAACGCCGCGGCCACGGCCATGGGCATTGAGCCAAGATGCACCGGCATGTGATCGCCCTGCGCGATTACCCGACCCGAAGCGTCAAACACTGCGCAGGAATAATCGCGGCGTTCCTTGATGTTCGGCGAGAACGCTGTGCGCCGCAGCGCCGCGCCCATCTCGTCCGCGACTGAAGTGTAAAGCGCGCGATAGATTTCAAGTGTGATTGGATCGAACTTCATAGCGTTACCTTAAAAGTCGGCGTAGCCGACGAATGACAATAGGCCACCGATTCATCGGTGGGTCAGCCGCGATCATTAATGTGTAGTCCGTGAAAACGGACGGCTGAACCGCAAACGTCGGTAGTTTATGATTTATTCAATCGTCCGCTTCTCGGACTGAAACAACACCCCAGCACTAAAGTGCTGGGCTATTTTCACTTCGTCCGCTACACGGACAATACCACTCCGACTTTTGAAGCAAAGCCGAACTTCATAGCAAGTGGATAACGATGTTTCCGTTATGATCGACGCACACCGCCGTCTCTTCCGTCGCTAATGTAGTCGCCGAGTATTCCGTTATGATGCAAGGGGTCCGCAGTCTCAAGCCTGGCAACAGTTCTTCGCGGCGATAAACCGCTACCCGGCTCTTCTTTCCTTCAAAATACGTGGCGGCAACTTCATCAGGTTTCGCAAAACCTTTTGAGCTCGAAACACTGCGGCGTTTAGCTTTAGCTTTCTCAACCAATCCAATCGATCGCAATCGCGCGCTGACAATCTCCACCACGTTTGTCTCTTGCGCATAGCCATAACGCGCCAAATGCGCGCGATGAAAAGCCGAAGCGATATTCCCGCGCGTGTGTTTGATTTGCAGCTCGAATGATTGTCCCTGGTAACGCGCGGATAAAGATCGCTCGTGTTTTTGTTCAGCATCCGGGAAGCCCTCACTCCGCAAGAGTGCCCGACCCTCTTTTTCCATCGAGGCGAACGCGCGTTCAAGCGTATCGACGGCGTTCGCCTTCGCGACATCGATCATTACTGTGCGGCTCGAATCCTTCACCACGTCTGCGGTGACCACGCCGATCGCTGAGAGCGCGCCGGGAGAAGCCGGCAGCAGGACGCGCGGAATTTGTAACGCGCGCGCCAGAGCCACCGCGTGCAATCCGCCCGCGCCGCCGAACGGAACCATACTGAATTCGCGCGGGTCGTGACCGCGCTCGACAGAGATATGCCGCAGCGCGCGCTCCATGTTCGTGTTCACCACTTCGAGCACGCCGCTGGCCGCGTCAATGGCGCTCACCTTGCCACGCCCGGCCTTGCTCATCTCGCGCGCCAGTTTGTCGATGGCCCGGTGCGCCCGGCTTTCATCGAGTTTGAAATCGCCGCCCAATAAACTCCCGCCCGGAAAATGTCCGAGCACGACATGCGCATCAGTGACGGTCGGCAGCAGAGACTTGCCGTAACAGGCCGGCCCCGGATCAGCACCCGCCGATTCCGGGCCCACACGGAGCGATCCTCCTTCATCAACGCGCGCGATCGATCCGCCGCCCGCGCCCACCGTGTGAATGTCCATCATGGGGATGGCCACCGGCACACCGGCGACGATCGATTCATTGGTCAAGCGCATGCCTTCGCGATCGCAAAGGGCCACGTCCGTCGAAGTGCCGCCCATGTCGAACGTGATGATCTCGGCAATTCCCGCGGCTTCGGCCGCACCCATCGCGCCCACAATTCCACCGGCCGGGCCGGACAGAATTGTGCGCACCGGCTCGTCCGCGGCCGCTTTCGCGGAAATACTTCCGCCGGAAGATTGCATGACGCTCAACTTGCAGCCCGGGACCTGGGACTCGAGGCCGCGCAGATAACGTCCCATCAGCGGCTGCAGGTAAGCGTTCACCACCACGGTCGAAGTGCGTTCGTACTCGCGATATTCGGGCAGGATGCGGTGCGACATCGAGAGCGGCACGCCAAGCTTATTCAAAGCATCCGCGATCCGTTTCTCATGTGCCGGATGAACAAATGAAAAGAGCAGCGAGACCGCAATTGCTTCGCACTTTGATCGCCGCAGATCCGCAAGGAGCTTTTCGATCGACTTCTTCTCGAGTGACTGAAGCAATTCCCCTGACGCCGCCACGCGCTCAGCCGCGCCGAACCTTAACTTCTCCGGCACCAGCGGGGCAGGTTTTACCGCGTTCAGGTTGTAAAGCTCGGGCCGGGCCTGGCGTCCAATCTCAATCACATCTTCAAAGCCCGCAGTGGTCACCAGCGCGACACGCGCCCCTCGTCTTTGCAGCAGTGCATTCGTGCCGACCGTGGTCCCGTGAACGACCTCGAGCTTTTTGAAATTGAATCCGGTTTCGGCGGCGATGCGCTTTAATCCGTCAGTGATCGCGCGCGCCGGGTCATCCGGAGTCGAAGCGAGCTTGAAGATCCGCAATGCGCCGGCGGCCTCGAACACAAAGTCAGTGAACGTTCCGCCTGTATCGACGCCAACTCGCAGAGCGCGATTACGCCGCTGGTTTCGCTTTCTCATCTTGTAAGTTAGCCGCGGATTAACGCAGATAAGCGCACATCAAAACGGACAATTCAATAAGACGACTTCTTTTCTTTAGTTATCCACGTAAATCGGCGACTGGAATTACTTCTGGCCGCGAGCGACCAACTATAGCACTGACCTTTTCGTTGACAAGAAATCAAATCCGGCCTATATAAGCCCCGCTCGTTTTCCAATGCCCCGAAGGAGATTTAATTCAAATGAAAACGTATTCCCGGCTGTACGTGTTAATGATCTATGCGCTGCTGATCACCTTCGCAGCGGCCTGCAACATGGGCCGCAAGACTGAGACGAAACCGGCTGACACCGGCGGTTCAAGCTCCGGCAGCGCCGGCAGCAGCAACAGTGCAAGTACTTCAACGACCGCGCCCCCGCCGGCGGTGTCTACCGCAAACCTCGCCGGCAAGTACAACATCACGGGAACTAATCCGGACGGCGCACCCTACAAAGGGACCCTCGACATCATCGCGCACGGCGACGTTTACCAATTCCGTTGGAATGCCGGATCGCAGTATGACGGCGTCGGAGTCGTGAATGGTGAAGTCGTGGCCGTGTCGTACACCACCGGTGAAAACGGAGAGGGCTGCGGCGTGATCGACTATGTGATTGAGAATGATGGCACGCTTGACGGGAAATGGGGTTACTGGGGCGTCAATGAAATCGGCACCGAACACGCCACGCGCACCAGCGGCACCGGACTGGAAGGAGAATATGACGCCATCGGCAAGAATCCGAACGGGCGAGAATACCGGGGCAAACTTTCCGTGGCAGCAGCCGGCGACCTCTACAAATTCGTTTGGTCGAACAACACCGACGGGGTGGGAATCAAGACGGGTAACGGGATCTCAGTCGGCATCGGCGGAAACCGTTGCGGCTTTGTGGCCTATCAAATCAAGCCTGATGGAACGCTTGATGGTGTTTGGGGAGGAAGCGGCGGTGCGAAGACGGGAACGGAAAAGGCGGTGAAGCAGTAAAGAGGTAGTCAGAACCACCTGCGGTAGCGGGTGGTTGATTTGGATGAAACCACTCGGACACCCGACGATCAACCGCCCGCTACCGCAGGCGGTTCTGACTTCTCCCAGCATCCTCCCTCACTCGATCGGCGCGCAGCATCAAGAACCACTTGCGTTCGATAGCCATCTGCAAAAGTCGCCGCGCCTTCGACTGTCTTCCGACCCTCACGGAGAGCGTCAACGATTCGTTTTGAAAACGAAGTAAAGCCTCTGGACCAGCCGCCGTCGCGCATTCCTTTTGCCACCTGGCCTTGATCAATTTCCACGCGTCGCCAGTCGCCTTCACCGGTCTTCGAATGCCACAAATCACCGCCTTCTTCGATCATGAACGCACCGGCTGATCCGAATAACTCCAGACGATGTTCCGGCTTTCCTGATTCCACCATCGACATCGAAGCATTTCCCGTCGCGCCTTCAGTCAACTCGCCATCGGCGAACCGCAACAGTAGGTTAGCCTCGTCATCACTGGTAACTTTCCGCGTGGCGCCCTCATCATCTTTGCGTTCGCGCACGTGCGTTGCCAGGCTGCAGAAAACTTCTGAGACTTCTGTGTCCAGCAGCCAGCGGAACCCATCGACCACATGCGAGCCAATCGCGCCCAGCGCGCCGCCGCCCTGTTTCACATCCGACCACCAGTTCCACGGCCGAGTCACATCGGCGCGCGAATCGGAACGAAAAGTCAGCTTCGCGTGTCGCACCTTTCCGATTTCGCCGCGGCGAAGTAATTCGTTCAGCTTCAATCTTCCCGGCAGAAACCGGAGTTCATGATCGATAAGCGCGAGCACGCCGGCCGACTTTGCCCGCTCCGTCATCAGCCCGGCTTCGCCGGCGTCCATGGCCATCGGCTTTTCGCAAAGCACGGCCTTGCCCGCATCAATCGCCGCCAGCGTCATTTCGCAGTGCGTGACCACTGGCGTGACGATGCTCACGAGATCGATGTCATCCCTGGCGATGAGAGCGCGCCAATCGTCTTCGACGTTGTCGATTCCGAACTGTTGGGCTACTTCAGCGGCGTGTTCACGATGTGCACTCGTGATCGCGACAATCTTCGCGCCTTCACAGTTTTGAAAGCCGGGAATCTGCGTCGTGCGCGCAAAGCCGGCGCCGATAATTCCGATACGAATCATTTGGTTATTCATTTTCGGCCATCATAGCAAATGGGCCGCGTGAGGGATTAACCCCCACGCGGCTTTGGTTGTTATCGGGCAAAAAAATAGGCGCTCCTGGTTTTCATTGACAACATTTGAAACCCGGCATATCTTCTCCCGCACATCATCTCCGACTTTCGATGGGCTTGTACGCCAATTGTCCGGCGGCCCGTAAAAGTTGGAATGATTTGACTGCAAAAAACTCTGTTCGCGCACTCCCCCGGCGCGTCAATTTCTGATTGTCTATAAACCCAAAGGAGATCCAACATGAAACTAGTTACTTTCCCTCGCTTCCCGTTGCGTTCGTTTGGTAAGCGCGGCAAATTTCGTTTGTTGCCATTCTTTCTGGTGTTATTCACCGCGATGCTGGTTTTTGTGGTGGCTGCAGCGGCGGCTTGCACGTTCATTCTGAAATGGGGAACCGTGGGTTCGGACGACGGACAATTCACGACCCCGAGAGGAATTGCGGTCGACACATCCGGTAACGTTTATGTGGCTGATGCTTCAGGCGACACCCGTGGTCAAATTCAAAAGTTCGACGGGAACGGGGGCTTCCTTTCCAGAGTTGGACAGAACAACGGGACGGCCCAGGGGTTTATTAGCGCATATCGAATCACCACCGATTCAAGCGGTAATGTCTATGCAACGGACGGTGCCGGTGATCCACCCAGTCTTGTTGTGAAAAAGTTTAACTCGAGTGGAGTATTTCAGTTCGCCTTCGGCACTTCAGGCGCCGGCGGACTGTTCCAGGCAGCAGCCGGTATAGCTGTCGACTCATCGGGTAACATCTATGTCGCCGACTCAGTGGCCGGTGTCGTAAGGAAGTTTTCGTCCACCGGTACATCCATCGGCACAATTGGATCCAGCGGCAGCGGCGATGGCCAGTTCAACGGACCGGTCGGTCTGGCGATCGATGCAGGTAATAACCTTTACGTGGCCGACGGCGGGAACAACCGAATTCAGAAATTCAATAGCGCCGGCACGTTCACCACGAAATGGGGAACATTCGGGACCGGGAGCGGAGAATTCAACTCACCTCACGGTGTTGCCGTCGATAGTCTGGGAACGGTTTACGTGGCTGACACCGGAAACAATCGTGTCCAGCTGTTTTCCAACACCGGAGCATTCATCGAGGCGTGCGGAACTGCAGGCAGCGGCGATGGACAGTTTCAAGGTCCTGAGGATGTAGCCGTTAACGCAGCCGGTACCTTCTTCTACGTCGTCGACCGGGATAACTTCCGCGTACAAAAGTTCAGCACTACAGCGGCCACGCCCCCAACCGCTAACGCCGGCGCCGATCAAACTGTCGAATGTGCAGGCGCAACCACCGCCGTCAACCTTGATGGCTCGGCATCCACCGCGGGCAGCGGAACTATCAATTCGTACTCCTGGACTGAAGGAGCCACGCCGCTTGGCGCCACTGCGATGCTCACAGTTAACCTGCCAACCGGTACCCACACCATCACGCTTACCGTTACAGATACGGGGGGCGGATCAGATACGGACGAGGTTGTCGTAACCGTACAAGACACACTCGCACCGAACATCTCGTGTCCGGCTGATGTGGTTGTAACTCTGCCGATGAATTCAACGGCGACGTCGATGGTGGTTAATTACCCGGCCGTAACTGCGTCGGATAGTTGTTCATCCAGTGTGACGGTGAACAGCACGCCCGCCTCAGGCTCGGTGTTTCCCGTAGGCACGACCACGGTCAATGCAACGGCTAATGATGGTGCCGGACATACGTCCAGTTGCAGCTTCAAGGTCACTGTGCAATACAACTTTGCGGGTTTCTTCCCACCAGTGGCAAACCTTCCGGCGGTGAATATAGTCCAGGCAGGACGGGCTATTCCGGTGAAGTTCAGCTTGAGTGGTGACAAAGGACTGGCAATCTTCGCAGTCGGCTCACCTTCTTCCGGACCGTATGCTTGCAATTCCAGTGATCCGGCAACGCCATTGGAAGAGACAGTTACCGCGGGCGGTAGCAGTCTCAGTTACGATCCAACAAGTGACCAGTACATCTATGTCTGGAAAACCGACAAGGCGTGGGCTGGTACATGCCGGCAACTTGTCGTGCAGTTAAACGACGGCAGCATCCACCGCGCAAACTTCCAGTTCAAGTAACTCGAGTCCGCCAGTGGAATAAAATGAAGGCCTCGCGTGTTTAGCGAGGCCTTCGATTTTTTAGGCGTTGCTGATTAAAAGAACGGAAAAAAAGCTAAACGAAGCTGTTCATTACTCGGCTGTATGATCAAGAACTGAATCAGTCACTCTCCGTCATCCTCTTCTTCCGGATCGGATTTGATCGGCAGGTTCGCAATCGGACAGCGAGTCTTGCGTAATACTCGCTCCGAAGTCGTGCCGCGCAAGCCGTCCAGAAAGCGATCAGGACCATCCGTCGTCATCACCATCAGATCGGCATGAATCGCCTCGGCGGTTTCCAGAATGACGTCCGTGGGAACGCCTTCTTTAGAGACGCGATTCCATGTCCAGCCGGTGTCATCCGGAATTGTGACCGCCGGCGCTTCGCTGGCGGTCCCGGCATGCAGAAGCGTAACCGTGCCGGGAGCCAATTGCAGGTTCCTAATCAAACTCACTGCAATGTCTACGGCGGGTTGAGGCCGCGGCTTTGTGGTAATCGGAATCAGGATGCTTCGCAGTGATACCGAGCCATCTTCCAGAGAAACAAATCCCTTGATGCCATGCGGGATGAAGAGCGTCAGTTCGCCGGCACTTTCGGCAATCGGTTGACCGACGCCTTTGTGCAGCCACTGCATGCGCCCCTCAGATTGATGAACCGCCAGCACGATCAGATCGGTGGGATGTCGATCAAGAAAGCTCACGCAGGCCTTTACCGGATCACCCTCGAGTACAACTTTCTCAACCCTCACGCCCAGATCCATCAGCGCACTCTTAGGGCTACCCCTGGGAATCACGCCCCATCGTTCCAAAGTAGCGCGCACCCCTGGAAAGTCCTGCCAGGCCACACGCTGACGGTTCGCGACGTGCAGAATACTGAGTTTGGTCTTGGCCACCACCGCTAATTTTAATGCGTGGACGAAAGCGATTTCGCTGGCAGCGGAAAAATCTGAAGGATGAAAAATCGATTCGAGATTCATGAGCAACCACCTCGGACAAATGCGCTGCGAAGGATGTACGGAAAACCCGGCGAGCAAAACTGGTAATAATGACAGGACGAGTTAATGGCCCGGCGAGGATTCGAACGACTTGAGTGGCATCAAGGCGAGCTCGAATTGGACCATCACGCCTGGATCAATTGACCAGGGCTTTCAGGGAACGGAGTGGCAAGACATTCATTGCCACGAAAGCCGTCCGTGCAATAGCATTGCCGCACAATGCTGAAACGCCTTCTGGATCGAGTGAATAGGAGCACCACAAACGCTTGCTTCTGCACCCTCGCTATTCATCCGCCATATCGTCGCCGGGCACGGCTCCTTTTGGCTGACGCGCCGAACGTTCCCTGGATTTTATTGACAGATGAGCCAAACGACTTTGCGAACCTGCCGGCGCGCATAATACGGCATGAGCCTGCTGGGCCAATGGCAATCGACTTCCTGACAAGACTCCCGCCAACAGGAGGTGGACGCGGCCGTCCCGCCTATCACGACAAGCGATTTGTTCTCCAGGCAGCTCTCGAAGAGTTTGATACCGCTATCTTCATCGATGCCGACTCGCGCATCACTTCAGTTTCGCGCCTGCCGCACTTTCGTCCCGGTATCGCTGTCGATAAGGCTTTGCGCACAACCATCGCTGACCATTTGACTCGATATGGACAATCGCGAAGACCGGCTTTCCAACAATTGGCTGTTGAACTGACGGGCACTGCTAACTTGCTCAATTCGGCCCGTTGGTGTGGCGAGGCTCTGTTTGCAGTTACAAAAGACGGAAACGAATCAAGGTTCTTTGAGGCGTGGGAGCGCGGCGCTGAATTCCTGCATAGCCGCGAAGTCTTCACCGGAGAAGGCGGCGTCATTGGACTCGCAGCAGCCTTTGCCGGCTGGACTGTGGATTACCGGACCCTCAACAAACTTGCGGCCGCAACGAAGCACGAAGGTCAGGGGCCCAAAAGCTCCTAGCCTCATTCAACGATCCAGCGCCATTGCTGCTTAGACCATAACTCCGCACGCGGCAAAAGCTCTCCCACCGCCTTCACCACGTCGGGCCACTTCTGTTCGTTGTAATCGTCCCCCGATAACCAACCACGCTGCTTAATCTTCGGAAGCCATGCCTCGATGTCGGCCTTGACGCTTTTATTGTCATGTCGCGCGTCGAGATGAACCCAGTCGAGGGATGCATCGGAGAACAATCTCGCTGCGGCAATTGAGTCGGAGATGATCAACTGAATCCGATCGCCAAAGCCGCAATCCAGTAAGTTTTTGTGCAGCGCGCCGGCGAAGGTCCCGCCTCCCTTTTGGACGGCGCCGGCGTGATAGTCCTTGGACCGCCAACCCTCAGGACCACTCCCGCGACACGTGTCAACACCAATCACCGTGATAAGTTTGCCACTCTGCTCAACAACTTCACCCAACGAACAGAGACTTCGACCGAGATAGGTTCCGACTTCGACAAATCGACTGCCTTCAGGAAAACAGCTGACGGCTTCTTCCTGGGCCGAGCGCCAATTAAACCAACCATCAATGTCGTACCACGGCCGGCGAATACCAAGCCGTCGTAACAAGGATTCACCGAAAACTGCTCTCAGCCCGTCGTAATGCGAATTAAGATCGAAGAGTTGCATCGTCTTTTATCTTAAATGTGGAAATGGTTCATGCGGCGCTCGCCTGTTTAGAAATCTACTTAGCTCCGCCCAACCATCTCCGTTTTCCCAACAGACAACCAGCAGATCCCTGTTTACGCGATCGCCAAAATACTCGAGCACTGAGCGGTTGTGTCTTTCGTATCGCTGTGCGGACTTTTCGTAGTCCCAGGCGTCAGGCGCAACGCCATGAACTTCATCCCACCAATGAGGCTTGGCAAAATCCTCTCTCCTGATCCCTTCCCGCTCATGATGCCGTTTCAGACTTGCGACGTATGTCGAAGTGTCTTTCCTGCGAGTCAAAATAAATCTGCTGTTTGGAAATCGCTGGTCCAACTCTCGATAGATTTCAAACCACGGCCAGTCTTCAAACGTTTCAAACTTTGCTGCCTCAATCAGTACAGGCTCCAATTGATTCCGCTTAACCTGCACTGCCAGATCCATGTCAAACGTCCGGTGTTTGAAACCAAAGCGGCGAAAGCAGGCTCCCAGCGTTGTCGTTCCGGTTTTCGGCAGGCCTATTCCGACAACCTTGGCCGCTTTCACCGGCCGCATTTCAATCCATGTGCTTCGAAGCCTGTTCTGAATCTTCCTGGCGATCATCTTCCGTTTCTTGCTTTTCCGTTCAGCACTTCTGAATAGTAGGTCAATAATGACGTCACGGTTTTTGCGGGAGCAAAATCACACATCCTGTGCTTTGCAGCGGTCGAAATTTCTTTCAACTTCGGATCGGCCCAGGCCGCAATCAGCTTGTCAGCCAGGGCGTCCGGGTCATCCGGCTCAACCAGGAATCCGTTAACTCCCTCGGTAATCAACTCCTCGAAACTTGCACCGTTGGTCCCAATCACGACTTTGCCAATACCCATAGCTTCGAGACAACTGTTCGGCGCGTTATCCACCAGCGACGGTAAGACAACTAATCGCGACTTGTCGACAACCGGATACAACTGAGCGTGCGGCAGGTTTTCCAACAGGATTAACCGATTAGCGAATTGCCGGCACTGTGACCGGGCAAACGCTGCCATTGAGGATCCCAGCCGGGTTTCCATGTCTCTGCCCACGAGGACGGCGTACGCGTCGGGATACGTGGAAAGAAAACGAGGGAGCGCTTCAACCAGCGTATGAAAGCCCTTATGCATTTGAAAACGGCCGAAGTAAAGGACGTATTCCTTGTCCTCAAGGACCTGTTCGCAGACTGACGTATCCCAATCTCGTGTCTCTATATAAAAAGGAGTGCGAATGACCCGAGTGTTGGAAACGCCGGCTTTGGTTGAAAGCGTCTTCTGCATTGCAAGCGTCGGGACATGAACGTTTCGTGTTAACCGGTACTGCAGCGCCTCGAGACGTTCAGTAAGCCTCAGATCAAGATTTCGCTTGAGGCCGGCAGCGTCATACAAGGCGGGTTCGTATGAGGAAGCCCGGATTACGTGAGTCGTGCGCACAAATGGAATCGCGAACAAACCGCAAGAGGAATAGTTTGGATATTGAATTAGATCAAAGGACTTTTTTCGATGCAGTTGTTTGAGTTTTCGAAAGACTTGAGTGCTGAAGTTCAACCAGTGCAAGGTTGTCGGCACGGAATATCGAGTCAATCTATTGAGTGTCTGCCAGCCGCCATTTAGCGTAAGCCGGTGGACCATCACACCCTGGTGCTCAAATTCCGCTTCGTCTTGCTGCGAGAGTGTGACCACATGAACGTCGTGAACAAGCTCCGCAAGTACTCTTGAAACTCGATTCAGGTAATTCGCCAGACCGCCATCGAAGTGCTTTTCGGTTACATACTCCGGAGTAGCAAAGGCGATTCTTAGCTTCTCTACTGGCATGTCGTCGCCCATGGATGGCTCGCATTCGATGAGCTCGACTCGTGCCCATTGGTACCGGTGAGGCGCGAGTACGTGCTCAACAGCATTGATAGCACTACGTCCGGCGCAAATAATTGTAGATATTGATCACGCGCTGCCTGTCCCATCTGTTTGCGCAGTGCAGGATCAGAGGCCAGGCATTGCATGGCGTCGGCAAGCGCTAAACTGTCACCGGGCGGGACGAGAATTCCCGCGCCCGGCGTAAGCAGATCGGGTGAACCACCAACATTTGTCGTTATGATTGGCAGGCCATGGGCCATTGCTTCAACCAGGCTCTTGGAAGTTCCTTCAGCAAACGAAGGCAACACAAAAACGTCGAGGGTGCGCATAAACGCACTGCAGGCCACGGTGCCGTCATAAGGCCCGACAAACTCCCACGAGCCATTGAGCCGTAACTGGCGCGCGCGCTCTTTCACTTTCTGCACCGCGGGGCCCGTGCCCGCCAAACGCACGTGCACGTCACTACGTTCCTGAAGTAAACGAGCCGTTGCATCGGCCAAAACCAAAGGGCCCTTACCCAGCTCGATTCGAGCGGCATAGCCGAAGATTGTTTCGTGCTTGCCGTTTTTGGCCAGGCTGGCTGTCACATTTAGCATTTGAGAGTCTTCCGTGATTAGTGGCAATACCGAAACGGACGGCAAGAACGGAAAGCGTTCCGCCCATTGCTTTGCCAGCGTTGGCGACAAAGCCGCTACCTCCGAGCACAACGGCAACACTTTCTCCAGTCGTCGATAGTAAGGATCGAGCGCGGGTAAATAGTGTGGTGTTCCCATCTCGTGATAAAGAACTGGAATCCCCACTTCTTTTCCCGCGCGAATAAGGAGAGTGGCGCCCGTGTCAGGAGTGAACACGTGCAGCACGTGATATTCGGAACTCGCGAAGAAGGCGCGACAGTCCTTGTAGTGGGCCCGCGAGATTAGATCGAGTAGCGCCTGCCAGATTCTGCGCAAGCTCACCTCAGAGCGCCGAATTAGGAGAAACAGCATCAGGACGCTGGAGAACAAACTGCGCATGCCCCGCAGGATCATGAATGCGATCGAATGGTCGACGACGGTAACCATTGGGACTTTTGCCTGCCGCAAGCGCCGGCAAAAGCGATCATTCTCCGGCGGTTTGTACAAGAGTACGACATCAACATCATGCCCGGCCCGGCGCAGGCTGATGGCATAGGTAACCATGATCTCATCAGCGCCGCTGACCGGTCCGAAGAAATGACTCTTACAAAGGGCGACTTTCATCATTTGATCAATAGCCACGGCAAGCGGCCACTCGCCACCGCTCGAAAAGGACGAAAATGAAACGCATCGATCAGCATGGACCTCGCTGATCTTGTATCGCCGTTACGGAACAAGTCGGTTGCTCCTGCCATCAGTACTTCATACGCGCGATCGCGAAACTTGCTCTCAACGTGACGACGCTTTGCCCTCGCAGCATTCCGAGCCCGCGTGCGGCCGAGAGCCATTTGCTGAACACGTAAAGCCTGTTTGCAGAGCGCACCAGCATTCGAACACATTTGCCCGGAATGTGCGTTCGCCTTGCGGTGTATTGCCACCGGCTCTTCAACTGCATCCACGGGGAAACGCTCACTGATTCGCAGCCACAGATCCCAGTCCTCAATGAGAGTAAGAGTTGTGTCGAAACCGCCTGCCTCGAGCAAAACTGACTTACGCGCAAGTATTGACGGCATCGGAATAAAGTTATGTTCCAGTAATTCCCAGAAAACGTCGCCGCGCGGGCATTGACCGGGATAAATCTCCCCGGTCGGAAGCTGACGGCGCGCGTCTCCAATCAGCGCCTGTCCGTAACAAAAAGCGATGCGATCATCCGCAAGCATTCTATTCAACTGTTTGTCGAGAGAGCCTGGTAAGCGCAGATCGTCATCATCGAGGAACGTGATGAATTCTGACGAACTCTCGGCGATCCCCACGTTACGAGCGTTCGCGAGACCCTGATTCGCAGTCAGGCGAACGTAACGAATATTCGCCAGCTGCGCGCAAAGCTCGGACGTCTCATCCGTTGAGCAATCGTCAACGACCACAACCTCGAGATCGGGTCCCGCCTGCAGCGCACTCTGAATGGCCCGTTGCAAGAACTGCGCACGGTTATAGGTGGTGATGACGACCGTTACTATCGACATTAATGATACTCATTGCGACGACAATGTTGTGTAGTCAATCTCTCAAACAGGCTGCAACTCTGACAGAGACACGCGGATCGCATTTTCGGTGTTCTGTCTTGTATGTGCCGTTCCGGGATTATGAGACGGTTTGAGTTGCATCAACAAGGCGAGACGAACTGAGACAACCTGCCAGCCACCGAATCCGGGGCCGTCAAAGTGAGTTAGCTAATGCCAGGTAAGCGGAACGCAGACGGTACTGAACTCATGACGCGAATCGCGTCCCATGGTGACTGGAGCATCGCGTGAGGATCACTGGCGGGACGCCCGTGCCGAAAGAACAAAGCGGCTACAAGTCGCTGCACTCCAGAATCGCGCCATCTTCGCGCCATCGTGACTTTGACGAGGGATCAGTCGAAAACCACGAACCTGTAAGTGTAAGAACACTCGCCGGTTGATTGGTGCCCCCGCAGGGATTCGAACCCCGAACCAACAGATTATGAGACGGTTTGAGGGACATCAACAAGGCGAGACGAAACGAGATAACCCAGTACTTACCGAATCCACAGCCGTCAAAGTTAGTTAGGTAATGCTAGGTAAGAGGACGCCATCGCACCATAATCGCGCCATCTTGGGCCAAGGAAGAAAATCCACCATCGGTGCGTTCGGCTAAGCTCTCAAGAGGACGCATCCCTATCACGTGCGAACTCAACCAAAAAAGGCGTTCAGAGGTTCACTCATCGTGGTTTTCCTCCTCGTCTCCCGGAGGTAAGAGCTTGGATTCTCTCAATCGCTTGCGGAATGTCTTAGCATCAATACCTGCTTCGCGTGCTGCCTGTGAGATGTTGTGACGGCACTTATCCAACTTTTGTTGAAAGTAGACCCGATCAAAAGCCTGCGTGAAACTATGCGCTGCGTCGCGATAACTCTTATCAGTCCAATTGTCCGGCAACGATTCGAGCAATTCCTTGATAAGCCTCCCACGCGCTTCAGCCATGCTATTTTCCTGTTGAGGCATCTTCTGGTTCTCGTCCCCATCCTCAGCTAACAGAGTCCGCATGTCCCTAAGCGGCAGATGGCGCGGCAGAATCACATCCCCTTCGCACTTGATTAATGCTGATATGACGAAGTTCTCCAATTCGCGGACATTTCCATCGAACGGGTAGCTGCGGAGTATCGCGAGAGTCTCGCGAGCAAACCTCACCTGACGTCCATCCTTGTGCACTTCGAGAAAGTGATTCAGCAGGAGATCAATATCGCCCTTTCTCTCCCTTAGCGGCGGCAACTGGATTGTCACTTCGGAGATCCGATAAAACAAATCTCGTCGGAAGGACGATTGATGAACGGCGGCTGCCAGATCACGATTTGTCGCGCAAACAAGACGAGCTTTGAAATCAAGTTCATCATCTCCGCTTAGGCGGCGAAATTTCTTTTCTTGGATAACGCGCAACAGTTTGACCTGAAGCTGAAACTCAAGGTCACCTATCTCGTCCAGGAAAACGGTGCCCTCTCCCGCTTTTTCTAAGAATCCAATATGGCGCGCATCGGCTCCAGTGAATGCCCCCTTTTCGTGGCCAAAAAGAGCGCTCTCAATCAATGTCGAAGGACTTTCGGTGATATTGACGGGAATCCACGGTTCCTCAGATCTCGGGCTGAGCTGATGGATTGCCTGCGCAAACAACTCCTTGCCCGTTCCTGATTCACCTACTAGCAGGACTCGCGATTTCGTGTGGGGAATCACTTTCGCCACCTGTTTGAGGGAGGCAATTATAGCTGGTGATTCTCCCAGTATTCGTGCGCGAAGCTCAATCACAAGAGGCGATAATGGATCCTGGACTGAGAGCAGTTCTCGCAGACACAAGCGGATGCGCTCCGCGTCCAAGGGCTTTTCCCAAAAATCCCGCGCCCCAAAAGAATTGGCTCTCGTTGCCATCGAAGCGTCGAGCGATTCGCTCGTCACAATCACCGGCATATCAGGCCACAGTCGGCGACATTTGATTAGAAGATCCGCGCCTGAAATCGGCCCCGTCAGATCCCACAGTATGACAGCCGCCGCGAAACCGTTAACGCTCGACGTTAACGCGTTTTCCGCCTCTCCGCCCGAGAGGCAAATGTCGATTTCCACGCCTTCCTTCGCCAACAGAGTCTGAAGGCGTTGCGCATCGCGATGTGAGTTATCAATGACAAGAACTTTAAGCATGATCTGCTAGTGGGATCGAGTATGTGATTACGTTGTGCGCTTCGCGAGATTCTACTTTGATTCTCCCACCGCCTCTTAGAGCAATATGCTGCGCTACAGACAGTCCCCAGGCTCGCCCGAAGCGCGGCTCCGGAAGAATACTGATACCATTGCTGATGGCGTCCGCTGTTTTCGGTTCAATCCGTTCAAGATTATCCTTGAAACAAACTTCGGCACGATCTCCATTTGTTCTGACCGACAGCTCGATTTCCCTGGAAAGGTTGTCGCGATTAGTAATCTCGCTGAGAGCACCGAAAACAATTTCCTTCACCACCGTTTGTACGTCGTCTTGAAAAGTGCGCACCGTCGCAGGGCCCTCAACGATCGTCGTCAGTCTTATTTTCTTCAACGCGAGCCAGGGAAGCACCAAATCTCTTATCTCGGAAAGCACCTCTTCAAGAGCGCATACTCCCGGAGCGTCATCCGCATTAATGAGCGAGGAGAGCATGTCATTCCACTCTCGTTTTGCACTTCCGACAGCCTTTTCGATGGCAATCAGGTGCTGCACTTGCATATCCTCCGAGTTTCTGGCGACGTCCAACCCCCAGCGCTCTTTGAAACCCTCCTCTAAACTCTCAGTTTCGTTCACAACCGATTGTATGAAGCGTGAAAAACAGACGCCAAGCTTATACGTGAGCATTTTCCCGGCGTATGGAGCAAGTTGTTCAACTCGCTGCTCGATTAACTTCTCAACGGCACTCGCGCCAAGATTCTCAAGGGATTTGAGAACTTGTGTTTGCAGTATTCCTCGCTCATAGGGCTTTGCTATGAAGTCAACAGCCCCTCGATGAAAAGAAGATACGACAAATTCGTGATCACTAAACATGGACGTAACAATGACTCCTTTTGCGCCACCATTCACTTGCACAAACTCTAAGATCTCAAGCCCTCTCTCCGCGGGATCTTCTTGGTTTGTTTCGTTGAGCGGCAAGCCGAGATCCAGTAGAAGCAAGTCGTAAGGCAGAGAGGAATCAGTAGCCTTCGTCAACAGAGTAATCGCATCACTTTGGGTTCTGGC
>Ga0134124_10001722_pt1 | contig 17571 bp, 14 predicted proteins | sample KB304_FD_96880 | JGI IMG/M metagenome (GOLD analysis project Ga0134124, IMG submission 96880) | Terrestrial soil microbial communities without Nitrogen fertilizer from Kellogg Biological Station, Michigan, USA - KB3-0-4 | ecosystem: Environmental > Terrestrial > Soil > Unclassified ...
GCTGAACGTGCCGATGCAGCAGAAGAACAGGATCGATGGGAACAGCACGGCGTAGGGGATCTTGAACACCGACAGCCAGTAGCGCACCAGGGGCACGTTCAGGGTGATCAGGAAGACGTTGCCCACCCACATGCTGGCCACCAGGCCCCAGAACAAGTCGGGGTGACCGGCGATCATGTTCGGTCCGGGCTGGATGCCCTTGATGATGAAGGCGGCCATCATCAGGGCCATCACGGCATTCTCGGGAATGCCGATGCTCATGAGCGGGATGAAACTGGTGCGCGCCGCTGCTTCGTCGGCGGCCGCCTGGCCGGCCACGCCTTCAATGGCGCCCTTGCCGATCTCGTCCTTGTGCTTGCTGACTTTCTTGTCGACGGCATAGGCGGCGAACTGCGCGATCACGGGACCGCCGCCGGGCAGGATGCCCAGGAACGATCCGACAACGCTGCCGCGCAAGGCGCTCGGAATGATGCGCTTGAACTCGGGCCAGGTCGGCATGAGCTTGATCGCGCCGTTGAAAGGCGTGCGCTCGTCCTTGTTGTCCAGGTTCTTGGTGATCTCGGCGATGCCAAAGCACCCCAGCGCGATGCTCACCAGGCCAACGCCGTCGGTGAGGAACGGCAAGTCCATGGTGAAGCGCTGCGCGCCGCTGTTGACGTCGGTGCCGATCTGCCCCAGCAGCACGCCGATCAGGCACATCGCCAGGCCGTTGAGCAGGCTGCCGGTGGTGACGAAGCTCACGCACACGAACCCCACCAGCATCAGGGCGCAGTAGTCGGCCGGACCGAACAGGAAGGCCACCTCGCCCAGCATCGGGGCAAAGAACGACAGCACCACAATGGCCACCGTGCCGCCGATGAAGCTGGAAACGCCCGCGGTGAACAGCGCCAGGCCGCACTTGCCCTTGAGCGTCATCTGGTAGCCGTCGATGCAGGCCACGATGCTGCTGGCGTGCGGGATCTTCATCGTGATGGCGCTCACGCTGTCGCCGTACTGGGCACCGTAGTAGATCCCGGCCAGCATGATCAGCGCGCCACCGGTAGGAATGGAATAGGTTAGGGGCAGCAGGATGCTGATGGTGGCCAGCGGGCCCAGCCCCGGCAACAGGCCCACCAGCGTGCCCACCGTGCAGCCGATGGCGCAGTACATCAGGTTCTGCCAGGTCAGCGCGATTTGAAAACCCAGCGCGAGGTTGTGCAGGACGTCCATCAATAGAGCGGCAGGTTGAAGCCGAGAAATTTTTGAAATGCCAGGGCAACGGCGACCAGGCCGGCCGCGACTTTGAGGTTGCGCATCACCGAGTAGGACGCGGTGCCGGCCAGTGAGGCACAGAACACCATGAACACGATGCCCGCGATCATGTTGACGTGCTCGGAGATCAGCGCAAAGCCGCCGAGGCTCCCCAGGATGATCGCGATGTTCTTCAGGTTCAGCTGGATGTGGACATGTGGGACGAAGCGCGAGCGCACCACGGTGACCAGGCCAATCAGGAACAGCAGGCAACTCACCATCAGGGGAAACAGGCCGGGCCCCGCACGGCTGAACTCGCCCAGCGGGTAACGCAGCGCCGCCAGGCCAAAGACCAGGGACACCGCCATGATGAACAGGCCCCTGAGAAGATTTCGGTCGTTCATATGTAGTCGGATGGACTGGTAGTTACGGTCTTGGAATTACGGGCGCACACCTGCCATTCACCCGGCGAATGCAATCGCTGCAGTCACAATAGCCAGCTGCGCAATCTGTTGCTCGTGTCTCGTTGAATTGGTGGGCGATCAAGCGCTGCTCGATTTTAGGTTTGTCCCTCGACGCGCAGCATTCCGTTTTCGGACAACCTCCTTTGCAGCGAATGCAAATAACGTCGCCGTCCTTCGTTTGCGTCGAGACTTTTGCGCACTTGGCGGCGAACCTGTCGCCCACGTCGCCAAGCCGGCACTTCAGTCTGCTTCTTGCTCGCCCCCACCTCGGCCTGGAGCAACCAGGGCTACAGCTCAGACAGACCTGACGCACGTATAAATGTTGCGAGGCATCCCGTGTGTGACGATCATGAAATCGATCCGCAAGGGTGGCCACCTGGGTGAGCCGCTATCACCTTCCGCCGTGCGCGACATCGTCAAGCAGCGCTGCACGCTGGCCGGCGTTATGGGCGATTTCTCCGCCCATAAGGGCCCGCAGCGGTGGGACGCCTGCAGGTAGCAGGACCAGGCGGCGTCAAAAAAGGCGCCTGCCGGCGCCTCTATGAAGTTAGGGACGAGCGCAGGAGTGTCGTCGGCCGACATCTTGCGCAGAGACTCGGGGCGCGAAAGAGCGGCTGAACTGCTGTCCGTTCTGTACCAGACTGCGCACCGCCGGCAGGCGGCTATGTTCATAGTGGCGCAGCACTTCGGGGCCCACTCGCGCGAGTGGCTCGGTGCGCACTGCGGCGGCGAGGTCCAGGGCGTCCTGCAGCGACGCACCGAAGCCTTTGCCGGTCATCGGCGTAGGCACATGGGCGGCATCGCCGACCAGTGCCAGACGCCCGTGGATCAGACGTTCGGGAAGGTATTCGGCGATCGGCGTGCCGATGACGGCATGCCGTTCAAGGCAGTCAAGGATGGCGTCGCGCCAGGGCGCCGGCCAACATTCGCGGGCCTGGAGCACCAGGTCTCGGCGCACTGCCTGCGGCACATGCTGCGCGCCGAGCGTGTGTTGCACCACGTCGCCGACCACGCATCCGCTGTCGCGCACCAGTCTGTCGCGGCTGGCGTCGTACCACGCCCACCCGAGCTGGCGCTTCCCTTGTTCCTGCGATCCGTCAGGGCCGGGCAAAGGGTAGCCGAGCAGAATGAAGTCGCCGCTCTCCAAGTAAGCCACTTCGCTGGGCCAGCGGGTGTTGGCTGGCAACGCGCCTTCCTGCGCCACGCCCAGCCAGATGAGGTAACCGGCGAAGCTGGCATGCGGGTGTCGCGGGTCGACACACTGGCGCACCAGGCTGCGATGGCCATCGGCGCCAATCACGATATCGCCGCGGAACGTGCCGGCGTGCGCCGTGGTGGCCCAGGCACTCGCGTCGTCTTCACCGACCGCGCCGACTGCTGTGTGCGAATGCAGCCGTATGTTGGCATCGGCCAGCACGGCGTCGCGCAGACCGGCATGGACAGTGAACCAGGTTTGCACGCCGGCCGGAATTTCGCGGCCGCGGCTAACCCGCATCGGGCCGACGATGCGCTCGAGCAGCCGGTGTTCCACGTGGATGGCCGCGCCGGTTCGACCGGTGTCGTCCGACCGTTCGAGCAGGGTCACCCGCATGCCTGCATGAGACAAGGCCAGCGCCGTCATGAGACCCGCAAGCGAAGCACCGACGATGACGGCGGTGTCTTGCGGAGCCTTGTGCAGTGGTGCGGCAGCGTGCCGCGAGCGGGCGCGAGTGGTGCACATGGATCTGTACCTTTCCATTGTTCGAGAGACACTCGCCGCAGTTGGGCGCTGGGCTGCGTCGTCCGAAGAATGTAGTTGCGGCACCGCCGTTGCAGAAGGTGCCGGAAGCGGCTAAGCCCTATGAATCGGGTTCATGGGCGCGCAGTGGCCGATCAATCCATCGTCACATTCGCTGGCTTGTCCCGTCGCATGCGTCTTGCGATTGGCGGACCGATGGCACGCGAAATCTTCGAGGGGCCTTCGTCGATCTCGCGCCATTTCCAGTGCGTCCTTGCTCCGCGGCACCTTATCGCCATGAATCGCCCTCATATGGGTTAGCAACAGACGCGGGCTTCCGAGGCTAGTCTTTCCCACCTATATTTTCGATGCTTGCACGGCACACCACTGCGCTTGGCCGCACCCCTGCCGACTGCCCAACGGAAATGCAAAGACCTACCCCATGAAAATCATCCGCAACGGCGCGAAGCCATCTGCCAAGGCACCGCCCCTCCAACTTCACAGGCACCATACGCATCGACAGTGCATTCCAGGCTTAGGGCGATGGCCACTCCAGTGGCGCTATCGTGACCTTCGAGCCAGGCGCTCGCACAAAGTGGCACAGCCATCCCGCAGGGGGCAGGCCCTCGTTGTGATGTCTGGAGTTGGATGGACAGCGTGCGAAGGCGGGCCACGGACCGAAATTCGGGCCGGCGACGTTGTCTGGTGCCCTTGCCGCAAACTCCACTGGCACGATGCGTCGGCAACAACTGCGATGTCGCACCTGGGGCTATTACCGAGATGGTCGACGGTAGGAACGTCGACTGGATGGAGCTCGTCACCGACGAGCAGTACCTGGATGGCCCGCTCGTGATCGCATGACGCGGAGTTTCTCCCTGTCACGCGATCGAGCAATGCAATTCACGCCAACCTCACGCCCACGTCATCCGCATAACTTCACTTCAAGAACCCGCTATGACCACCTCAGAATTAACATCCGCAACCCTGACAGCCCGCCAGTTAACTATTGCTCCCATCGCGGCCCTTGCCGCGGTTGGCGACATAGCTCGCTTAGGCGGAGCCCTGAACCGCGGCTTGGACGCTGGGCTCACGGTAAACGACGCCAAAGAAGTGCTCGTACAGCTCTACGCCTACGCGGGCTTCCCTCGCAGCCTCAACGCACTTGGCGAGTTGATGAAGGTCGTCGAGTCCCGCAAGCAGCGCGGACTTCAGGACGTTCAGGGGCAAACGCCGGTGCGGCCGATCCCCAAGGGCGACGCCTTGCTGGCGGCCGGAACGGCCAACCAGACAAAACTCATCGGCGCGCCTGCCAAAGGCCCGCTTTTCGATTTCGCGCCGGCGGCCGACGAATACCTCAAGTCCCACCTGTTCGGTGACATGTTCGAGCGTGACAACCTCGACTGGCAGAGCCGGGAACTCGCCACCGTCGGCATGCTCTCGGCTATGCAGGGTGTGGAAGCCCAGCTGCAATCGCACGTTGGCATCAGTTTGAACGTGGGCATCACCGCTGACCAGCTAGGACAGGTCGCGCAAGCCTTAGCAGACGCCGTCGATGGTGCCGCTGGCACCCGCGTCCGTGAGGCCTTGGAGCTCCAGCTCGCGGCAAAGGCCGGCAAGCCATGAACCAGTACGGCCGCTGACGCACAAGGCCGCCGCAGCGCCCTCAATCGCGCAGGCGCAGCGCGGCCACCACCAGCGCAAAGGCGGGCAATGCCTGGCGGCGGCTTGGATAGTACAGGTGATAACCCGGGAACGTTGGACTCCAGTCTTCCAGAACACGCACCAGGCGACCGGCATCGACATGCGGCTGGATCACATCCTCGGGGGCATAGGTGAGGGCGTGGCCCTCCAGTGCAGCGGTTAGCAGCTGCGCCGAGGTGTTGAAAATGACCTGGCCGGTCACCTGCACATTCACCTCCTTGCCGTTCTTCTCGAACTCCCAGGCAAACAGGCCTCCGTGCGTCGCCATGCGCAGGTTGCCGCAGTTGTGGGAGGTGAGATCCTGTGGAACCACCGGCTTTTCGCGGGTTGCGAAGTAAGCGGGAGAACCGGCCACGGCCATCCGGATGTCCGGCGAGATACGCACAGCGATCATGTCCTTGGCCACCTGGTCGCCGATGCGCACGCCGGCGTCGAAGCGCTCGGCCACGATGTCTATCAGGCCATAGCCGATGTTGATTTCCAGCTTGATGTCGGGGTAGTTGGGTAGCAGCTTGGACAGCTTGGGCCAAAGAATGGTCGATGCCGCATGGTCGTGCGTGGTGATGCGGACGGTGCCCGACGGCTTATCCCGCAGTTCGCTGATCGCAGCCAGTTCGGCTTCGATGCCTTCGTAGTGCGGCGTCAGCTTGGAGAGAAGCCGTTCCCCCGCCTCTGTCGCTGATGCGCCCCGGGTAGTGCGCGCCAGAAGCCGCACCCCCATTCGCTCTTCCAGGGACCGCATGCTGTGACTGAGGGCGGATTGAGTCATACCCAATTGCGCAGCAGCGCGGGTGAAGCTGCGCTCCCGGGCGACCACGATGAATGCCGAAAGGCTGTTGAGATCAATGCGGTTAGCCATGAATCAAGCTCATATCGTTTAGCGAAGTATGGCGGGTTCTCACATGCCGGTCGTTTTCCTAAAGTACCTCCATGCCCTCCGAAGTTGCCACTTCTGGCGTTTGCGGCGGAGGACACCAACCAACCATCCAGGAGCTACAAATGCAAAAGCGCACACTCGGCAAGAACGGTCCGGAAGTCTCGGCCATCGGCCTAGGCTGCATGGGTTTGACCTTCGGCTACGGCCCGGCCACCGAAAAGTCGGCTGGCATCGAACTGATCCGCGCCGCCTTCGAACGCGGCGTCACCTTCTTCGACAGTGCGGAGGCGTACGGCGCTGTCAATGAAGAGATGGTCGGCGAGGCTGTCGCCCCCTTTCGCGACCAGGTCGTGATCGCCACCAAGTTTGGCTTCAAGGACGGCATCGCTACCGCCGGCCTGGACAGCACGCCTGCCCGCATCCGCGCGGTGGCAGAGCAGTCCCTTAGGCGCCTGAAGACCGACCGCATCGACCTGTTCTACCAACACCGCGTTGACCCGAACGTGCCGATGGAAGATGTGGCAGGCACCGTGCGCGACCTCATTCAGGAAGGCAAGGTCAAGCATTTCGGTCTGAGCGAGGCTGGCGTCAAGGCCATCCGTGCAGCCCACGCCGTGCAACCGGTGGCCGCGCTGCAAAGCGAGTATTCGATGTTCACCCGCGACCCCGAGGCTGAAATCCTGCCTGTCCTGGAAGAACTCGGCATCGGCTTCGTGTGCTTCAGCCCGCTGGGCAAAGGCTTCCTGACCGGCAAGATCGACGCCGCAACGACCTTCGGTGAAGGCGATGTCCGCAAGAACCTGCCGCGTTTCGCCGACGACGCCCGCGAAGCGAACCACAGCCTGGTCCAACTGATCGGTGAAGTAGCAAAGCGCAAGATCGCTACCCCGGCACAGGTCGCCCTGGCCTGGCTGCTGGCTCAGAGGCCCTGGATTACTCCGATTCCGGGGACCACCAAGCTGCACCGCCTCGAAGAAAACATCGGTGGCGCCAGCGTCGAGCTCACGCCTCCCGACCTGAAGGAACTGGCCGAAGTCATGGCCAAGGTGCCGGTCACCGGCGAACGCTACAACGCGCAGATGATGAAGACGGTCAACCGCTGAGGTGAACGCCATGACTGAACAAACCCTTCAGGGACGCATAGCACTTGTTACCGGCGGCACCACCGGCATCGGCTTCGGATCAGCCAAGCGCTTGCTCGAGCATGGTGCCATCGTGTACATCACGGGCCGCCGCAAGGAAGTCCTCGAAGCGGCTGTTGCCAAGCTTGGCAAAGGCGCTCACGGCGTCCAGGCCGACGCCAGCGTCAAGGCCGACATGCAGCGGGTGGCTGACACCATTAAGGCGGCACACGGCCAGCTCGACATCCTGTTCGCGAATGCCGGCGGCGGCCACGCGACACCATTGCCGGAGTTGACCGAACAGCAAATCGACAGCGAGCTGTCCATCAACATCAAGGGGATCGTGCTCACGACGCAGGCGATGTTGGGCGTGCTGCGCGACGGCGCATCGGTGGTGCTCAACGCCTCCATCACGGCCGATATGGGCTTACCAGGTTTCGCCGTGTACGCAGCGACCAAGGCGGCCGTCCGTTCCCTTGCCCGCAGCTGGACGACCGACCTAAAACACCGCAACATCCGCGTGAACGCCATCAGCCCCGGCGTTGTGCCGACCGAGGGCTATGGCAAGGAACAGAAGTTGACCGACCAGCAGGTCAAGGACTACGCCGACCGTGTCTCGACAGAAATCCCGGCCGGGCGTGTCGGCTCGGTGGAGGACATGGGCGATGCGCTGGTGTTCCTAGCGTCCGACGCTAGCGCCTATATCCGCGGCATCGACCTTGTGGTGGACGGCGGCATGACCCGCGTCTACGCTGGCAAGAACTGAGCAGGTGCTGCCTTGACCACATCCACCACCGCCGCAAAGCAGGACGAAGTTCACATCGTCTGCGAACTGCGCTGCGCGCGTCCGAACCGAGACCGGGTACGCGAGCTCGCGCTCCGATTTGTGGCGCCGGCCCGCGCCGAGCAAGGCTGTCTCCACTACCACCTACACCAGAAGCTGGACGAGCCCGACACCTTCATCATCATCGACGGCTGGGCGAATCAAGCGGCCGTGGATGCTCACGCCGGCAACTCGCACGTGGCCGACGTGATGAAGGAGCTGGCTCCGCTGCTGACGTTCGGACCATCGCTCACATTTACCACGCGCGTGAGCGATTAAAAATGCCCTGGTGACCAGGCAGGCTCGCGTCCGCTAGCTGGATTTCTGAAGTCTGGAAGTGTCTGCGCGAGAACGCACTCAGCGCCCGTCTTCAACGAGAGCGACACCAAGGAGCGTCCCGGACGCCTTGACGAGGGGACCGATGCCCTCAACCCAGGCTCGCCAACTTGGCCTGCGCCTCGCGTTTGCCGAGTTTGCGGACAGCGGCAATTGCAGGCAGTTGAGTTCTCCGCGGAGTGGCCTTACCTGTCTCCCAGTGGTAGACGGACTGGCCGGATACCCCCAGCAGTCTGCCCATTTCGGCAGCTGACAGTCCGAGCTTTTTTCGCAGCGTGGCGAAGCCACTTGCCCTGAAACGCAGCTTGGCTTCGCGTTCTCCGACCTCCTCGTCCAATGAGTCAGGGAAACGCTTGCTCAAGGATTTGGCAAGACGCTGCGATAGTCTCTCCAGGTCTGACGCACGTCTCTTTAATGCAGCTATGTCTGAGCGATGTTGCGTTACCGACTTCCGCAGACTATCGATTTCTGCCCTCGTTTCCCTTCGACTTATGCGGGTAATTTCTGCTTTGAGTATGGAAGCTAAGTTCGACATTCGGCGATTATCGCCCCAGCGCCACCAAAGTCATGTCGATGAGCTCTGGTTGACGCCGCAGCGCACAACACCGTTCATCCGTGGCGCGGGCACCGGCAAATCGCATCTGACAATGGTAGCGCTCTCAAGAGGGAGGAACAATGACAACAGGACCTTTCACCCCGGGCGTGAGACCGTACGCGACCGCGTTCTGCCTTGGCTTTATGTAGTTGCCGGATTGACATCATTCCAGCTCACCGACGTGATCGTTGGGGGTTGATGATTTTTCTCGTGCCACAGGACGAAGAGGTGCTATTCGTCGGTGACAAAGGCAGCTCGCGAGACCGGCCGGGCGGGCAATCAATCACTGGCATTTTCGCTACTTCCGTCCGTCTTCCTCGTGTTCAGCGCAGGCTTCCCGGCATTGATGGTCTGGTATTCCGTCGCACTTGATGGTTGCGGGCAAGGACCTCACTTTGTCATTGACGAACCAGGCAACGGGCGAGCCCCAATCGCCTTAGAAATCTCGTGGAGCTGCTGTTCGAGTCGAAGGCGACCCATGCCCGCCCGAGCCTGGCGCTGTTTTGTCGCAAGAGCGGCCAGCCAACCACCCGGACGGCAATGGCGTAACGCTTTGCCAAGGCCAGGAAGCGCGCCATCAAGAAGGTGCTGGCGCGCGCCAAGAGTGCTCCGTCCGATCTGCAGCGGCAAAGCGCACGGCATTTCGCGGAGGCAATCAAGCAATTCCAGTTTCGTGATTCGCGCGCAAAAGGCAGGCACGGACAAAAAGACAGCCACGGGCGATATCCGCAAGGCGCAGAAGCAACTCGGCCATAGTTGCGTACAGGCGACCGAAAGATACATTCGCAGCCGCGGCAGCGATCGGATTGGGCCTACCAAATAGCGTTGTATCGGTGGTCTTCCTTTGGGCAGCACGTTATCCAGCTGCACCCCAAAAGCTCAGCTCAATACGATGAATATGCTGGTTGGCGGCCCTTCGTGTCAGCGTGTGCTGGTGTGATGGTGCGAAGCGCAGTATTTCTCTAAAAGACGGCAGCTGGCAATTGCTGGCTTGCCGGCAGACCCGACGCAAATCTCCCCTACCTATAAATAGGACCAAGCGGTCTCTTCCGCTCGCGGGTGCATGTCTTCCGCGTCGCCTCATATGGCGTATAGGGCAGGCGAATGCACAGGTGCTCCTGCTGCTGCGTGACACCGGAATTCCCCGAATTTCATTTTGAACCCACAAGGCTCGTGATCGCCTCGTAGCGTCGAATTGCTTGGCCACACTTGATGTTGTGTCGTGAATGTGAAGGAAAGCCGTTTGCCATTGAAGGACCATTTCAACTTACACTGAATCAATGTTCAACAAAACAGCAATGACTGCATAAACGATGAAGAGCTTTTACGAAATACCCGTGCTGACTAAGGATCCGGCTTTCGGACTACTAATCGAAGATCAGATTCCGCGCTATGTCGACATGGACGGCTATGACGGCTTGCGGGGAATGGCCGAGGTTCTCGCGCGGTCCATGCCAGCACGCGAAATTGCCGAACTCTCGAAACTTGCAAACAACCTCGACGCCGGAGGTATCCGCGTTCTGCGAGTCAATCCAAGCGTCGGCGACTCAAGCGTGATGGAGCAAGGGCAGTTCGATTGCCTTTCTGAGGCTGGGCTGACGTTGTTCGCGATAGCCAACGACGATGCTGGATTGACTGAGCAAGGCCTCATAAAGAAATTCGTTTGCTTGCTCGCGCTCTATACCGGCGAGGCCTTTGGTAATTGGGCCACTTTGGTGGCATATCTGGCGGCCACCAGGTATTGCGAGCTGGATGATCGGACGCCGCCCATGATGAATCCTCCATCGGAATACCTGAAAGTCGACCCCAACTGGTGGGGTCTGCCAGTTCCAGCAAATACAACTCAGGTGATGGAGTTCGCCGGGTTAGTTGTCGAGCATTGCCTTACGTGGCGTCTTACGCGCGGCGTAATCAACAGTGTGTCCTATTGGCTTTCGGAGAAGGGGGGCGAACACGAGTCATTCGAGCAACTCTTGGCCGCTTTTCGAGCTGAGGCCCCTTTAAAAGATTGGGTGCGATAGCACCATGATCCGGAACTGGGTTGTGTTGATCTAATCGTCACGGAACCGCCGTATTCAGTCGCGCCAGGTTACGTGCCTAAGCGGCATCGTCTAAGCATGCACCCCGAAATAGCGCATGCATTCAGGCTGGCGTTAGCCCGGCTCCTGCCCCTGGCGCCTATTTGCGTAGTGAAGATGGCGGAAACGACAGCGAGGACATTTCAGGGGCGTGTTCAAGAACGTTGGAGTCCTCCTTCGCTGCCATCGCCTTCGCGGCGAGGCGCACTGCGCCCACGACAAGCACGGCAAGCAGCACAGCCGCTATTTGTCTCGGCTGCCCTCTGACGTTAGCGCCGAAATCAAGGGCCGTCAGTATCGCGCCAGCAAGAATCGAAGCCGCCAGCCAGAGCAAACGTTTTCTTCGGAAAGTCCTTTTCGTCAAACCGTGGGCCTTTGAAATTCTGTTCGGCCCAGTCTAGTGAGGCACAGTCGCATGTCAAAGCGCTCGCCAATCGAGCGGCCATGTTCTGTCGCGCAGCTGCCACAAAGCCGAAAGCCGCTACCCGCAACGTCTGCGTTTCGTCGTGCGGCCGCGACACCTTTCTTCACGCCCTTACGACTTTCAAGGCAGCGTCAAGATCGTCCCTGCAAATCAGCACTGGGCTTGAATCCGGGCTTCGCGCAATGGCGCGGTTCAGTGCGTACTGAAGCACGCCCTGCACGTCGGCGATGGTGCAGCCGGAAAGGAAGCCGGCGAGTTCGCCGGTCTCAACCCCAGCGTCGAGCTGCACGCCTCTGGCGCTGAGCCAGGCATCGATGGCACCCGCCAACTCGTGGGCTGGCGGTGGATGGAACGCGACCTTTTCGGTGAAGCGGCCGGCGCGCAGCAGCGCGGCATCGATCTGCTCGGGGTGGTTCGTGGCGGCAATGAAGATCACATTCCTGCACGCAGTGAGTCCAGCATGTGCTGCCTCACGGCGTCCACGTGCTCTCGCCGCGTGTACACATCGCCCCACCACCTCCAGCGGCGTGACAACCACAGAAATCCGCCTTGCGTCTCTTCGACCTTTGCCTGCTCGATTTCGGGGATGAGCGCGCGACGGCAGCCGCGCGCTCCTGCTCCAGGGGACAGCGAATCGCCTCCGGATCGCGCCTGATCTCCCATGCGCTTTCAAAGCTTCAGGCACGCGTGCCAATCCTCGTGGATTGCGTTTCGCACCGCCCACGTCTGAAGGGGATGGCCCGGCGAGAGCCGCCGCAGCTCCTGCAAGGCAACAGCGAGCACGGAGGTGCTGCCGCAGTGATACGCCTCGGCCAGTGCGAGCTCACGGTTCGCCCGCTCGATCTGTCCATTCGCTCGGGCCGCTGTCAGCTGATGGCCGATCTGCTCCCCCCACAACGCCGCGTTGCTCACTTCAGGCGTCCCGCAGCGCCAGGCTGCACGGCGATGGGCATTGGGAGATGCTTCGCCGCACTGCCTGAACCCCCGCCAGGCAAAGCCCACTTGACAGCAGATCGTTTCGTGCGATCCTGGTTTGGGATATCCCGAGTCAACAACCGGAAAGTTTCATGCACCAGGTCCGCAATTCGATCAGCCTATATCCGAGAGCGCCCAAAGAACCTATGAAGCCGGAGTTTCCTGAAGACAAGTCGTTTGACTCTGCGCACCTTGACGCTGCCAGGGACAAGGCCATTCACGCGCTGCTTCTTCTGGCGGCTCTCTTGATGTCCATATTGGGCTATTTCTTCTGGGACAACTGGCAGATCGGGCGAATTCATTCCAGTACGCCGATCGGGCACTTGATCGGCATGGCCGCTGCCGACGGACGAGCCTGGCCCGTCGTGATCCGGACCGAAAGCGGATATTTTCCGCTGCGCGAGGGGGTATCGATCCAACAGGGTACGGAGCTCTTGCTGGAGCGCCGCACTTCGCAGGATCGATTCGTGTGCGACCTCAAACGCACCGTCTGTGTTCAAACCAGTCGGCAAACGCTTGGCGCAGCGCGATGAGCATCCCTTCGCAAAGGAATCCTCGGGCCGCGCGATTGAACTCACGTCAACCGAATCTCATGAAGCTGCACGAAGCCCTCGCTGCTCTCTGGTGAGAGCCCTTACCCCTTGACTCATACAAACCAAAACACTATGCGAACAATTGTTCTTTCCGACCATCCCGCAACAAATGCACAGCGCCACGCGCGCGCACGGCACGACAAATTCGAAGCCGATAAGAGTGACTATCACAGCAAACTGCTGCAAAGGAAGGCGCACTCGGCTGAGCTGAAGGCCATGGCGCAGCATCACTGGCGTGAAGGCCGGCTTGTCAGGTGGCTCACTACGCAGGTCCGGCGCATCTTGCACGCCACCTCTGCCCAGCCGCCGCAGCCATTCATGCGGCAGGCCGACACCGAGGAGATCGTCTGGAACGCCGGCTCGCACGGCGAGGCTATCGTGGCTCAAACGCTCGGCGCAGCACTGAACGATGACTGGTATCTCCTGAAGGGCTACTGCAATTGCGCCGGCGAGATCGATCAGATCCTGGTCGGGCCGCCTGGCATCATCGCCCTTGAGATCAAGCACGTTAACGCCGTGATCCATTGCGACGGCAATCGCTGGTGGCTCGACCGCTACGACCGGTGGGGCAACAACGTGGGGACAGGTGAGCCGCTGCAGGACCGGCGCGGGCGCAGCCCGAGCGACCAGGTCAATGCGGTGGCTGATCGCCTGCAGGAGTTCCTACGCAAGCGCAGCACGGTCTCCCATATACACCGGGTGGTGATCTTCTCCCACGAGAACGCGCAATTGGGCGAGCTGCGCGCGATCGCGGTCAACAGGGTGTTGACGCTCCCTCACCTGCAGATTGCCAACCTCTTTCCGCCTATGCCGGAGCAATCCATAGATTCGCGAGCGGTGGCGGCGCTGGTGCAGCAGGATCATGAATTTCACCAGCGACGTCGGGACCGCCCCCGCAGTGCCCGAACCGACCAGCGGGCACTGGCCTGACCAACTGAACCGACGAGCCGTTGATCAAGGTCCCATCTTTTGGACCTTGGCTCGCCGCGCTCGCCACTGCCATCGATGCCCTGCCCGGCTATCCGACGAAATGACTCCCACACAAACAACTGACAAGACGCTTGGCTGCATGCCGCAGGAGGTCTGGAACTCGCCCCTTCGAAACCGCGATGGCTTCTGGGGCGGTCTCTTCCGCCTGGTCAGTGCGGCTTACTACAGGTTGCTGCACTGGCTGGTGCTCATTGCGCCGCTCTTGCTGTTTACCTGGATCGGCTCCTTCCTGGCCTTGCATGACATCTCGCGGCTGCGCCTGCACACAACCGTCTCATTCGGGTGGTTCTTTGTGCTGTGCGTTGGGTTCCACCTGTTGGAGCTGGTGATGGCCGTCCCCCTGCGGGACAGCAAGTATCCGGTGGTCTTGGCCGATCCGGTGATGGCGGACTTCCTGATTCGGCCGGAGCACGGATTGCCCCTGAGTTTGACCACGGGCCTGTATGCGTCTTTGCTTTGGATAACGTGGTGGAACAGCTGGCAGGACTTTGGCGGCGACACCAATACGCTGATTTTTGCGGGTGTCAATACCGTTTTGGCCGGCACGATGTTCCTGTATGGCCGTTGGCCGCCCTACTATTTCTTTCACAAGCCCAGCCAGGAAGACATGGACTGGCTGCGACACCGCCCGATCAACTATTTGGACGAACATGGCAGGAGGCTCATCGGGCCGGCCCATCAGGATGAAGCCCCGACCGTGCAGGCCCAGCCGTGTGCGCCGCCAGATCCAGACTACGCCACGCCGGTGACAGCCCGAAGCCCGCGGATGTCGTTCAAGGACATCTTCGGCATGGACTCGGTCAAGGAGCACCTCCTCAAGCCCGCCCAGGCCATCATCGCGGCGCGCGATGCCGCCGCGGAGGCGCCCGGCAACGGCATTCTCATGCATGGGGAGCCCGGCAACGGCAAGACCGCCTTTGCCGAGGCGCTGGCCGGTGAACTGGGTGTGCCGCTGGTGACGCTCACTTACGGCGACATCTCGAGCAAGTGGCTGGGAGAGATGCCGCGTTTGATCTTCAACAGTTTTGCCTATGCCAAGGCGCAGAGCCCTTGCGTCTTCTTCATTGACGAGGTGGATAGCTTTCTACGCTCCCGCGACTCCGGGTCGAACAACTCGGAGGACTTGAAGATGACCAACACCTTCCTGACTGAGTTGGTGGCCGTGCGGCAGCACCCGGTCGTGCTGGTCGCGGCAACCAACTACCTGTCAGGCTTGGACACCTCGGCGATTCGGGAAGGCCGCTTCGACTTCAAGGTGGAGATCACGCCCCCCGACGAACCGGCACGGATTGGACTCCTGCAACTATGCGTTGCCAAATACGCCAGCTCACTGGAGGTGGATCAAGACGCACTTGTATCGGTGGCCACGCGCTGGAACGGCTTTTCGGTCAGTCGGCTCCTGGCCATTGGCAAGTCATTGCCGGAGTACGCCCAGAACAGGCAGATCGCGAGGATCAGCTTTGAAGACTGGATGGCTGCGCTGCGGCTGGTGCAGGGTCGCAAGGGTCGTCCGCCAGCCGGAACCAAATCGCTCGCTGATCTCGTCCTTGAGACCTCCACGCGCGATTCGCTGGAGCTCATTGCCACTAGGCTCAGGGACGTCCAGCGCATCGAGGCCATGGGAGGAACACTGCCCAGCGGCATCCTGTTGCACGGACCCTCGGGCACTGGCAAGACGGCAGCTGCGCGGGCACTGGCGCTGGAGTGCGGTTGGGCCTTTATCGCCGTCGCCGGCCCGGATCTGCTGGCCGAGCGGGACCGGATCAACAGGGTCTACGCCGAAGCGATGGATCTGCGCCCTACTCTCCTTTTCATCGACGAGGCTGACGACGTCCTGCGCAATCGCCAGTTCACCTCCACACCTGACCTCGTGAATCGCCTGCTGGTGCTGATGGACGGTGCGGGCGAGAAGATCAAGGACGTGGTCCTGTTGGCCGCGACGAATCACCCGCAGCAGGTGGACCCCGCCCTGCTGCGTGCCGGCCGGTTTACAGAAAAGGTGGAGTTCTTTCTTCCACCCGCGGATCAGGTGCCGCGAGCAATCGCCACCTGGCTCAAGGCAAAGGGCGTGACGCTGGAACTGGGCACCGATGCCTTCGACATGGCTGGCATGCTTGGCCCGCAGACCATGGCCAACATAGAGGGCATCCTGCAACACGCCTTGAACCGCGCGATTTCGCGTACTCGCCAGGGGCAGACCGTGGTCCTCACAATAGAAGACATCAAGGCGGCTATCGGTGTCGTCGCCCCCCTTTGAAGCTGCCTTGGCGTGACCGAAACCATCCAGCCGCTTCGCAGGTCACGCGAAGTCGTTGGGAGAAGGAAACCCGCCCTACTTCCGAATCGAGGAAGGCGGGAAAGACAGCGAGGACATTTCGGGAGCGTGCCCAAGCACGTTCGAGTCTTTGCTTGCCACTGCCCTACGGACGAGGGCGACGGCGGCCAGGGAGACGGACGCAACCACCAATGCGACAAGTAAATGTTTTGGCCGAGCATTCAGGCCGAATCGGAACTCCAAGGCGATCCATATGGCCCCGGCGCAAAGCGAAACCGCCACCAGCAAGAGCGCGTACCTATTGCGGGAAGACTTCACCAATGGAATGCCTGATCTGAATTGATTTGGTCCAGTCTAGTGGGGCGCTGCCGCTCGCAAAAGGCTTTGCCCGTCGCTGAACACAACTGTGTCGCTTGGCTGCCACGGAATAAAGGCCGGAGCGAGATCTTCTTGCCCACGTCCAATAGGTCTAGTGCGACAACTGCTGAGGTCAGATGAGGTTTTCCCGGATGACAAATTCACACATCAGTGCTTCAGGCAGCACCATTGCCGGCTCAGACTTGTTCAGTCGCAGTCTCGCTGCCTTCGCGCCTCCTCCCGCTCATTCTCCGCGCGCAGTGCCTCGGTGTGCTGCTTGAGAAAATGTCCGCCAATAAGCGCGATGGCGATTCCCACGATCATGATCGTGTTCACCCAAAAGATGACCGGGTCTTCCATGGAATTTGTCGTTTTGTATCACTAGTCGGAAGGGTCCGCACTCGGTCGCCAGTTGATGGCTGACTGGGCTAGCCACCCTTGCGAGCCAGTGCAAGGCTATCCAGCGGAGCCACGGTCGAAGTGCGCAGCCCCGATCAGAGCGCATATGCGTTTTGCTTTTCCGAATTCAAGACAAGTCTTCATCGGACAAGGAAGAAACGATGAGTTTCCCGCCGCGATGCTTCGCGGGAAACCGGCGTTGTCATGCAGTGCTATTGGCGAGGGCTATTTGCTCTTGACGGCACGCTGGTCACTGATAACTTAATCGCGAGCATGTGCTCAACAACCATAGACATCGAATGACAAATCCTCAACCAAAGAAACCGACGGCCGATGGCGCGCCCGGCGGCTGGCTCAAGCCTGATCAGATCTTCCTCGATCTTGACCTTTCTTACCTGAAGGCCGCCCGTGCGCTGGATCAATCGGACGACGCGGCCGTTTGGAATCAGCTGCGTGAATCGCGCGACCCGCGAAGGTATCTGGACTCGCTGACGAGCCTGGCCGGTTCGTATTCCATCGATTTGAAGCATTTTCGGGATCCAACCCGCCAGGCCACGCGGCACACCGCTCTGATATCAATTCCCTTTCTGATGCCGCCCGAGCGCTGGCCAGTGGA
>Ga0134124_10001724_pt1 | contig 17561 bp, 14 predicted proteins | sample KB304_FD_96880 | JGI IMG/M metagenome (GOLD analysis project Ga0134124, IMG submission 96880) | Terrestrial soil microbial communities without Nitrogen fertilizer from Kellogg Biological Station, Michigan, USA - KB3-0-4 | ecosystem: Environmental > Terrestrial > Soil > Unclassified ...
GCCATCGCCAACATGGGGGACGACCAGAAGCTCCTGCAGATCAAGGCCTCGGTGAACGACCTCATGAAGGGTTTCCCGCTGTACAGGGACCGGCTGAAATAGAATAACTGCAATAACAGCAATTATGAATTGTGAAGTATGAGCATTACTTACAGAAAGCCGCTGTATCGGTCTTGACCGGTGGAGCGGCTTTTTTGTCCACGAAATTCACGAAAGGCGCGAAAATGGAGAACGAATTACTGTTCAGGGATGAATGCTACGCTATTCAGGGTGCTGTCTTTGAGGTGTACCGAGAAATGGGCTGCGGATTTCTCGAAGCTGTCTATCAGGAATGCCTTGAAAAGGAATTGCGGAGAAACGGCATCCCTTTCATTGCCCAGCAGGAACTGCGATTGTTTTACAAAGGCGATGAGTTGAAGCAGACCTACAAGCCTGATCTGATCTGTTATAACAAGATCATTGTCAAACTGAAAGCATTGCGCGATCTTACCGGCGAGCATCGTTCCCAGGTGTTGAATTATTTGAAGGGCACTGGCATAAGGCTCGGATTACTGGTGAATTTCGGGAATGGTCAAAAAGCGGCCGTTGAAAGAATAGTCCTGTAAAGGCGTTAAAGGCACTGGTCCACGAAAGTCACTAAATAACACGAACAAAACAATCTGAAAGTTTTGGTCCACGAAAAGCACGAAAACACACGAAAAAAACCGTTTCGAGAAGAAAGCTTTTAACTATCCAAGAAAGGCTTTTGACTTTTTTCGTGCTCTTTCGTGTCTTTCGTGGACAAGAGGTTTAGTGGTTCAAGGCCTTGGTTCGTATTTAGTGGAAACAGGTTTACCGAAACTACTGTAGGGGATTATTGTGTTTAATCAACTGAATCTGTTCGATATTCCGGCCCAAGAGGAGCCGGCCGCTCCGGTTAAAAAGGAGCCGGTCCCGGCCGCAGCCAAGACCCGCTACGAAAAGGGGAAGCTGTACCAGCTCGGGCTCGACCGCCTCGTTCCCGATCCGGAGCAGCCGCGCAAGTACTTCGGCGAACAGGCCCTGGCCGAGCTGCAGGCCTCCATCGTCAGCCACGGCGTGCTCCAGCCGATCCTGGTGCGGGAGGGAAGCGGCGGCAGGTTCGTCATCGTCTCTGGCGAGCGGCGCTACCAGGCGGCCAAAAATGCCGGGCTAGGCACCGTCCCGGCCATCCTCATCGACGGCGATCCGGCGGAGATCGCCATCATCGAAAACCTGCTCCGGGAGAACCTCACCGCCATCGAAGAGGCGGAGGCGATCGAGAAGCTGAAGGCAGGGCACGATTACGGACTGGCCGAGCTTTCGGCCACCCTGGGCAAGGCCGAATCGACCCTTTCCGAGCTCCTCTCCCTGAACCGCCTCCCTGCAGAGGTGAAGGACGACTGCCGCAACAATCCCAAAGCCATGCGCAGCATCCTGACGATCATCGCCCGGCAGAAGACGCCGGAGAAGATGCTGGCCCTCTACACGAAGTACCGGGAGAGCGGCCTTACCTACGGGGAGCTGAGAAAAAGGACCGCCAAACCGAAACCGGCCGGGGCAAAGATCGATCTGGCCTTCGTGGACCATTTCTGCGAGCGGCTCGACAGCCTGGACCTGGGCAGGCTGACCGAGGAGCAGAAGGAGACGTTGAGCGCCGGCCTCGGGAAGCTGCGGAGTCTGGCAAACCGGAAGCTCAAGCTGCTGAAGTGACAGGGGAGGGTGGGGGAATCTGCCGGTTTTTCTGAGGACGAATCGTTGTGAATCAGGTAGTTAGGTCACTGTTTCGGGCGCCCGAAGTTAAAGTGTGAATTATGAATTATGAATTATGAATTATGAAGCTGCTGGAACCGAACAAATCAGTGCAATTTCACGCAACGCCGCGAACGCAACGAAAGTCTTTGAACCTGAAAAAGGCTACGACGACGTACCCACAAATTCTGGTTTTAACCCTTAAACACCGGTTTCCGTCGCGTCGTTGCGTCGTCGCGTGAGGCCGCTGTTGACCCTTTTTTCATAATTCTTCGAGCCGGCCGCAGACCAGCCAGGGACGCATGTCGCCGAGGACAATAAATCAGCGTTCATTTAATTTGTTGATTCCCGCCTGGGCGCAGGCCTCGTCCTTGTCTCCTCCCGGAGCGCCTCCGACGCCGATCCCGCCGATCACTTCATCTCCGGCCCTGATGGGCAAGCCGCCGGCCACTGCCAGGACACCCTCGATGTCCTTGAGATTGGCCGCCGCCGGATTCGTCCCGACGAGTCTCGCGAAATCAGCCGAACTGATCCGGAAAGAAGCGGCAGTGAATGCCTTCCGCCGGCTCGAGTCAAGGGTATGGGGGCCGGTGCCGTCGTCGCGCATGACCGCCTTGATCCGACCGCTGCGGTCCACGACGGTAACCGTCACCCGGAATCCGTCCAAGCGGCACTGCGCGATCGCTCCCTCGGCTGCCGCACTTGCCGCAGCGAGCGACAGCTGTCTCTCGTTCACGGAGGCCGGCCCGGCTGCCAGCGCTACATCACCAATCGCCAGCAGCAGACCGAAGCCAAGGCCCGCTATATATCTGCTTCCATTTTTCATGGCGCTGTCTCCTTCATTCCCTTTTAGGGCAGGGACATCGATTTGCCCGATTTTCCGATCATTCATCTACTTGAATCATAACATGTTGAAAGTGAATTTCAAAGTCGGCAAGGGGGAGTGAAAGAACAGGGAGACTGGAGCAGGCGGGAGCGTGGAAAGCAGGAGCCCTTTCGTGCTTTTCGTGTCTTTCGTGGACTCTCGGGTTAGGCCGTTGTCGAATGTTACGGAGACAGGTTTTCGTCGCGTCGTTGCGGTTGTCGCGTGAGGTTGCTGTTGGCCTATTTTTCATAATTCATACTTCATAATTCATACTTGCTGTGATAGTGTGAGCAATCTTTTATGCTATGGGGTTGAATGATGGAATGGAGATCGAATAGATGACTGCAAGCCGCTGTACCGGCAATTGGCCGGTGAAGCGGCTTTTTGATTATTGAGCTTAAGATGAACACGACAAGGCAGAGTAAATGACTCCTGAACAGATAGCGCGCATAGAAATTGACCGTATGCTGCTTGAAGCCGGCTGGCTGGTGCAGGACGTGAAAAGCGTCAACCTGCATGACGGCCGCGGCGTTGCCATTCGTGAGTTCCCGCTGGAACGCGGCTTTGGTTTTGCCGACTATCTCCTGTATATTGACGGCCGAGCAGCCGGTGTAATTGAAGCCAAGAAAGCCGGGGTGACTCTCTCCGGCGTCGAGATCCAGTCTGACAGCTACACTCAGGGGCTGTCGCGTTTCCTGCCTGCCTGGTTCCGTCCGCTGCCGTTCCGCTATCAGTCCACCGGAGTGGAAACCTGCTTTACCAGTGGCCTCGATCCCGAGCCTCGCTCCCGTAACGTCTTCTCGTTTCACCGCCCCGAGACACTGGCAGAGTGGCTGGATGAATGTAGGGGCGAGGCATGCCTCGCCCAGGATTTGCCTCTTGCTGCCGAGGATGGCCCTGTCTGGCAGCCGCAAACCTACCGCAGCAACCTGCGCCGCATGCCGTCCCTGCACACTGACGGTCTCTGGCCGGCCCAGTTCACGGCCATCACCAACCTGGAGAAGTCCCTGGCCGCCGACCGCCCCCGCTCCCTGGTGCAGATGGCTACCGGCTCGGGCAAGACCTTTACCGCCGTCTCCTTCATCTATCGCCAGCTCAAGTTCGCAGGCGCCCGGCGGGTGCTTTTCCTGGTGGACCGCGCCAACCTGGGGCGCCAGACCCTGAAGGAGTTCCAGCAGTACCAGTCGCCTTACACACCTTACAAGTTCTCCGAGGAATACATCGTCAACCACCTGCAGAACAATCGCCTCGATACAACGGCGCGGGTCTGCATCTGCACCATCCAGCGGCTCTACTCCATCCTGCGGGGAGAGGATCTGGCCCCGGAGCTGGAGGAGGAATCGCTGTTCGACCATGCCTCTCTCTTCAAGGAACCGCCGTCGGTGGCCTACAACCCTGCCATCCCGATCGAGACCTTCGACCTGATCGTGACGGATGAGTGCCACCGCTCCATCTACAACCTCTGGCGGCAGGTGCTGGATTACTTTGACGGCTTCCTGGTGGGTCTGACCGCCACCCCCAGCAAGCAGACCTTCGGCTTCTTCAACCAGAACCTGGTAATGGAATACCCCCACGAGCAGGCCGTGGCCGACGGGGTCAACGTCAACTACGATGTCTACCGCATCCGGACCCGGATTACCCAGGGAGGCTCGCTTGTGGAGGCCGGGCACTTCGTGGACCGCCGGGAAAGGGAGACGCGGGCCGTGCGCTGGGAGAGGCTGGACGAGGACCTGACCTACGAGTCAAACCAGCTGGACCGGGACGTGGTGGCAGTGGACCAGATCCGCACGGTGGTCAAGACCTTCCGCGACAAGGTGCTGACCGAGATCTTCCCCGGCCGCAGCTGGGTCCCCAAGACCCTGATCTTTGCCAAGGACGACTCCCACGCCGAGGACATCGTCCGGATTGTCCGCGAGGAGTTCGGCAAGGGGAATGACTTCTGCCAGAAGATCACCTACCGCACCAGCGGCAGAAAGCCCGAGGAGCTGATCGCCGAGTTCCGCACCAGCCCCATGCCGCGCATCGCCGTCACCGTGGACATGATCGCCACCGGCACCGACATCAAGCCGCTGGAGTGTGTCTTCTTCATGCGGATGATCCGTTCCCGCTCCTTCTTCGAGCAGATGAAGGGACGCGGGGTGCGGGTGATCAACGACACCGACCTGCAGGCGGTTACTCCCGATGCCGCGGCCAAGACCCACTTCGTCATCGTCGATGCGGTCGGCGTCTGTGAAGAGGATAAGACCGATTCCCGCCCGCTGGAGAAGAAGCCGACCGTCTCCCTGGAAAAGCTGCTCCAGGCCGTGGCCCTGGGCAACACCGAGAGCGAGGTGATCTCCTCTATTGCCGGTCGTTTTGCCCGCTTGGAGAAGAAGCTTGATCCGGCCGTCAGGGCGGAGATTGAGAAGGCGAGCGGCGGCAAGGGGCTGAAGGAGCTGACGGGCGAGCTGATCGGATCAATCGACCCGGAAAAGCAGATCTGGCAGGCCAGGGCTGATTTTGGCGTCAGCGACCCGACGGTGGAACAGGTCCGGCAGGCCGGGATCAAGCTGATCCAACAGGCTGTGAAGCCGCTCTGCGAGCCGAGTCTCAGGGAGAAGATCCTGGAGCTGCAGCGTAAGGCCGACCAGATCATCGACACGGTCAGCGCCGACGAGGTCATTGAGGCCGGTTTCGATGCCGAGGCGCTGGGCAAGGCCAAGGGGCTGGTGGAGTCGTTTGAAAAGTTCATCGAGGAGCACAAGGACGAGATTACCGCCCTGCAGATCCTTTACAGCCGCCCCTATCATCAACGTCTCAAATACGACGAGATCAAGGGTCTGGCCGAGATGATTGAGAAGCCGCCTTACCTGTGGCGCATCGACCGGTTGTGGGACGCCTATGCTGCCCTGGAGACTTCCAAGGTCAAGGGGGCCGGGAGCAGGCGCCTCTGGACCGACATCGTCTCCCTGGTCCGTTTTGCCCTGCATCAGGAGCCGGTGCTGGAGCCGTTCGAGGAGCATGTCCACGATCGTTTCAGCGCCTGGATCGACAGGCAGGAAGGGCAGGGGAAGAGATTCACCGACGAGCAGCGCTGGTGGCTGGAGCGGATACGTGACCACGTCATAGCCAGCCTGGAGATCGGGCGGGATGATTTCGAATTTACTCCGTTCAAGGAAAACGGCGGGATCGGCAAGGTGTATCAGCTGTTCGGAGAGGAGTTGTGGGGGATGTTGGAGGAATTGAATGAAACCCTTGCTGCATAAACTATGAGTTGTATGGGCTATTAACAGGTGCTATCATTAGGTTAGTTAATAGACCAGTTGAGGAGGTCCACATGCAAACAGCAACCAAGTTTTCCGAAGATATCATTCCGTTGAGTGACCTGAAAATCAATCCAGGCCGGATTGTCAGCCAGGTTGACACGACCCATCGCCCGGTGCTCCTCACCAGCCGAGGCCGGGGTGTTGCCGTGGTGCAGTCGCTGAAGGACTATGAAGCGGAAACTGAGGAACGCGCCTTTCTGAAGGGTGTGGTGCAGGGGTTGATGGATGTTGAAGAGGGGCGAACAGTGAGTCTGGCCGATGTCAAAAAGCGCTTTGGTCTGAGCTGACATCATGGCGCGCACCAGAATCATAGAGTTTGCTGAATCGGCGCTTAATGATTGCGACGACATCTGTTTATGGTATGCCGATCAGCAGGTTCCCGAAGTGGGGAAACGGTTGGTGGGAGAGGTTGTCGCCCAGATCGAAAGGTTGGTCGATTTTCCCGAGAGCGGTCGCATTGTGCCTGAGTTCGGGCTGACCAATCTGCGTGAAATTATCTTTCCGCCGTTCCGCATCGTCTATCGGCTTGAAGGCAGCAGGATTTGCATCGTCCGCGTCTGGCGCAGTGAGCGGTTATTAAAACTGTCGGAGGGCAAGATATGACGTGGGTTTGTAATGAGGTGCTGGCAGCGTGATTGATGATGCCGTTTTTACTGTATCCACAGAAGATTTGCCGCCATTATGGCAGTTAAAGACGATCCCAGAGCTTGTTGGTAAGTCAGGCGTTTTTGTAGATGGCGATTGGGTTGAAAGTAAGGACCAAAATCCCAACGGTGACGTACGACTCATTCAACTTGCAGACGTTGGAGATGGGGGATATCGAAACAAATCCAACCGATTTCTGACCCTCAAAAAAGCTAAGGAACTCGGATGCACTTTTCTTCAAAAGGGCGACGTTCTTATCGCAAGGATGCCTGATCCGCTTGGTCGTGCTTGCATATTCCCTGGCGATGCAAAGCAATCTGTGACAGTTGTTGATGTAGCAATCGTTCGTCCAGATAAAGATGCTTTCAACACAAAATGGTTAATGTACTTCATCAATGCCCCCGCTTTCAGGGCAGCGGTGGCGTCAATGGAAGCTGGAAGCACTCGTAAACGTATTTCAAGAAAAAACCTCGGAAAGATTCTTCTCCCTGTGCCGCCCCTTCCTCAACAAGTAAAAATTGCATCGGAAATCGATACGCAATTCTCCCGCCTGGATGAGGCCGTCGCCTCGCTCAAGCGGATACAGGCCAACCTCAAGCGCTACAAGGCCGCCGTCCTCAAGGCCGCCGTGGAAGGCAAGCTCACCGAACAGTGGCGCAAGGATCATCCCGACGCCGAGCCTGCCGACCAGCTCCTCAAGCGCATCCTTGCCGAACGCCGCGCTAAGTGGGAAGCCGAAGAACTGGCGAAGATGAAGGCCAAGGGGATCAATCCGAAGGATGATTCGTGGAAGAAGAAATACAAGGAGCCTGCCGGGCTGGATACGGCGAATCTGCCGGAATTGCCGGAGGGGTGGGTGTGGGTGCGTCTTGGGGCACTTCAGGTTGATGTGTTCGATGGCCCTTTCGGGTCTAATCTGAAAAGTACTGACTACGTTCCATCAGGTGTCCGTGTAATCCGCTTAGAGAATATTGGTTCACTTGAATTTATCGACGGGAAAGAATCATTCATCACGGAGCAAAAATACGAACAGCTAAAGAAGCATACTGTTAGGCATGGCGACATCATTTTTTCATCGTTCGTTTCAAACGAAACGCGAGTCGTCATGTTGCCAGATCATATTAAGAGGGCAATCAATAAGGCGGATTGCTTCTGTGTACGCCCAAACAACGAGGCAATTAATAAACGCTACCTTGAAACTTTCTTGGCAACTCGCACGGCCTATGAACAATTGGTTGGGGAAGTTCATGGTGCCACACGCCCTAGGATCAACACAACTCAACTGAAAGATTGCCACGTACCTATGCCGCCTCTTGCAGAGCAAAATGAAATTGTCTCCGAACTCGACCGCCACCTTTCAGTCACTGAAGAACTCAAAGCAACCATCGAAATCAACCTCAAACGCGCCGAACGACTACGTCTTACTGTTTTAAATAAATCGTACGATTGGAGGAGTTATGTTTAACGCAGTCAGGCAAATTTACAGGCATCGCGAAGATTTCATTGTTATAGGGTTGGCTGGAAAAATTGGAAGTGGTTGCACTAAAGTTGCAAACTTTATGTCTATGACTAAAGAGCAGCTGAATATGCCTTCTAAAGGTCTTGATTCACATACTGCTGATAAGGACAGAAAAAAAGCTATTATTCACGCATTCTTCGAAGATAATTGGGCGCCATTTGTAAAAATTGGTGTCAGAGATGTTATTACAACTTTCATTTTACAACATGACTATTCATCGGTAGGTAGTTTCTTAGCGGATAAATTTACCGGGATAAAAATAGGAGCTGATTCAAAAGAACTTTATGACAAATTTGTAGATAAAAACAATAGGTATATAGAGGCGTTATCATCTTTGGATCCGAGTGAAAGTGAATTCATATATTCTTATCTAGTTACTGAATTACCGTCGTTTACTGACCAATTCAAAAAAGGACTTGAAGGGGAGAGTTATAGGAATTACTCCTCTGTATTTCAGATACTTGGTGACAATATACGGAAATTTGGTAGTGCTCTACCTGGGACTGAAGCCCCAGAACATATCTATTCTATTGCAGAAAGAATAAATTTAACGATAAAGCTTCTTAGGGATAATAACAAGAAAGTGGGGGGTAAGGATTATTTTGTGATAGATGCCTTTCGCAACCCCTTTGAAGTCATGTTCTTTCAAGAAAGATATTCTGCTTTTTATCTCATGGCGATTAAGTCACCAGAGGAAGATAGGATGGATAGGCTGCATAATGAGCTGGATTTGACAACCACTCAAATAGCAGAACAGGATGGGAAAGAGAGCCCAAAGGGGTCAATAGTTGATAAGGCTGATACGTTTGTATCGCAGAATATTAAAGCCTGTATTCAAAAAGCTGACATACACATCATAAATAAAGGAAAGCATGAAAATACTAACTTTCTCGATCTAAAGGGTCAAATTGTGAAGTACATGGCATTGATCCAATCTCCAGGGTTAGTTACGCCTTCTGTTGATGAAAGAATGATGCAGATAGCATTTACTGCGAAGTCGAATTCTGGATGTATTTCCAGGCAAGTTGGAGCAGTAGTGACCAATGCTGATGGTGCTCCTGTTTCTATAGGGTGGAATGATGTCCCTGAAGGGCATGTTTGCTGTCTTTTTAGAACTATCGATAATCTCTTTGCGGATGTTGACGAGCTTGCATACAGTAATTACGAAAAAACTAATAAAAAATTCCGAGGTAAGTTGAAAGAAATGCGTGATTCCTATGGTTCAGGCGATGCTTTAAGGGGTAAGCCAGTCTCATACTGCTTTAAGGATGTGCAAAATGAAGTTGAAGAAAAAGATAATCAAGTTTATACACGGGCTCTTCATGCAGAAGAAAGAGCGTTTCTTCAGATAGTAAAACATGGTGGACAGAGCGTTGTGGGAGGGGCACTTTATACGACCGCTTCTCCGTGCGATCTATGCTCTAAAAAGGCGTACCATCTCGGAATAAAACGAATAGTTTTTATTGAACCATATCCAGGTATTGCTGCGAAAAATATATTGGAAAGTGGGACTCAAACTGTTGACGTTGTACTTTATCAAGGGGCAATTGGTTATGCGTATCACAAAGTTTATGAACCGATTTTGCCATTTAAGGATGAACTTGCGGCTTTTCAGAAACAATTTGAGCTGCAAGCTAAGCCAGAAGTTACTGAGTTCTCAGCTGAGTCATGAGGTAACCCATGCCCGTCTATGAAATAACTACCAACGCAATTCATCCCTTGGAAGAAACATCATTCATTTCCGCCGGTATCCGTGAGCGGTCTGATCTCCAGCGGCTTTTGCTTGATTCGATCAGCGTCATTGACCGTGACGTTATGGTTATTACTGAAGAGTTTGGCGAATGGGAAGATAGTCGTCGCCGAATCGATCTGCTTGGGCTTGATCGGACCGGTAACCTCGTTGTCATCGAATTGAAGAGAACCGAGGACGGCGGACATATGGAGTTGCAGGCCATCCGCTATGCGGCGATGGTATCGACGATGACGTTTGCCAAGGTTGTATCTGTGCATGCCGATTATCTAAAGGTCCACGGTAAGGATGGGGACGCCGAGGCGGCAATTCTTGATTTTCTGGGTTGGGACGAGCCGAATCAGGAGGAGTTTGCACAGGATGTCCGCATCATTCTGGCCTCCGCTGAATTTTCAAAAGAGTTGACCACCTCGGTAATGTGGCTGAATCAACGTGACATGGATATCCGCTGCATCCGGCTCAAGCCTTACCGGCTGGGGGAGCGCATTCTCCTCGACGTCCAGCAGATCGTTCCCCTGCCTGAGGCAACCGATTATCAGGTGCGAATCAGGGAAAAGGCTGTTGAGCAGCGCCAGGCACGCCAGCAGCAGTCTAACCGTGATCTTACCCGCTTTGATCTTACGATTGAAGGGGCGGTGTATCAGAACCTTCCGAAGAGACGAATGATTTATCAAGTCGTCAGGGCGATAATCGAAAAGGGCACGACACCTGAGCAGTTGCAGCCGCTCCTTCCGGGAAGTGAGCGCTGGCTTGTTGTCGAAGGCGATTGTACAGAGGAACAATTCCACCAGAAGGCAAAAGAAGTCAGGAGCCTGCGTGGTGCACTGTATGAGCCGCGCCGGTATTTCAATTCCGATGAAGAGCTGTTCCGGGTAAACGGTAAAACCTATGCATTAACCAAGATGTGGGGCACGGGGACGATCCCGGCGATGGAGGCGATCAAGGAGAAGTATCCTCATGTGCAGATTGAGTATGTGGAGGCTTCCTGACGGCATGAAACTCACATGCTAGAGCAATTGATTTATAATGGGTTCTTGAATATTGGCAAACTATATGGTAAAAGGCGCCCCCTCATTCCCCGTTAGCTCACTCGGTAGAGCGAGTGGCTGTTAACCAGTAGGCGGAAGATGACCGATCGCTACACCACATTACACCTGGTCGAAGACCAGTACGAACCCGGCTCCAATGGTGCGGTGCTTCGCAACCTGCTCGGCATTACGAGCAGGGAAGAAATGGAGCATGTCGAAGAGGAGAGGTTCGGGCGTTTGATGGATGAAGCCGCGACCCATTTCGAGAGCGATCATCGCTTCACCGCTCAGGACATCCTCTGGCTGCATAAAACCTGGCTTGATGGTGTGTTTCCGTGGGCCGGTGCCTACCGTAATGCCAACATTGGCAAGGGTGGCTTCATGTTCGCAGCAGCCGCTCATGTGCCGGAGTTGATGCGGCAGTTCGAAAAGGACCAGCTTGCCAGATTGACGCCGTGCCGGTTCGAGCAGGTCGAAGAGGTTGTCGCTGCACTTGCCGAGGTGCATGTGGAGCTGATCCTGATCCATCCTTTCCGGGAAGGCAACGGCAGGATTGCCCGGCTTCTGTCGGTGCTGATGGGATTGCAGGCAGGACTGCCGCCGCTTGATTTTACCGAGATCGAGGGAATGAAGCGAGACGAGTATTTTGCTGCAGTGCAGGCAGGTATGGATCTGGATTACAAGCCGATGGAGAGGATTCTTAGCGGTGTGGTCGAGTGGACGCTGGCTGCCTGCGGGCGGTAAAGGTCTGCGGCTCTTCCTTTACGGAATTTGCGGTTTCGTCTTTCAGATAAATCCCTTCGATGGCAAATGAAGAAACCAGCGAACGCCGCATCAGTCGTTTGCGTTCAGCCGGATCTTTGAGGTAGGGATTTGTTTCAAGAAGTGACTTTTTCATAGAGCAATAATACTATAATTTCCGTTTGCGTGCATCGACAAATTCAGCGTTTCTGATTTTCAGCATCACTAAGACATCGTCAGAGGGTTTTGATTCGGCCTTCGGGTTATGAGCCCGACGAACTTGCGACCACTAGACCCCCAGTCTAGTGCGCCAGTGGCAAACATTTGGCCGAGGGATTTTAAGTCCCTTGTTTCTGCCTCAATGACAATCGGGCGCATGCAATGCGCCCCTACCAAAATAAAAAGCAGGACGATTCATGAATCGCCCCTGCAATAACTGGAACTAAACAGATGACCCCTGCCGCAATCGTACAAAAACTCTGGAACTACTGCAACGTGCTTCGCGATGACGGGATGAGCTACGGCGACTATGTCGAGCAGCTCACCTTCCTCCTATTCCTCAAGATGGCTGACGAGCGGACCAAGAAGCCATACAATCAGGCTAGTGCAGTTCCTGCCGGTTACGACTGGCCCAGCCTGCTGAAGAAGGACGGCGATGATCTGTTCGATCACTACCGCCACACCCTGGAAAAGCTGGGGCAGGAGAAGGGGCTCTTGGGGCTGATCTTCGGCCGGGCCCAGAACAAGTTCCAGGATCCGGCCAAGCTGCGCCGCCTGCTGGTTGACCTGCTGGACAAGGAAAACTGGTCGATCATGAGCGCTGACGTGAAAGGGGACGCCTACGAGGGGCTGCTGGAGAAGAACGCCCAGGACACCAAGAGCGGGGCAGGGCAGTATTTCACCCCACGGCCGCTGATCCAGGCCATGGTCGATGTCATGGCGCCGAAGCCCAAGGAGACGGTCTGCGATCCGGCCTGCGGCACCGGCGGTTTCCTGCTGGCAGCCCATGACTATGTGACGAAGCATCACAAACTGGACCGGGAAGATAAGCTGTTCCTCGACACCAAGGCCCTGCGTGCTTGGGAGCTGGTGCATGCCACGGCGCGGCTCTGTGCCATGAACCTGATGCTGCACGGCATTGGCGGTGAAAAACTCCCGCTGACAGTTGCAGACTCACTGGCTGCCGATCCCGGCGAACGCTTCGAGATGGTCCTCACCAATCCGCCGTTCGGCAAGAAGAGCTCGACCACCATCATTGGTCCTGATGGCAAGGCTTATGCTGAAAAGGAGACCATCGAGCGCGATGATTTCTGGGCCACCACCTCCAACAAACAGCTCAACTTCATCCAGCACATCAAGACCCTGCTCAAGCAGCACGGCCGGGCCGCCGTGGTCGTGCCGGACAACGTGCTGTTCGAGGGCGGAGCGGGGGAGACCATCCGCAGGAAGCTGTTGCAGGAGTGCGACGTACATACGCTGCTGCGCCTCCCCACCGGCCTGTTCTATGCCCAGGGGGTAAAGGCGAATGTTGTTTTCTTCGACAAGAAACCGGCTTCAGAAACACCCTGGACCAAGAAGCTCTGGATCTACGATCTGCGCACCAACCTCCACTTTACCCTCAAGACCAACCCGCTCCAGCGCCGGGATCTGGACGAGTTCGTCACCCTCTACAATCCGACAAACCGCCACGAGCGGGCTGCCAGCTGGAGCGAGGAAAATCCTGGCGGTCGCTGGCGTTCCTACAACTATGCCGATCTGGTGGCCAGGGATAAGGCGAGCCTGGATATCTTCTGGTTAAAGGACGAGAGTCTGGAAGATTCGGACAACCTCCCCGAGCCGGGTGTCATCGCCCGCGACATGGTCGCAGATCTTGAGAGCGCCTTGGAGCAGTTGCGGCTGATTGCCCAGGATCTTGGCGAAGAGGGGATTGACGAGTGAGCTCAGCATCCAACATAGTCCTGATCGGCATGCCCGGCTCCGGCAAGAGCACGGTGGGCGTTATTCTGGCCAAGCTGACCGGCCGCGCCTTTCTCGATACCGATCTCCTCATCCGGACTGCTGCCGGGAAACCCCTGCAGGAGATTATCAACAACGAGGGGTACCTGGCCTTGCGCCGGATCGAGGAAGAGGTCCTGCTCGGCATTACCTGTCGCGGGCACGTCATTGCCACCGGCGGCAGTGCCGCCTACAGCGAAAAGGCCATGGCCCATCTGAAGTCGGACGGCGTCGTCGTCTTCCTCGATGCCGACATTGCGACGCTGGAATCACGGATCCGCAACTTCGCCCGGCGGGGGCTCGCGAAACGCGCCGACCAGACCTTCGCCGATCTGTTCGCCGAACGGCTTCCCCTCTACCGGGCATATGCCGACATCACGGTAAGCTGTGCCGGGCTGTCCCACGAGGAGGTATGCGCCAGGATCATGGACCGGTTGGCGAATCACGGTCGCATCGATCCTGCCACGACAGAATTGACCCGGGAAATCAGCCGATGAGAATTTTTGCCAACCCGTTTCTGATAATGTTTCTTGCCGACGGGGGCTTTTCCCTGATCGACGAGCTTGTTCCCCTGCTTTCCCCGCTCGCGTCCTTTACCCAGCTCCGGAGTCTCCTGGCCGGGACCGTCATCGTGATGGCTGCTGCGCTCTACCCCTGTCTCGGCATCGACCGGCGGCTTCCCAAACGCGTCTTTCTCCCCCAGATTCTCTTTGCCTTGATCTGCCCCTTCTCTACCTGGCTGTTTCCGCCACTCGCCGGAATCCGGACGTACGGACTCATGGCGGCTGCTGTACAGGTCGCACTCGGCATGCTCCCGCTCCACTACTTCCGGAAAGGGGGTGCACGCTGTCTGACGATGCCGCCGGAGATGTTCGCTGCCCCGTTTTTCAGGCTCAAAAACACCCTGATCTTCGGCGCAACCAGCCTGTTCTTTGCCCCTTTTGCCCTGATCCTGCTCATCCTTTTTACGGTGAACGCATACATGACCGAGTATACTTCGGGCTTCATGAGACTTGACCCCGGCGGGCTCCGGATGGCCGAGCGGGTCTACAAGCGCGACAACCGGACGATCCGGCTGGCAGCGATGATTCATGTCGGCAACAAGGAGTTCTACGACGAACTGGCGGGTTCAATCGCTCCGGGACGGATCATCGTCCTCGTTGAAGGGGTCAGCGACGATGAAAATCTGCTGGCCGGCAGCATCGACTATGGAAAAATGGCCGGTTACCTGGGGCTGACTTCCCAGAAAGAGATGCATTTCCGGGGCAGGGTCATTGAACCTGAAGAGCTCGAATCACCCCGGCTTCGTTCCCGAAAGGCGGGAGATGGGAAGCCGGCAGGGGAGGTCGATATTCTCAGGGCCGATGTAGATGCCAGCGACCTTCGTCCACCGACGATTCTCCTTCTCAATGCCATGGGGAAGAAACTGCAGGAGAGTGATTCCTTTGTGAACGAGTTCCTGGCGCTCAACTCCTGGGGTGAAAAGAACATAACCCCGGAAATGTATGAACTCATCATTGACGACATCCTGCACCGGAGAAACATGGAACTGATCCGCTATCTGGAAAAAGCCCTTGACCGCTACGATACCGTTGTCATCCCCTGGGGGGCGCTTCACATGAAAGAGATCGAAGCGGAGGTTCTCAAACGGGGATTCACTCTGCAGGAAGAGCGGGAAAGGGTCAGCATCGATTTCAGAAAGATGCTTTTGAGCTGGTTATGACGTCGAATCCACAAGGACCGGCTGTTGCCATGGACCGCTCATCGCGCAATCGACTTACCGCAAAGCTCCTCCCGCAATTTACCGGGGACACCCTTTTCGATGCCATCGCCCGGTCGGTCTGCCGTGCCGGTTGTCTGCCACGCAAGGAGCTGTTCGAGGCCTGGGAGGTCGCGAGGCGGGTAAGGCGCCGTTTCAGAGGCGGGCGGGTTGTCGATCTGGCCTGCGGTCACGGGCTGCTGGGGCAGGTCCTGCTGCTGCTTGACGACAGCTCTCCGGGAGCCCTGGCTGTCGATCGGCATATACCGAAGAGTGCCTCGGCCCTTGCTGCATCTCTGCTCCACGACTGGTCGCGCCTGCAGGAGCGGATAAGGTTTGTCGAAGCGGACCTGGGGGAGGTGCAGCTGCACCGCGATGATCTCATCGTTTCGGTCCATGCCTGCGGCGGTTTGACCGATCAGATTCTCGACCTTGCTGTGGCAGCACGGGCTCGCGTTGCCGTGCTCCCCTGCTGCCATGACCTCAAGGCTGCCGATCTCGGCGGTCTGCGGGGATGGATGGACGGTCCGCTGGCCATGGATGCACTTCGTGTGTCCCGGCTGCGATCCCGGGGATACCGGGTGTTCACGCAGCTGATACCGGGGGATATCACGCCGAAGAACAGGCTGCTGATGGCAGAACCGGAATAGATTAACCCTGAAAGCGGTAATTAGCCGCTCTTCCCCTCAAGCCGCATCCCCGAACATCGCCTTCAGTTTGGCAAAGGCGTTATCCGCCATCCGGTCGTTTTCCTCGGCAGTCAGTACCTGCGCAGAGGCCCCCTGCTGGTGGCTCACCAGCTCGTCCGGGATCTCGGCCAGAAAGCGGGAGGGGAGCCGCTCCTCGTTTTTCCCGTACTTTCGCCGCAAGAGGCAGCGGGTGATGGTCAGGTGCTTCTTGGCCCTGGTGATCCCGACGTACATGAGGCGGCGCTCTTCATCCACCGAAACCTCCTCGTAGCTGTTGCGCCGGTGGGGGAGGATATCCTCCTCCAGGCCGACGAGGAAGACATGGGGGAACTCCAGCCCCTTGCTGGAGTGGAGCGACATCAGGGTGACCGCATCCTGCTCCTGCTGGTCCTTCTTGTCCTTCTCTTCGTCCATCAGGGCAAGGCGCTCCAGAAAGCCGGAGAGGGTCGCTCCCGGAGTCCGGGCGGCAAAGGAGGCCAGGGAGTTGACGATCTGCTCCACGTTCTCGACCTTGCGCCGGGCCGCGGCCTTGTCATCCACGCTTGCCAGCAGCTCCTCCTCGATCTTCAGCTTGCCGAAAAGCTCCCGCGCCTTGTCCGCCAGCCTTCTGCCGTTGGCAAACAGTTCGCACTCGCCCTTCAGCAGCTCGTGGAAGGCGAAGATCTTCTGCCGCGCCGCCATGGTCAGGCCAGGGACCTCCTCGACCCGGCCGAGCGTCTCGAACAGCGGCACCTTTTCCGCCAGGGACCAGTCGTTGACCTTGTTTACCGATGATTCGCCGATGCCGCGCCGCGGGAAGTTGATGATCCTGAGCAGCGACTGCTCGTCGTCCGGGTTCGCCAGCACCTTCAGCCAGGCCAGGGTGTCCTTCACTTCCCTGCGGTCGTAGAATCTCATGCCGCCGACGAGGATATAGGGGATGTTCTCGAAGCGGAGCTGCTCCTCGAAAGCCCGGCTCTGGGCATTGGTCCGATACAGGATGCAGAACTCTCCGTAGGGGGCATCGCGGCGGAATTTCTCGGTCTGGATCCGCTCCACCACGGTGGCTGCCTCCTCCTCTTCGTCGGCGGTAACCAGCAGGTGGATCGGGCTCCCCGGACCGCTGTCGGTCCAGAGGGTCTTCTCCTTGCGCTCCGGGTTGTTCCGGATGACCTGGTTGGCAGCGCTCAGGATATTGCCGCTGCAGCGGTAGTTCTGCTCCAGCTTGATAATGTGGCATCCCCGGTACTCTTCCTCGAAGGCGAGTATCTTCCGCACGTCCGCACCGCGCCAGCCGTAGATGGACTGGTCGTCGTCCCCGACGACGCAGAGGTTGCGGGAGCCTGCGGCCAGAAGGCTGATGAACAGGTACTGGGCGGGATTGGTGTCCTGGTACTCGTCCACCATTAGGTAGCGGAATCGCTCCTGCCAGCCTGCCAGCACTTCCGGATACTGCTGCAGCAGGCGCACGGTCAGCAGGATGATGTCGTCGAAATCGATGGCGTTGCAGGCCTTCAGCTGCGCCTGGTAGCGCGGA
>Ga0134124_10001725_pt1 | contig 17554 bp, 11 predicted proteins | sample KB304_FD_96880 | JGI IMG/M metagenome (GOLD analysis project Ga0134124, IMG submission 96880) | Terrestrial soil microbial communities without Nitrogen fertilizer from Kellogg Biological Station, Michigan, USA - KB3-0-4 | ecosystem: Environmental > Terrestrial > Soil > Unclassified ...
CCTTGCTGGGCACGATCGGGATTGATTCCGCGCTCTCTCGCTTTTCGCTGACAAAACTTGCAGAAGCAGGTCACATTGCCTGGATCGATCGGCGGAGTGTCATGCGTGGCCCCCAGACTGTCCGAAAGCGCGCCTTGCCGCTCGGATCCCCACATGATTCCATCGATTTCATAGGAGCGTGCGAAGTCCTCGACCAGGCCGGTGAAGAAATTCCGGTAGTCTGGACTATTGACGCACAGCGTTTTCATATTCCGCCCGTACAAATCTCGTTCCTGGACGTTCTCGATGTTCGGCAGGTCGGGACGGAACACGTCCTCCATCCAGCAGATGACCTTCATGCCGCGCTTTTTAGCCGCAGGAAGCACTTCCGCCAGAATATCCAGGTCGCCGTGGTCGGGAGCGTGAGCGGGCTTGATGATCGTGTTCTTGTAGTACTGGGAATGAGGCGTGGCGAAATTGCCTCCGTGATAGTTGAGATCGTACTCTTGCTGGCCGTGATCAGGCAGAGGGTACCCTGGAATCTGCCTTCCGGCGATACCTCGACCGTAGGTGAATACCGCAAGGAACAGAGTATTCACGCAGGCACGCTCTTGAAGTACATCCAGCACTCTCTCGGTACCTTCATCCACAAACGAAATCGCTCCAACCTGGATGCCGATCATCTTAGAGGAAGGGGCAGCGGCAGCCTGTCCCAGAGTGGGCATGGCCAGAGCCGCGCCAGTTCCAGCGGTAATTTTCATAAACTCACGGCGACTGACGTCTGGGGCCAGCATGGATTCTCCTAATGTGCTTGATAGCTCCCGATGTCTATTTTCCCGGACTTAACTCGCGGTGAACCTTCAAGGTCTAGTTCTCCCACCGGGCACTCCGTCCGTTGTGCCAGTAGCAAGCGCAGGAGAATCTGACTGCAGGCGAAAGTCATGGGCGGCAGCGTCAACAAAATGCGGATCCAGAAAACGGGAATGACGGTCATTCCCTGTGGACTCAACGTAGCTGTCGAATCCTGTCAAAGTGGCGGCGGATGCTCCGATCCAGGTACTCGCCTTCGCTCCGGACGTGCAGTAATAAAGGTTGTGATCGATAGTGACGGCCGGTTGGTTTTTGTCGACTTGCGACTTGTTCACCGAGATAAGGCAGCGTGATCCCGCGTAGACAATGTTGTTCGCAAAAATGTTGTCCGCCATGTTCCACTGCATCTGGAACTCGCCGGACCCGGTTCCCGATGTATCGTTGTCGTAGAGTGTATTGTTAACCACAGTGCAGTGATCGGTGTGTCCCCGCTCGGGCGCATAGCCTCCGATAGAAACGCCTGCGGTATGGCTGTGATAGATAAGGTTGTTTCGCGCAATGATGTAACTGGTGGCGCGATCCTTGTGCTCACTTGCTAGTTCGATTCCGAAGTCCACGTCGTGGATGACGTTCTGTTCGATCAGGATCCGGGTGCCACCGTCCACGTAAATACCGTCGGAATTTTCTTCGTTGCGATAGGCCGGATTGCCGCGCGAAGTTATGTTGTAAACCAGATTGTTGCTGACCACTCCTTCGCGCGCCTGGTCGACGGCAGGATCGGGCGCCGTTTGCTCGAAACCGATGACGTCGATTCCGATGTTGTTATTGTCGTGGACAACGTTGTGCGTGATGCGGAAGTTCGTGACATTCCCGTTCACCACCAGCGATTCGCTCGATCCGGTTTTGAGGTGATGCACCTCATTACCTTCAATGATCAAGTCGGTGATTGGCGTTTTTGCGTCGGTACCGTATACGGCGATGCCAAATCCGTTGTCGCCGTGTCCTGGAGCGTCGCGGCCGTCAAAAGTTTGCTCAATATGATGGACGTTGTTCCTCAGCAGCTCTATGTGGGAGCCAGATCCCATAACGCTTATGCCCAATGGACTGAGCCGATGTACGGAGGTACGGAAGTTGCGAATTTCAAAGCCCTCGATTCTGACGTAACTCTGATTGTGAATCGTGAGTATGGCCTGTCTTCCAGAAGGCGTGAAATGCGCTGCGTCAAGAACGACCGTTTCGCCCGGATAGCTTCGAAGCGTAATGAATCCATCCGACGCGTTGCCGGACGCGTTAAGGCTCACAAGCTCTTCGTAGATTCCACCCCGCACGTTGACGGTGCTGCCCGCCCGCGCGGTGTCTGCAGCATGTTGAACAGTGCGCCAAGGCGCAGCTTGAGTTCCGGAGTTTGAATCATTCCCGGTCGTCGACACGTAGTAGGAAGTGTTGGTTTGACCCAAGGCAGCGCAAACCCACAGGAATAACGCAAAAAGAGTAAAGACTTTCAAACGCACCTTCCGATGAAATGCAACTCTGCTGGGTGTTAGACAACCGTCGAACCCCTATGCGCCAAACCGCGTTCCCCGGGAACTCAGGATCTTTTCCGCATTTGCGTGATACACTTTCCGCAGTACTCCATCCGGAAGTCCAAAACCATTTAGGCTCCAGTGGTAACTGGACATGTCCGTTTCGTAGAAGTGCTCGTCAAATGTCTCGAGAATTCTGAAGGTAATCCGATACATCGGTTTATCGAATCCCATGTCAGTGCCATAAAGCAAACGGTCCGAATACTTGGCATAAAACTTCGCTGCAAAGCGGGGAATGGGAGCCGTTTCCGCATACCGCGCGGCAATATCGGCATATAAGTTGGGGTACCTTGCGAGCAGTTTTCCTAAGCGCTCCAGGTCATAGTCAAGATTGGCAAAGTGGCAGGCAATAAAGGTTGTACTGGAGTGCTTCTTGACCGTGCGCTCCAGGATGTCGATCATTCCGGAATGCCCCACAATGTTCGGCTGATTGTCTAGCCGCCAGTGGAAGGCATTCATCAGACCATCGTTCTTATTGTCCATTGGCTCGTACATCCAGATGGGATCCGCGACGTGAATGTTCACCGGCATACCCAATTGGCCGCATCGCTCAAACACGGGGTCCATGCGCGCATCGTCCGGATGCATGCCAAGTGCATTCACTGCGTCCGAACCAAGCCCTTTCCCCTTATCATGAAGTTCGCCAACCCCGCGCGCGCCGGCCTGATGGCATCTCTCTAGCGCCCGTATGGCTCGCGGGCCGAATCCAGACTCGTCATACCCCGTGTAATCAAAACCGCACCAGAGCTCGAAATGATCGGGGTAGACAGCATACTTCCGATGGATATCGTCAAACTCCTGCCCGCTCGCGCCCGTGAGAATAACAGTCTTCTCAATTCCAACCTCGTCCATATTTCTTACCCATTCGCCAATTTCTTCCGCTGTTTTGGCGTACGCGTGGGAATGCATATCAATGATTGGAAATTTCGCCCTGGAGACTTCTGAAATAGGAATCTTGTAAAGGGATTTGGGCCGGTAATCCTTGAGTAGTATCGTTTCGGGCGAAGCGTGCCCGGCTGAAGTGTGCGCATCTGAAGAACTTGGATGGGGATCCTGTCCATTTGTCACCTGGGGCATGCTCCACGCGGGCGTAACACCAAGCACTAAGCTAGCCGTGCCAACCGTCCTCAAAAAGGAACGACGTTTCATTCGCTCTCCTCTATATATGTCTTTTCAAGGCGTCACGGCATGGCCTGACGAACGCTGCATTTTAGAGAGGGTGGCACTGTGCCGACCATCTGCGAATCGTCGACTTGCCGAGCTTTCCATGAAACCATTAGAAAGGATCCGGTCAGCTGCGGAGCTGGCCCGATGCAATGCCAAAAAGCCAAAGAAACTGTCGAACTATTTCTTTTTATATCCTTTTCTTTCACTTGTCCAGTGGGGAGAAATAATACAATCAAAAGCAGGGATAAACTGGAGAGAAGTTCGAGCTCAACCTTCCGAGAAATTAGGGCTTGGGAAGTGGGTCAGTCCTTTCCAGAGGGCAACTTGACAGTTACTAAAGCGAAAGTAAAAGCAATACTGCCTAATAATGCATTACGACCGCTACCGAGCAGGTCCTAACCAGCAGAGGAGAAACATGGCGACCTTGGACGTATGCGTTGTCGGTGAAATCAACCTGGACCTGATCCTCTATGGTCTGCCGAAAGAGCTTGTGTTGGACAGGGAACTGCTGGCCAGCGGCCTCGCGCTTACCCTGGGCAGTTCGTCTGCAATTTTTGCTCATAACCTTTCCATGTTGGGAAACAAGGTCGGGTTTATCTCGAAAACTGGCGGTGATGCTCTCGGGAAGATGGCTCTCGATAGACTGTCAGTTGCTGGTGTGGATGTAGGCCGTGTAAGCCAGGCAACCGGCCGGACGGCTACGGGGCTGACCGTCGTTTTGCCTTATTTGCGCCAACGTTACATCTTTACCTATCCCGGCACGATGTTTGAACTCCAGTATTCGGACATCGACGTGGGATACGTGCGGTCCGCGCGGCATCTGCACGTTTCATCGTTCTTCCTGCATCGTGCGCTGCGGCCAAGGATTGTGGATCTGTTTCGTGAAGCGAAGGGGGCAGGCCTGTCAACCTCTCTCGACACCAACGACGACCCCGAGAACAAATGGGACCGAGATTTGCTAGAAGTTCTCAAGTACGTAGATATTTTCCTCCCCAATGATCGCGAGGCGAAGAAGATCGCCCGCACCGACGATCTTTCGCAGGCCATCAACCTGCTAGCAGGACTGGCCAAGATTGTGGTCGTGAAACGCGGCTCTTCCGCAGCCATTTGCCGTTCGGGGCAGGAGCAGTGCAGCCTCATGCCTCCAAGTGTGAAGGCTGTGGACGATATCGGTGCTGGAGACAGTTTCGACGCCGGGTTCGTCCGCCAGTTCTTGACGGGAGCGAAGCTCGAGGACTGCCTGGCGTTTGCGAACGTGGCTGGAGCGTATTCCACAACAAAAGAAGGCGGCACAGAGGCCTTTCGCGACCGGCCTGCGCTGAGCAGCTTTATTCGGCAGCACTGGAGAGGCAAGGCATCGAGCTAGGGTCCGTTCCTCGAGCGCTAGTTGCCGAATTTTGTCGTTGCAGGAGTGCCAATCGATCGACGCAACTTCTGGAAGTCCGTACCACGAAAAGTACCCGGGTCTTTATCCCGATATAGAACCCGCCGATAACGAACCAAACATCTCCCGCTAACTTGGCCGGAGAGTTCAGGTTCCACCAGATCAGGCCAGAGAATACGAAACCAGATGCATCGTGCGGTCGGTGATAAGTTCGCGCTCGGGCGGAAGTTCCTCCGGCAGACGGTAGAGGATGAGATCGAGTTCAGCTCCCCCGCGATGGTGACGTCAAATCAAGGCATGCTCAGGTTTGGCTGGAGACTTGTCGTCGTCAAGCAAGACTACACGGCTGAGATTACGCGGCGAGTCGGGGTCAAGGCCTTTCTTCAGTCCCGTATGCAGTCCCAAAAGCTGGCCAACGAAAAGATATGGAGCCAGGCAAGCGTATTCAGAAACATCCAACCGCAATTCGATCACTAAATCGGAAGCCGCGAGTACGGCGTCATCCGCCCGGTTGGTAACAACCAGCGTCGTTGTTCCCAATGACTTCATCTCCTGAAGCGCTTTGCACTCTGCCTGATATCCGCTTTCGGAGAGCAAGAAGACCAACAACGTCTCCGGTCCCACGATGGCCTTTGGTCCGTGACGAAATTCCAACGTGTGGAAGGACTGCGCATACGACACCGACATCTCGGTCACTTTCAGCGCGCCCTCGCAGGCCAATCCATAAAATGGCCCTTGGCCGAGATACACGTAGTCGTCAAAATCGTGGCCGGAAACAAATGCGCGAAGTGTTTCCGGCACCGTTGGCAATAGCGGGGCGACAGCCTGTGACATCAGGGAAAGAGAATCCAAGAATCCAGAATCGCCTGCAATTACCGCGGCCAGAGCTTGCAGGGTCAGCAGCATGGAACTGAACGAACGCGTCATCACCGTACTCTGTTCGTCGGCGCGCGAAAGGAGGATGGTTTCGCTGGCAAGCTCTTCCAGGGGCTGGCGACTTGCGCACGTGATAGCGAGCGACGGAATTCCGCGGGCCTTCAGCATTTCGGCGACTGCAATTACTTCCGAGGTCTGTCCCGAACGCGAAATCAGCACCGGTACACAATGCTCTGGGCCCGCAGGAACAATATTCTGATAAAGCAATATCTCCGATGCCGGGACTGCGCGGGCGCGCAGGCCGGTCAGGTGAGCCATGGTCGCGGCAGCGGAGAGCGCCACGTAATAGCTCGATCCACAGCCAATGAACAGCCATTCCGTGGCGCGGGCGAAACGCTTAGCGACAGAATCCAGAGTCTTCGTTTGCCGCAAATCTTCGAGACTCGCGCTCCAACATCGCGGTTGAGAAACAATCTCATCCAGGCTGTGAGCGCCGGGAGAGTGCGAATTGGTTCTTGAGTTAGACAAGCGTAACCTCAATACCAGATTTCTTAAGTGCACTGAGATCGGACTTCGGGATCGCGTGGTCAGTAATGACGCCGTGCAGCGAAGAGGTAGGACCAATTAAGGAAAGGCTGCGTCGGCCAAACTTACTCGAGTCACAAACCGCAATTCTCTGCCGCGAAACCTCAAGCATCACGCGGTTAACTTTCGACTCCAATAAATTCGGCGTGCTCAAACCGTAGTGCACGTCAAAGCCATCTACGCCCAGGAACAGCAGGTCGGCGTTCAGATGGCGCAAGGTTTCTTCCGCAATCGGGCCTACCAGTGAAAATGAATTCTTGCGCAGCGTACCTCCGGTAAGGATGACGTCTACCGTGGTATTCGAGAGCTCGGCCGCAATATTGACGGCGTTGGTAATAATGGTCAGATTGCGAAACCCGCGCAATGTGCGGGCGATGGCGGTTGTCGTCGTGCCCGAGTCTAGAATGACCACTTGGCCTTCTTTGACCAAACGCGCGGCAGCCGACGCGATATGCAGCTTCTCCTTGCGGTGAAGCTGTTCTTTCTCGCGCAGGGTGGGATCTTCAAGCGCACCTTCCCGCGCGGGAAGCGCGCCGCCATGGCTGCGATGTAGCAACCCCTGCTCATGCAGCAGTTCCAGGTCCTTGCGAATGGTGACTTGCGATGTTTTGAACTGCTTGGAAAGGTCGGCCACCAGGACCCGGCCTTCGCGCTTTACCAATTCGACAATCGCGCGTCTGCGTTCTTCATTCATCACAAGGTTTTCCGCTCTTGCCTGGAGTCCTGGGGTTGTGATTTCTATTTCACTTTATAGCGTTTGGTTTCGGTTGTCGAGCGCACGTTATGGAATAATTAGTAAGTAAACGTAATCATCTGACAGTGAAATGGGAGCATGATGAAATCCGCCTCGCGGCAAAAGTTGAGTTCCGGGGACAAACTGCGGGATGTCCTCAAACAGAATCGCCGTCTGGGTTCGGGGGCGTGTACTCAGTTTGCTCCGCCCATCCTGGGTTCTCGGAGCCGCCATCCAACAAGCGGTGGAAGATAACACCATTTTTCTTTTGGAATCAACATCCGGTCAGGTCAATCAAGAGGGTGGATTTACCGGGCAAACGCCTGAGGAGTTTGCGCCAAGTCTATTCGATCGGCCGCGACGCAGACTCAACTCGAAATGCCGGGGACGTTGCTGTGCGGTGGCCCCCGTCACAGAAATCAGCAACCCCACAAGCACCGCCAACAGGAATTGGTTTTTCACCGTTTTGCGTCCGCAATACTCAACAGGTAGCCGACAAGTTGGTCTAGCTCCGATTTGCTGAGCTTCGAATCGTAGTCGCTGGGCATCACGGGCGCGGAATCGAAGCTAAGTTCGGAGAGGCCGGATTTCTCCAGCAAGTGGAAGGTTCCATCTAGGGCCTGCAACTGCACGGAGAAATTGTCCTCATTCCTGACTAACCCAGAAATTTGTTGCCGATCCTTAGTTGTTGCTTTGGCCAAGCCTTTGCGAAATCCCGGTCTTTGGTCTGCGCTCACAATAGCGCTGCGGATGTCATCGGCGGAATGGCTCGCTCCATAATCGGAAAGATCGGAGCCTAGAAATCCGCCTACGCCCTGGACCATATGGCACTCTAAACAACCGCCTTTCCCTGCAAAAAGTTCTTTGCCTTCCTTGACGCTTGCCGGCACAGCAGCCGTTTTATCCTTGCCTTGCAAGGATCGCAAGTAATTCATTACTCCGGAGAGTCTTGTAGGACCCAACGCGACGAACGGAGGCATCCCCTTTTGAAGAATTCCTTCCTGCAGTACTTTTAAAGTTTCTCTGTCCGAAAGCCTCACCACTTCAGGGCTCGTCGCAATATCCGGGGCGTGTTCGCCTCCCTTTCCGTTCAATCCATGGCACGGGGCGCAAGTGGATTCAAACGTCCGGCGCCCGGCGGCCAATGCCTGGTTGGACTGGTTCTGTTCTTCGGTTCTGGGAGCAGTCGTCTGAGCCTGGCTCACAGCAAGGGCGCAAATAAGCGCAGCTAGAATCCATGCTCCGCGCTGCTGGATGGATCGCCCAGTCCCCGAAAACTCGCTGGCTTCTTGGCCGTGAACTCTCATTTGTTAAGCCAAGGCACCCCCTCAATGCGCGGGTCTGCGGACAGCGATGAGTGAAACCTGCTCCAAGTCAGGATAGTGATCACTCTGATCAGCTTTACGTTCTGCGGAAGCAATCTGCTGAACCGTAGTACTCGCAGGCATGATGCTGAAATATTGACCGTAAACTTCGTTAAAGTTCGAGGCATCGGCAAGATTGTCCAAATACACATTGGTGGCCACTACTTGACTGAAATCCATTCCAGCTTCCTCGAGATTATCCAGAAGATTCCGCATGGTCTGCCGGGCCTGATGGCCGGTGGTGGTGGCGTAGACGCCGCCGTGCGGCCCCGGGATGAAGCCACTCTTGGCCGAGCAATATAAGGTGTCGCCAGCAAAGACGCAGGGACTGGCTGTGGGACTGGGAGGCATGTTCTTCGGACGCACCGCTTTGCGCCGCTGAAGGTCGCGAATCGCCACGCCGGTGTACTCGATGTGAGCGCCCCCGGGAAGGCTTGACACCTCGATTGTGGCGCGTCCGGGTGTATTGCCGAACTCGAAACGCCGCGCATACCGCTCGTTCATCACGCGCGACGGAATTTCCGATGTCAGATAGGGATTGACGAAAACTACGTGGCTCATCTCGAGGCCGGCGGCTTTTACGACAGCCTGCATCCGATCGAGCGCCAGATCGACCTGAGCGGCTGGGTCATCGGGAACCTTGCCAGTTGTGGGATCGATCCCAGCCATGCTGGAAATGAAAAGACGGTCATGGGTAAGAATGCCAGGCGATGCGGACTCGTCTTTAGATGAGTTTGCAGGATAGACCGCCTTCCGCCCGTCCAGATTGCGGACCGCAACTGCATTGATTTGAACCGGCGGATACGGAAGGGCATAAACTCCGAGGACCGCCCGAGCCGGCGGAGTTTTCGGGAAGTACTCGCCGAATACTCGATTCATCTCCGGATATGAACCGACGTCCGTCAGATAGACCTGGACATACACAACGTTTTCGAGAGTCAATCCCGCAGACTCCACGACGGCCTTGACGTTGTCGAGAGCTTGCCGAAATTGCGCATCAGGTGCTGAGGGCGCGGTGCCGTCTGCGCGGCGGGGCCCTTGGCCCGAGATGTAGAGATAATCGCCAGCATCTATGCCCGGCGAGAGAAAGCGGTTGCTGCTCAAGGCAGAGTAGGCAGGAGCCACAGGGCGCACTTGATCCTGCGCTGTAAGAAGCGAAGCCGGCAGCAGGAAAAGACTTAGAACCTCGGCGATAATCGATCGGTGCACGGGTTTCCTTTCGTGTTGCTTAAGCAGCCTTCTTCTGCGCGGCGCCCAGGACGGCGCGCAATCTTTGCCCGACAATCATTTCCTCTCCGGGTTTGATCGTCATCGAAACCAGCTCGATATGGTCGGGTTCCTCGCGTTCTTTGTGGTTGGGATTGCCTTCGCGCACCGCAGTCACTAGGCTGGGATTGTCTGCGCCCAGCACTTCGATGATGGGATCACTGGCACGAAGTTCACGCGCACAGTCGGAAGTGGAAAAGCCCCAGCCTTGCTGGTCCCATTTCACTCTTAAAGTTGGATAGCGATTTCCGTCCTCGGGGACGTACGTGCTCGTCGTAACCCCGGGCACAGTCTCGATCAGCTTACGGATGCGGTCGATGCGCGCATTCCATTCTTCATAAAGTTTCTTCTCGTCGGTTTTGAGCCAAGTTTCGAGCGCCGTCAGGCAGCCGATGACCTCTTCTTTCCCAACCTTCATGGGGCGGCAAATGGCTCCTTCGCGCGGGTTGCTGTTCAGGAGAGCAGCTTCGATGAGGTCCCTGCGTCCCAGAAGCAGCCCGCTGCATTGCGGGCCCCGAAGCCCCTTACCTCCGGAGAAGCAATACATATCGATTCCCATCCTGGCGTAGAGTCTTGCGTTTTCGACAGGAGGAATCCCAGCAGCATCGTCGAGCAGCATTGGCACCTTGTGGTCTTTGGCGATCTTCAATTCCTGTTCGAGTTGTTTACCCAGGTCGGTGGTATAGATCATGGCCGTGTTTTCGTTGATGGCGTTGGCGATTTCTTCCGGGGAGTGCGCGAGAACAAGTTTGGCTCCGGTAAGTCGAATGGCGCTGTCAAAAGCACTGCGGCCTCCCGCCATGACAACCTCATGTTTCAACCCGGTGGTGTCGGGAAGCTGCCAGATTAGTTTGTCATCCGTACCGGCCATGCAGGCAGCCGATGCCGCAGCCATCGCACCAGCGGAGCCCGAGGTCACAATGCCCGACTCCGCGCCAGTTAGCTCCGACAAGCGGCGGCCGACAGCACGCTGGAGTTCGAGCATGTTCACGAAATATTCACTGGCTTCCAGCTGGGCCTGGCGAACCTCAGGAAACTCCAACGAGCCGCTAAGATAGGTCCACGTGCCGCGGCAATTGATGACGGTCTTTACGCCGAGCCGGGCATACACATTCTGCTTTCCGCCAGTGCCCATCGCAGTCGCAGCGTGTGCGTAGAGATCGCGGGCAGCAATTTGGCTCAATAGCGGAGCCGCAGCCAAGAATTTGACGAAAGAGCGCCGACTAGAATCATTTCCAGCCATGATGATTCTCCTTGAAAGTCTTGCCCTGTCTGTTCCCACAAATCAGGCTCTTAGGGTTTAACACAGAACTTTTTTGGACACCAATCATTTTATTTCGTTTTATATTGAATGATTTCATTTCCTGCGTTTGCGGAGTATATTCCGGGTTCCGGTGGCACTATCCGCGGCGTTTGAGCGGGTATGACCGGCGGCTCAAGAAAGCGCAATGTTCATCATTCGAATCGTTCGAGCCACGGGAGTCACGCGTTTAGTCGCTGCCGAATGAACGACATTTTGGGCAACTTTTCGTAAGCCTAGTCGAGTAGACCCTGTTCGTCAGAAAAGCGAGTGGCGGAGCGGAGTATGGACTGGTATCGACAAATCGCTGGAGCAGTTGTTGTCATGGCGGTACTGCTTGCTGCAGCCAAGACCTCGCCGGCCGCCGCACAGGCGGCGGCGCAAGCCAAATCCGCGGAAGACGCGGAGTGCCGTGTGGAGAATGTTGAGTATAAAGGGTGGCAGGCACAGCAGATTTCCAACCGATGGGTACAGCTCGTGATCGTTCCGCAAAATGGCGGGCGTCTAATGCAGGTAAGCTTCAACGGGCATGCTTACCTTTTCGTAAATCCGAAGTACGCAGGGAAGTACATGCCACCATCGCAAGACCAGTGGTTCAACTACGGCGGGGACAAGCTTTGGTTGTTGCCTGAGGGAGACGACGACGAACAACACTGGCGGGGCAATTCTGACTTGCTGGATGACGGGCCGTTCAACTTTCGAAAACTTTCGGATGGGCAGGGGTGTGGGATCGCACTCATCGGATTGCCAGATGCTCAGACTGGGGTCCAGCTTTCACGAAGCATTCGCTTGGACTCCGACACGCCCCATATCTCCTTTCGCGCGTCCATGAAAAACATGAGCGGCCACACGGTCGAGTGGGCCATTCAGTCGGTTTCGCAGTACGACGCCGCCAACCCAAAAGATCCGTCACACAGCAATCAGGAGATTTGGGGATTCACTCCGTCGAACCCATCCAGTGGATACTTGAATCGCTATCACGTTCGCACGGGTCCAGCTGAGAACCCTGCGGCAATCGTAGGAGACGACGGTTTATTTTCTCTGCACTATTCCCACTTGGCGGCCGAGTTTTGGGTAGATTCGACTGATGGTTGGCTAGCGGTCGTCGATGGCAACAGCCGCTACGCCATGGTCGAGCGTTTTCAATACCAAGAACTCAAGCCCTATCCCGGGAAGGCTTCCGTGATTTTCTGGACGAATGGCCCTCACCTGAGGTTGAGCAGCGACGGTGTGGCGTCGGTGAGCGATACCTCCGAAAGCGCGTCTCCTTTTTATATGGAAGCAGAGATCAATAGTCCGATGTGCCGTCTGCGTCCGGGCGAAGCCTGCCAACTGGAAACCGATTGGTTCCCGACGCGGACAGATAGTAAATTCCATGGAGTGACCGACGCAGGTCTCGTGACCAAGCCGCTTCGTGCAGTCAGTTTGGAGAATGGCAAGGTCAGGCTGGCAGGTTCTTTTGGAGTATTCTTCCCCGGTAGGCTTGTCGCACACTTCTATAACGAACACGGCTCGAGCACTGGGACCCTGCCGCTTGCCGAAGTGAGTCCGACTGATCTGGTCGTGTTGGACATAGAAACCGCCCCTCAAGGAAAGCCAACACGGATTTCTCTACATTTGGAAGATCAGGTTGGATTGGATCGAGGCGCACTTCAGGAAGTTCCAATCAGGACGGGAGAAATTCGCTGAAATGAAAGTGCCAGGCGTAACGCTGTTCGCAGTTCTTGCCGTGCTGATTGGCGTCCCATTGACGGGACAGGAACGTTCGGTAGTCTCCGCCAGCGCCGTAGTTGAGGAGGACTTGCTGGCGAGTCCGGTCGGAACGAACTGGACCTCGTACAACGGCGACTACACGGGGCGCCGTTATAGCGCTTTGCGGGAAATCAATACCGCAAATGTCCACCAACTCCGAGCGGCATGGGTCTTCCATCCCGGTAACTCCCAGAACCTGGAAACAACACCGGTAGTCGTGAGGGGCGTAGTGTTCGTGACATCGGCCAACGATGTCTTTGCCTTGGACGCGCGGACTGGACGCCAGTTGTGGCACTACCATCGGCCGGTGAGTTCCGGGCTGCTGGATGATGCCGCGGCGCACAAGAATCGTGGGGTAGCGGTATGGCAGAATTCCGTTTTTGTAGAGACCGATGATGCGCATCTGCTGTCACTCGATGCCCGCTCTGGCGGTCTGCGGTGGGACGTGGAATACGCTGACAAGACCAAGCACTATGGTGCGACTGGCGCCCCGCTGGTGGTGAAGGACACCGTAATTGTAGGGACCTCAGGTGGCGACTCCGGCGTGAGGGGATTTCTGGCAGCGTTCGATGCGGCAACTGGAAGGAAAAAATGGCAACGCTGGACGATTCCGGCACCAGGAGAATTTGGCGCCTCCAGTTGGCCGGGCGACTCCTATCTGCACGGCGGTGGTACCACCTGGATGCCCGGAACGTATGATCCGGAACTCAACACGCTGTATTGGACGACCAGCAACGCGGCTCCTGATTTCGTAGGCGATTCGCGGCCCGGGGACGACCTCTACACTGCCTGTGTACTGGCTATCGACGCGGATGGCGGCGAATTGAAATGGTACTTTCAATTCACGCCGCACGATTTGTATGACTACGATGCGACTGAAACTCCTGTCCTGATTGATACCCAGGAAAACGGAACAGTGAAGCACCTTTTGGTGCAAGCCAACCGGAACGGTTACTTCTATGTTCTCGACCGCACCAATGGCAAGTTTCTTTACGCGACGCCGTTTGTCCAGAAGCTGAATTGGGCCAGAGGCGTGGACGCATCGGGGCGACCGATTCTCACCGGGAAAGTGCCAACACCGGGAGGCACCTACATCTGCCCAGGAATTGACGGAGCGACAAATTGGTTTTCGCCGTCCTACAATCTGGATACCGGGCTCTTCTATGTACTCGCCTTGGAGAGCTGCAATATTGTTTTTGCGAAGCCCAGAAAATTTGTGGCAGGCGAGACGTTTTACAATACCGGGACCATTCATTCCTCGACGGAAAAGGCTGAGAAGATTTTGCTGGCGCTGTCGCTGGCCGATGGGAAAGCAGTGTGGAGCTACCCTCAGATAGGATCCGGAAGGTCCTGGGGCGGGACGTTGACGACCGCTGGCGGCCTGTTGTTCTTCGGCGATGATAGCGAATCGCTTGAAGCGGTTGACGCGAGCACGGGACGCGCTCTCTGGCACTTCAATACAGGCCAGATGATGCGTGCCTCACCGATGACCTATGCCGTCGATGGTGTGCAGTATGTTGCCGTGGCGGCAGGGAGCGATATCTTCAGTTTCTCGTTGCTGCATTGAACCGCGAACGCTGCCGCATTGCAGCGCATCTTTACTCTTAGATTGGCCGCACTTCCAAAAGCAGATGCCCGTCGAACTGAACCGGCAGATGTGCGCTATGTCCTGACACGGTCCCAAAGGTTTTTCCTGTGACATAGTCCACCACGCTGTAGTTGCGGTCTTCGAGTCCACGCAGTTCTACTGTCCCACTCCACTGTTTTGAAAAAAAAGCATAGTACACAGTCTGGTCTTTGCGGATGACATGAGTTTCCGGCGCATCGAAGCCGATGTCATACAGCTGTCCGAGATACTGTCCTTTTGACAACATCTTTTCGCGATAAATGCGAAGCCACTTTTCAAATTCCTTCTCGCGCTCCGGAGTCAGATCGGACTTGCTCCTTTTCGCAACAAGAGAAGGAACGACAAACTGGGTTCCCACTACCCCTCCCACGCCCACAGTGGATGCAAAGTCGTTGCCGCCATCGCTCTCTTCGACGTGATCGCCAAAGAATGGAACGTTATCGCCCATCAGGGCCTTTAACGTTTTTGCCTTGGAACGGACCTGAAAGGAACTTCTCGGGTCGGAAGCCACGGACATATTGAAATGCGGCATCGTGAAAAACGAGAATGCCGTGCCGCAGGGGCAGAATTCCACCAGTGCTCCAGGCTTTACAGCCTGTGCGGTTTCGTAAATTGTGCGGAAGAAATCCGGCAGGGCTTCCACTGATTCCTCCGGCTGTGCGTGATGATGAGCTGGGTTGTAGCACACTGGAACTCCGTTCATGTCCTGGCCATCGAGCTTCAGTCCATCAAATCCCCAGTCCACCAGGATTTTTCGCACCAATGCCTTGTGATACTCCACGACGCGGCGGTCGGCTGGGCACAAATAATAGGAATTCCACCACGAGACTTTCCTCTTCGAGCCATCATCGTTTAACAGTTCGTAGTCGGGATGATCGCGCAGCAGTTCTGAGTTCGGCACAGCGCTGAGCGGCGACCACCAGAGCTGGGCCTTGAATCCTTCCTGGTGAATGCGGTCCACCAGAGCCTTCATGTCGGCATCTCCATGCGGGAATTTCTTGGGATCAAGCGCCCAATCGCCCACATTGTTCTGCCAACCGTCGTCAAGCGTGACCCACACAAATCCCAGGCGCTTGACCGTGGATAATGAGTCATATACCTGCTGAGGCTGAACCGATCGGCCATATCCCCACGCGCACCAGATGGCGCCGAAAGCGTCGTCAGGAGCGGTGGCCATTTGGAAGCCCTGTTTCATCATGAAGCGCCGGTAGTCGGCGAGGGCGCGGAAGTAGTCTCCCTGGTGGACGGCGACGAAGGTGCGAAAGGTATGAAAACTTTCACCGGGGTCGAGCGAGATAGTTTTGGTGAAGCGCACCGCGATTTTGGCGTGTGCGGCATCAGGCATGGATACGGGCAGTGAAACCAGCTTCGGTCGTGGCTCCATATGTCCCACAGCGATACCAACGTCACGGCGCCAGACATCGATAATCGGTGTGCCGCCACCGTAGTCGCTGGCATTCATGCCTTGATAGTTCTCCTGCTGAAAGCTTGGGTGCAGCGGCAGTATCCAGTTGGGACGTTTCTCGTATGAGCCACTCTGGTAAGACCAGAAAGCTGGCTGGCCAACATTGCGTTGCGCATTCACTGTATACGCGTTGTTGGTCCAACTTTTGATCGCCAGCTTGGATGTTCCGGTATTGGTGTACTGCACCTCGAAGAATGCCATCGCAGGAAAGTCGTCATATATGGTAACGGAGACTCTCTTTGTAAGCGTTCCCGCTTCTCCTTCCACGGTGAGCCGCTCACCCTCTCCGAAAGCGTTTTTGGTGTGCTCGTGTTTCTGCGAGGTCAGGAGGAATCCGATCCATGGCTTGTCGGTGGTGGTCACCGTCTCAGAGGCCGTGAACGGCCCCATCACCGTCTCCTTCTTGTCGAAACAAGCAACCACTCGGCTGCGTAGGCGGTTATCAAATTCAATGCGCACTTTGCCGCCCTGAATCTGAGGCATGCTGGCCGGAACGCCCGCAGCTGCAAATAACCAGGACGTAAACATACCGGTGAGCACGATCCAAAACCTGGTCACAGTCGCGGTTTTCACTTTTCGACGCGGGTTGTTGCCAGATTGCAACATCTTTTTCTTGATTGAAAACACCGGGGCGCCCTTCAAGTACCCATGAGGAAAATATATGAAATCAAACACAAATAGTCCTAATACTAAGGAAAAGGCGGCGATGTCAAATGTCTTGTAGGCAGGGGAGAGGCTACAGCCGCCGCGACCCCTCTCGCCCGAATTCAGTACCAGGAGGAATTCAGCTAGGGGGAGCCCGACCCAGTGTTTCACTGAGGCCTACATTCTGGCCTCCGAAGCGGGGCAAGGAAATCACCAGAAATTGCTTGACAGATGATATAGATGAAAAGTAGAAGTAATCGTAATAGAACGTAATCATTCGTAATAAATGAAGGAGTATTCATATTGTCGCCAAACGCCCGGTCATTGCAATCACCTCATTTGCGTGATGTCCCGCATCGAAGGCCGAGGCTGGCACAAGAGATATATTACGAATACTTGTCTTTACTTGCGTGTGGGCGCTGTCAGACTTACCGTCCGTAATTTTTAGGAGGTCCAAGATGGCCATCCGTCGCGCTGATTTCCCCTTTCGTCGCTGGAGTTTCCTGCTCGCCGTGGTTTTCCTCGTTCATCAGACTGCGCTGGGACAGGGCAGTTACACAGCGCAAGTGCGCGGCACGGTTACGGACCCTGCCCACGCGGTGGTGAACAATGCCAAGGTCACAGCGACCAATGAGTCAACCAGTATTTCGACCACTGCGACCACCAATACCAGTGGAGAGTATGTGGTGAACGGGCTGCGCCCCGCGAACTACACCATCAAGGTGGAGATGCCTGGCTTCCGCGACGAAGTGCGGACAGGGTTGGTGCTGGCGGTGAGCCAACAGGCCACGGTGGATTTCGTGCTAAACGTGTCGGCGACCAGGGAAAGTGTCACTGTGACTGAGGCCGCGCCGCTGCTGGATACGGGAAGCTCTGCGCTGGGCACTGATGTGACGAACGAGTTCGTTAACCGGATGCCACTGCAGGGCCGGGACGCCACGCAACTGGTGTATCTGTCGGCCGGAGTCACCAAGCTGAACAACGCGGATGCCTATCCAAATGGAACTGACTTTTCTTC
>Ga0134124_10001726_pt1 | contig 17544 bp, 11 predicted proteins | sample KB304_FD_96880 | JGI IMG/M metagenome (GOLD analysis project Ga0134124, IMG submission 96880) | Terrestrial soil microbial communities without Nitrogen fertilizer from Kellogg Biological Station, Michigan, USA - KB3-0-4 | ecosystem: Environmental > Terrestrial > Soil > Unclassified ...
ATCCGGGCCTGCGACTTTTTCTCTCGCAAACGCGCCAGCACATCCTGCTTCTGCTCACCGGGGCGGGCCCTATTTTCAAGAGCGCTGATCGATTCGATTGCGGACAGCAGCGGCGCCGCCGCACTGGCTGGATCTTTTTCCGCAGCTTTCGCCGCCTCAGTTAGGTTATTCTGGATGTTCGCCAGCTGTTTGGTTCCGGGCGCATCGAATCCGGAACTCAGGCTCTGCAGACTCGTATCAATTCCGTCGAAGAAATCTTTTTCGTGACCGTCTGGGTCCGTCGCGGGCGGAAGAACTGAGTCCACCAGTTTGTAGTAGGTGTAACGATCGCCGGGTTCAACTGACCAGCCGCCCGCACCCTGCGAAAGCTGGTGTCGCAATCCTTCCATCGCGAACTGGACATACGACATGCCCAGCAGAGCATTTACGGGTCCGGTATTCAGCCGGATCGTGTAGTTCTGCGCAGGGCATGTGCTCGCCCCAAAACCGCAGACGTTGCCGATGTAAATCTTTTTGGCCTGCCAGGGTTGCAGGCCTTCTTTGATCTGCTCGGGGAACCGCTTCGGATCTGCTGCCGCGTGGAACGCTTCTTTGGTAAGAATCGCGGAAGCCTGGTGGTGCCCGTGTCCATCGCGGTCTGTTCCGGAGAAACGCGCCAGCAGCACATCAGGCCGAAAGGCTCGGATCACTCGCACCATGTCGCTGAGCGGGATGTCGTGCCCTCCCCACTTCTGGAAAGTTTCGTCCGGATTCTTGGAGTAGCCGAAGTCCGCCACTCGGCTGAAACGCTGTTCCACTCCGTAGTACCGATCAGAGGCGGTGAGTTCCAGCGCACGCAGCACGCCCAGCACATCGAACAGATTGCTTCCCACTTTATTCTGGCCGCCTTCGCCGCGGGTCAGAGTCATGAGCAGCGTCGTCACTCCCTTGCCGCGAGACTCGAGAGTCAGCATGCCTCCGTCCTCGTCATCGGGGTGCGCGACGGTCTGCATCAGGCGAGCCGTGGTTTGGAGGCGGATCAGCATCTGCTTTAGACCTGCTGTGCCGGTGTCGGGAGGCAGAGGATCCACGGGACCGGACTGGGTTGCCGGAGCCTGAGCTCTGATCGGCGTTGCCAGCATGCCCAAGGCCGCCAGCAGGACGACCCCCATGGTCCGAATCGAATGTTTCTGCGGGCGCCCCTGAAAATGCATGCCCCGGGCACGCAAGCGGAGAAATCGGAGGCTCAAAAATCGTGGGTTCAGAAACCCATGACCAGCGTTTTTCATAATGGGATTATGGTGATCGGAGATGAGCGGCAAGATTTTTCCTGGTGTTCCTCTTCTATATGGATATGGACTGCGCGGGCAACGAAGAGTTAGCCGCCGACTGCTTGCCTAATCCTACCCGAGTCAGTGGCTTTGGGGCGTGGCGGCTGCCTGCACAGCGTGCTGGCAGTCATGTGCAGCGGTGAGCAGTTCATCGAACCTGCGATCGCTGTGCAGGCCGCGCAACAGAGGGTCAGAGAGCAGATTGGAGTAGGCGCAGTAGTTCGACTCAATCGCAGTCTTGAGCATGTGCAGGGCGGCATCTTTTTTGTTGCAGTAGGCGTAAATCGCCCCCTGATAGTAAGAGGCCTCGGGGTCCGGGTCTGAAGGCTGGCTGGTCTCGGCATCGTGCGCCATGCGGTCCAATTCGGAGGACGGACGGAGCCCCACGCAGGCTTCCAAGAGATCGCGGTGGTGCTGAGGAACATCGGTCATGCGCTTGACCGCCTCGCGAGCCTCCGCCAGCCTGCCTTCGCGCAGCAACAGTGAAGGATTAGCGTCTTTGGCCCACTCGGAGCCCGCATCCACCTGGATGAAATCTCTGGCCCGGTCGAACTTGCCCAGTTCCATGAAGGCCCAGGCGCAGGAGCGGAACAGATAATTTCCCGGAGCTAGGGTGAGGGCCGTGTCGCATTGGCGCGTCGATTCCTCGAGCATCCCGGCATAGCGCTGCACATAGCCGAGCGTGAAATGGGCTACGGCATTTTCCGGGCGACGTTGGGCCAGAGCTGAGGCAGCCTGGTAGGCCTTTCCCAACTCGCCCCGGTCCACCCGGTTGACGATCAGTTGCGAGGCGGCTGCGATCAGGTTCGCATCAAGTGCCAGCGCCCGCTCCAGGGCGGCATTGGATTCCTGGAAGCTTTGCTCGCCGCCGCTCGAGTAGGTCGCGTCGTAGTAATAGCGTTGTCCTAGTTCCGCCCAGGCTGGGGCGTAGTTGGGATCCAGTTCGACAGCACGTTCCAGACTCTTGATCGCGTCTCGAGTGGGGGCGGAGTCGTGGGACGCGGCCATGCTGCGCAAGTAAAGATCGTAGGCTTCCTGATTGTTGGGCCGGGTGCCAGTCTCCAAAAAGCCGCCGGCAGCGCCCAGCATGGGGAGCAATCCTTGACGAACGTCCTTGGCCAGCTTCTCCTGCATGCCGATCAGGTCTTGAGTTGAACCCGCAAGATTGGCCTGCCACACCAGCCGTTCCGTTCCGGTCTCAATCGCCTCGACCGCGACCAGGAGGCTCGTGCCCTGCTTCTGAAAGTGACCGGTGAGCACCGTGGCTACATGGAGCTCGCGTCCCACTTGCTTGAGATCGAGGTCGGCGCCCACGTACTTTCTGGTAACCGTGGAAGGACGAACGTCGAGGGTGCGGGAATAGGTGAGCGTAGTGGCAATTTCATCGGCCAGCGCATAGCGGAGATAGTCCACGCTGAAGTCTCCGTTGAGATTCTGCAGTGGCAGTACCGCGATCGAATTCTTGGCTGCCTCGATACTTGAGGCGCGGTGTTTGATAAACCAGGTTCCAACCGCCGCCAGGACCGTGAGCAGCAAAGCACTCACCGCGATCAACAGGTAGCTTTGCGGCTTGCTGGAGCTCTGGAACGTCTTGCTGGCTAACCGCATGGGAGCGGTCTCACGCCCGCTGGTCCGGGTCAGTCCGGATTCCGTCTCTTTTTTCAAGTGTTGCAGGTCGGCTTTCATCTCCGCGGCATTGGCGTACCGCTTGCTGCGGTCTTTCTCCATCGCCTTCCCGATAATGGCCTCAAGCTCTTTGGGAAGCGTGGGATTCAGAGTTTGAGGCGACGGCGGCTTGGTGTGCAGCACCGCGTCCAGCGTCATGATCACGTTATTGCCGGTGAACGGCTTCTTGCCTGTTGCCATTTCGTAGAGCACAACGCCGAAAGAAAACAGATCGGTCCGCGGGTCAAGCTCCTCGCTGCGCGCCTGCTCTGGAGACATGTAAACCGCGGTCCCGGGGATTACGCCCACCGCCGTCAGGGAATCTTCGATCGGCGTCTCTTCGCTGGTTGCCATCCGCTCATTTCGTAGCAGTTTCGCAAGGCCAAAATCGAGGACCTTGGTCTGCCCGCTCGAGGTAATGAAGATGTTGGCTGGCTTGATGTCGCGATGAATGATGCCTTTGGCGTGGGAAGCGGAGAGGGCGTCAGCTACCTGAACGGCGACATCGAGCAATTGGTCAATGTCCATGGCCTTGCCGCGGATGTGCTGCTTCAGGCTCTCGCCTTCCAGCTTCTCCATGACGATGAAGGGATGGCCGTTATGGTCCTCGACTTCGTGGATGGTACAAATGCTGGGATGGTTTAACAGGGAAGCGGCGCGGGCCTCGCGTTCAAACCGCTCCATGGCTTTGCTGTCGCCGGTGAGGTTGTCGGGGAGAAACTTAATGGCAACGTGGCGCCCCAGTCGGGTGTCTTCAGCTTCGTAGACCACACCCATTCCGCCGCCGCCCAGCTTACCCAGAATGCGGTAATGGGAGACCGTCTGGCCGATCATGGTCGTACTGCTCGAACTTTGGCCAGCCGTTTCGCTGTCCATGGCGAAGCTCAGCCTCTTTAGGCAGCTAATGTTAGGCCGTGGGTCGTATCTGGTCAACTACTTGGAGCGGATATGTCGTAGGACGGAGAAAGTCCAGCCGGAGCGCGGACGCCGCGTGTCCCATCCTTACGTTCTTTGCAAGCGTGGGATTCCACAGACTCGTATCGAGTCGGCGTTTTTCGCGGTCCCTGCGGGTGTTCAGCGCATGCCGAAAGACCCACCTTTCGCAAAAGGCCTGTCCAAAAGGCGCGAAGGACGGGGCATCCTCAAGGTCTGAGCTGCTGTCTGTTACCTTGCCAAGCAAATAACGCTATAATTCTGGCCACCTTATGGCACTTTCCTCAGGAACGAAGCTGGGCCCTTACGAGATTCAGTCTCTGGTCGGCGCCGGCGGCATGGGCGAAGTGTATCGCGCAAAAGATGCCCGCCTGGACCGCACCGTGGCCATCAAGATTCTCCCCCCGTCCTTCTCGGCGGACCCTGACCGCATGCAGCGCTTTGCGCAAGAGGCCCGAGCTGCGGCGGCGCTCAATCACCCCAACATTCTTTCGATCTTCGACATCGGGGACGAGAAAGGCTCGCCTTACGTGGTCTCCGAACTGCTGGAAGGGGAGACGCTGCGCGAGCGTCTGCGCAATGGCGCGCTCTCCATCCGGAAAGCGATTGAATATGGGCTGCAAGTGTCGCGGGGGCTGGCAGCGGCGCATGAGAAGGGCATTGTGCATCGCGACTTGAAGCCGGAAAATCTTTTCATCACCAGCGACGGCCGAGTGAAGATTCTGGACTTCGGCCTGGCCAAGCTGACTCGTCCGGAAGCCGTGAGCGGAGCCGATGCGCCGACCGTCCACGGCGTGACCGAACCGGGCCTGATCATGGGCACGGCCGGTTACATGTCGCCGGAACAGGTACGCGGCCAGGCGGCCGATCCGCGATCCGACATCTTTGCCTTCGGCGCAATCCTGTACGAGATGCTCTCCGGGAAGCGGGCCTTTCACGGCGAAACCTCGGCTGACACCATGAGCGCGATCTTGAAAGAAGAGGTGCCCGAGCTTTCAGAAACAGCCCGCAACGTTCCGGCCGGCCTCGAACGAATTGTGCGGCACTGCCTTGAAAAGCATCCTTCGCAGCGTTTCCATTCAGCCGGAGACCTGGCCTTCGACCTGGAATCACTGACCGAGATTTCCGCCACTAGCAGCAAATCGGGCGCGCAAGCGGCGGTGACGCAAGTCCGGGGCGAGGAGTCTCGGCGCAAGCTGTTTAGTGTGCTGGGCATGATCGCGCTAGCGGCGGCGATGATCGGTTTGGGCTGGTGGTTGGGTCGGGGCAGGGGCGCCACTGCAGCGCCCGAGTATCAGCAAATTACGTTCCGTACTGGATCGATTGGCAACGCCCGCTTCACTCCCGACGGCAGCGTTGTCTACGACGCGTCCTGGGAAGGTGGTCCGCACCAACTATATCTGGCTCGTACCGACGATCATGGCTCGCGCGAATTAGGAATGAAGAATGCGGCCCTGCTTTCCATCTCGAAGAGCGGCGAACTGGCAATTCGGCTCAACACCGTTTATTTCGGGGGGTACGCCCGCGCCGGGACGCTGGCCAAGGTCCCTTTGAGCGGGGGAACGCCACGCGAAGTGTTGGACAACGTCCAGGATGCCGATTGGGCCGCGGACGGCGAGAACATGGCGGTGGTGCGATTCGTCCCGGAGACCGGCCACTGGCGGCTGGAATATCCGATCGGCAAAGTGTTGTTGGACAGCATTAACTGGATCAGCCATCCCAAGATTTCGCCGGACGGCAAACGCGTGGCATTCGAAGACCACGAAAACACCGGCGGCGACGACGAAGGTTCGGTCGCGCTGATCGAACCAGACGGGCACGAGCGGAAACTCGCCTCGGGCTGGTCGTCGGTCGAGGGAATCCTGTGGTCACCGGCAGGCGATGAAATCTGGTTTACCGCCTCCGATAGTGGCAGCGCCGAGAATCTGCGCGGAGTGACTCTGGCGGGCAAGGTGCGGACGATCATTAACGTGCCGGGAGGTATGTGGCTGCAGGACGCACGCGGCGGATTGACCCTGATGACGACACACCAGTTCCGTCTCGGCATTCGCGCCTTGGGGCCGGGTGCAAAAGAAGAAGCCGAACTGGGATGGTTCGGATGGTCCCTGCCGCGAGATATAAGCCGCGACGGCAAGAAAGTTTTGTTTGAGGAAGAGGCGGAAGGGGGCGGGCCGAACTACACGGTGTTTCTGCGCGATACAGACGGGTCGCCGCCGGTTCGGATCGGCGAGGGTACGGGCGAGGCAATTTCGCCGGACAATAAGTGGGTGATCACTAAACCCGCAAAGGGCGGACCGCTCAGCGTAGTGCCAACCGGCGCCGGAGAAGCCAGGCAGTTGACCCACGACAACATCAGCTACGGGGCGGTGCGTTACTTGCCCGATGGCAAACAGTTGGTGGCCTCCGGAATCGAGGCCGGGCATGGAGTCCGCGACTATCTGATTGATCTCAGCAACGGCAACGCCAAGCCGATCACGCCGGAAGGCACGGCCGGCGTACGCTTGTCTCCCGACGGCGGCAGTGTCGCCGTAATTGGGCCGGACGGGAAGTGGGCTATCTGGCCGCTCGATGGCAGCGGTCAACGTTCAGTTCCGGGACTCGACTCGAAGTATTACGTCTCCGACTGGTCTCCGGATGGGACGTCGTTGTACGCGCTCTCGAGCCAGGAGCGCGAGGGCGCTGCTAAGGTCTATCGAGTGAATGTCGTGACCGGCAAAATGGAACTCTGGAAAGTCTTCGGGGCGAATCTCCCCGCGGGAGTGGCTAGCGTCGGCGGGCCACGCTTCTCGATCGACGGAAGCGCCTATGCGTATGTCTACTCGCAAGTCCTGTCGCAGGCCTACGTGGTGAAGGGATTGCAGTAAGAGCTCCCCAAATCCAGAGGGTGCCCATCCTTAGTCTCTCCGTTTTTGGAGAAAACAGGGCGCTGGTTTTGATGTTCTTATGGCTTCCATGGAAGTCCAAGAAAAATGCCCGCCCAAGCCAGCTTGGACCGGGCGCCCTCGAGAGTAGTTAAGAATAGAAGCCCGAAGAAGACCCCACCCATTCCATATTGCGATTGTGGTCTACACCCATCATCAGCCCGCGGCCCATGCGGATGATGGTCATCACCGGCAGTAGTTCATCCTGCCAGATGTACATGACGCGCACTTCGATCTTATTGCCGCCGAAGGGCGTTTCTACCACTGGCTCGAAATTCATTCGCTCCTGCAGGATGTACTGCGAACGCTGTTCCCTGGGGATGGCCGCCAAGTCCTGTGGCGTGAGGTTAATGATGACCCCCAGTCCGGCGAAGGAGAACAGCGGTTTGACCACGTAGTGCTCCAGGTCCTTCGGCATCTGCTCCACGCGATCCAGAAACCAGGTCCCGGGCACACACTCGTGTTTCAGATACGGCAATGAGAACTTGCTCATACGGAAAAACCAGTTGGGATGGCCTGCCCACTCCACTTCCACATCATCAGTGAGTTGGAAGGCAAGCTTGAGATCCTTGCGGACCATCTCGTCCACGATGGCGCGATTGTAGATGCGCATGATCGGGGTCCGCTTGCCCGCATTCTCGTAGAAGAGAAATTTGCCCACCTTGTGGACGTCGGTGATCGCGACCGTCTTTATTCCCAATAGCTTCTCGGTCAACAGAAAGTCGGGAAGGGTCTTCTGGTGGAGCGGGTCAATCTCCATCAGGATGACGTGCTTGGGATCGTGGTTGGCGACAATGGCCCGCTGCAATAATTTCTTGTAGCTCTCCCAATCGAGCCCGCTCAACAGATACTTCAGGTTTGGATCGAGACCAAAGACCTCTCGATAGGATTGCGATAGCATCGCCTGGTAGGCGTAGAGAGAAGGGAAGCCCTGCAGTTCGACCAGTTTGGGCTGCAGCTTGCCTGCCTGGTCGCGCACCAGTCCAAAATCCACCTGAACAAACAGAGGCTGATTCGTTTCACGCGGAACTCTGAACTGATCTGGAATCGCCGCCGAGGAGGCCTTGCGATACTCGATGCTGTTCAGCTGCTGAATCAGTTCCTTGCCGTACTCCGACATCTGGTCGATCAACGGTTTGGGCAAAAAACACGCCGTCTCGCACACGCGAAACATCACGGGCGTCCCGCAGCGTTCTTCCAGGAGCTTGAGTAGCCGCTGATACTTTTCCGGAGTGTAGTTCGCGTTGAACTGCTGTCGAAGGGCGGGGATCATAAGCTCAACAGACGAGAAGCCAAGGGAGCCTGGCACTGCCACACGTGCCTACGCTTCCAGCAGAAACTGCCCATTCCGCATAATCTGCGCCTCGTCCACCCAGATATCGAAATTCCTGCCCACGACATCAATATGGGTAGAACAGTCCCACTTGGCGCCGGTGTGCGCGCCGTAAGGATTGCCAAAGGCGATATGTATGCCGGGATATTTCTCATCCTGCAGGATCTGTCCGATCACGTCTTTCAGCTCAATATTCGTGCCGATGGCAAACTCGCCCACGCGATCGCTGTTCTCGTCGGTGTGCGTGTAGCGCCAGAAGTCATCTTCCAGTTCGCGGTTCGTGGAATGGGCGTCGGTCAGGCGATTTCCTCTTACGTGAATGGTCAGCGGATTCTCCCGCAGGCTGCCAAACTTCGCGCACAGCCAGTCGCCCACGACGCCATCAATGACAAACGTTCCGTTAACTTCGCCGGGAGTCGTAAACACTTCGCCGCCGGGCAGGTTGCCCCATTTATCGGGACTGATAATCCCGCTGGTCTTGAGCCAGCGATAATCCGGATTCAGATCGGCGGTCAGATCGGTCCCTGCCGCAGTCTTGGCCCGCACCTGCTTCGCCCGCCGCACCGTTTCGACAACCTTGGTACTGATGCGATCTACCTTGAGGAAGTCGGCGCGCATGCCCTCCAGCATGATCTGGTGGTTGATGTTGACCATGTGGGCGTGCCGGATCTTGCGGCGGTTCACCACGTCAGTCATTTGCATCCGCGAGCGCAGTTCGTTGGCTTGTGCCTGCACTGCGAAGATACTGACTTGGCTGGTCTCGAGGTCGTCCACAATTTCCCGTGGCACATCGGTCAGCGGCCGGGGTGCGAGTTCCTCCAGGACCCAGGCTTGATAGGGCGCGCCTAACCTTTCCAGTTCGCGCACCAGGCTGGCGGCAATTTCTCTGGTCGCGTCGTCGGCAATGAGGGTGACCTTCTCGCTGGGCTGAATGCGCAGACACACGTTGACCGCATTGCGTGCGCCGGGAGTGAGTTCTGGATCGAAAGGGAGCGTGCTGAGCTCGTGGTTGGCTTGACTGGCTGGAAAGTTCATTACCCTACTTTTCTCACGGGAGCCTGGGCCTCCGTTTCAGCCAGCCCGACTCCCGTTTCTTCGATGATGTAGTCGACGACTTTTTTCAGGTCGCCGGTCTCGCGAAACACCCGCAACTGGCGGTCGGCGCCGGTGCCGTTGTTCAGGATCTCATGAATGTAGTTTAGCTCTTCGCGGGAATCGAGCTCGTCTACCACATCGTCAATGAACTCAAGATACTCCAGCACCAGCTCACGGGCGGAAACTTCCGTCTGCTTGCCGAAATCGATCAGCTTTCCTTCGATGCCGTAGCGCGAGGCCCGCCACTTGTTTTCCATGATCAGGGCGCGGCGATAGAGCCGGAATCCCTGGTTCGCGGTATAGAGCTTGTAGAGCTTGGCGACGGTGGCCTGGATCAGCGCCGCGAGAGCGATCGTCTCGTCCACCCGCATAGGGATGTCGCATACCCGGAATTCCAGCGTGTTAAAGAATGGATGCGGGCGAATGTCCCACCAGATTTTCTTGGCATTGTCGATGCAGTTCGTCTTGATCAGCAGCTTGATGAAATTCTCGTACTCGCCGTAGCTGGGAAAGTAGTCCGGAATATTGGTGCGCGGAAACTTGTCGAAGACTTTGCAGCGATAGGATTTCAGCCCGGTGTTCATCCCCAGCCAGAACGGGGAGTTGGTCGAAAGCGCCAGGATGTGCGGCAGAAAATAGCGGGCGTGGTTCATCAGCTGGATCGCGGTCTCGCGGTCTTCCACGCCGACGTGCACGTGCAGGCCGAAGATCAGGTTGGCCCGGGCCACCAGTTGCAGATCTTCAACAATGTTCTTGTAACGGATGTCTTCCGTGATCTCTTGTACGCGCCAATCAGCAAAAGGATGAGTGGCCGCGGAAGCCAGCCGCAGGCCGTTTTCTTTCGCCAGCGCGATCATGTCGCGGCGAAGCTGCTTGACCTCTTCCTTCGCCTCTTTAATATTGCTGCAGACCGAGGTCCCGACCTCGACCACCGACTGGTGCATCTCAGCCTTGACGCGTTCCTGCAGCAGCAGCTTGCCCTTCTCGATAATCTCGGCGTGGATGTGGGAGCGCAGGTCGCGCGTGACCGGATCAACGGTCTGGTATTCCTCTTCGATCCCGATGGTGAAATTCGGAAGCATGGGCCAGCCTTCCTGAAGCGGGGACTAGTATAGCAATCCTCTACGGCAAAGTTCGCAAAGAATGGAGGACGGGCGTGCTCGCCCGTCTTTGCTGCGGGACGGGCGTGGCGCCCGTCCTCCGATGGCGTTACCGCTTTGATTTCTTTTTCGCTGCGGCTTTCGCAGTGGCAACTTCCGGTGCGTTTCCTCCTGCCAGAAACGATGCCCAGCGCAACTCCTTGGCCGGATTCTCATCGCTAAGCGCTTTGGCTACAGCCATTTCCGCGACTGCATTCACGATCCAATCGAAATTCTCCCGCCCCACGGAATGAATATCGGCGTCGGGTGCCGGGTTGAGGAAGTCAATGGCGTAGGGGACGCCATCTTCTACCGCGAACTCGACGGTGTTCAGGTCGTAACCCAGAACCCGGCACAGCGTCTGCGAATCCTCTATTACTCGGTCCAGCAACTTGGGATCGGTGGGTGCAGGATTTTTCACATAACGCTCGTGATGCGGCGCCTTCGGATCGTAGTGCATGATGTGCACCTTTTCCTGCCCGACTACATAGCAGCGAAAATACTCTTTGAACTCGACGCCATGCTGCAGAGTCATGCAGAGATCACCAGTCTGGTTGTAGTGATGAAAAAACTCCTCCGGCGAGTGGAGCTTGTACACATGCTTCCATCCTCCGCCCGAATACGGTTTGAGGAAAGCAGGGAAGCCCACGTAGTCAAAAATTTCCTCCCAGTTCAGCGGGTAAATCAAATTACGCATGGACTGATCGGTCGTCCCCTCGGGATGCTTGTGATGAGGAAGAATGACAGTGGGCGGAATGGCGACCCCCAGCTTGGACGCCAGCGCGTAGTTAAAGAATTTGTCATCAGCACTCCACCAGAACGGATTGTTAATCACGATCGTGCCGCTGAGCGCAGCATTCTTCAGGTAGGCGCGGTAGAAAGGGATGTCCTGCGAGATGCGGTCGATGATGACGCGGTAGCCGCTGGGATCGGCCATCTTGACGCCCCCCAGTTTGACGAACTCCGCCTTCACGTCCTTAACCTTCATGGCGTTGATCTTGTCCACCAACGCGGGAGGAAAGGTATTTTCCATGCCGAACATGATGCCGATTTTCTTCACGATCACCTCCGCTTCATCCTGAGCGAAACAGCTACGCAGTCGAAGGACCCCTATGGTTATCACGAAGCGTGCATCTTGCGGTATTCACAAAAATCTCAAGCTCCCCACACCCACCGCACCTCCAGGGTTCTTCGACTCCTCGCGAAGCCGGTTAGCGGGCTTCACACTGCGCTCAGGATGACAATCACGAAAAATATTTCACTGCCATCCTCTGCCACAACGGCCAGTCGTGCTTCGAGTTGTCCGCCCACACATCCAGCCAGTGCGGAATTCCCTTGGCATTCAAAATGGCTGAAAACTTGATGTTCTGATCGAGACAGATATCCCAGTCGGCCGATCCCAGGACGATGTTCATGTTCCGGTAGCGGCTCAGAAACCAATCGTCACTCATATGCGGCAGAAAATCGGGCGGACAGTTGAAGTAGCAGTCGTCATCGTAGTACCCATCCAGAAATTGGTGGGTATCGAACGCTCCGCTCATGCTGACGCAGTAGGTCACCACATCGGGATGCTTGAGCGAGAAATTCATCGCATGATAGCCGCCGAAGCTGGAACCCGTAACCGCCAGGGAGGCGTTGTTCTTCGAGCGCAAGAAGGGAAGCAATTCGTGCAGGATGTAGCGTTCGTATTGCAAATGGCGCAGCACCCGCACCCGGGGATGCACACCCTTGTTGTACCAGCTTTCGTTATCGACCGAATCGGGACAGAACAGCTGCACCTCCCCCGCGTCGATCTTCGGCGCCAGCACCCCGATCATTCCCCGGTCTTCATACTCGAAAAACCTGCCCTGGGAGGTGGGGAACACCAACAAGGGCGTGCCCGCATGTCCGAAGATCAGAAGTTCCATGTCGCGATGCAGTTCGGAACTGTAACCCTTGTGATATTCGCGGTTCATGATGGCGAGACCGTAGCGGGGACGGCGCGAAGTATCTTACCTGATCGCGTTGTCGCGGGCCACGTCCGTGCCACATATTGCGGTATCCTGCCACGACATGCAGGTTTTGACAGAAGGCGAGGTTCGAGACAGGCTCAAACCTGATCGGGTGATCGCTGCTATCGAGTCGGCCTTTCGCGATCGTTATCCCTCCACCGTCATTCCGGCGAGGTCCGATCTGCAAATGTCCGGAGGCGTATTTCTGGCTATGCCCTGTTATGACGGCGCAGGACATGCCCTGGGCATGAAACTGGTGGTGGTGCAGGAAACCCCGCAGCGCTCTGAAGACCGGATTCAGGCCACCTACTTGTTGCTTGACCCACAGACCGGCCGGCCGTCGGCCATAGCGGCGGCGAACTATCTCACCGATCTGCGCACCGCCGCAACCTCTGCGGTCGCGACAAAATTCCTGGCTCGCGAAAAGGTAGAGGTCTTGGGAGTGTTCGGAACTGGCCGTCAGGCGCGCGCGCATATAGAGGTCATCCCTCGGGTCCGTCGCTTTGAGCAGATTTTCGTTTGTGGCAGGAACGCGGGCGCGAGCCGAGACTTTGCAGAGAGAATGTCCGCAGAAACAGGATTTCGAGCCGTAGCTGCAGACGCGAGAACCTGCGCTGCTGAATCCGATGTGCTCTGCACTTGTACTTCGTCCCAGGCGCCTCTGTTCGACGGCAATCTGCTGCGGGCCGGCGTCCACCTGAATCTGGTGGGCACTTTTCAACCTCACACGCGCGAGGTGGACTCCACTACCGTGCAGCGCTCGCGTGTTTTCGTAGAAAGCTACCAAGGCCCTTCCGTGGGGGCGGGTGACCTGCTGATTCCGATGCAGGAAGGGCTGATCGGGCCCACTCATGTCGCTGGCGATCTTCATGAACTCACCAGCGGGAAGAAGCGCGGAAGAACGAGTGTCGAGGACATCACGCTGTTCAAGAGTGTGGGCTGCGCTTTGGAAGATCTCGTGACCGCCGAACTGCTCGCGTGGGATGCAGGAACCACGTAGGGGCATACGCCCTCGTCCGCCAGTTGAGCGCAGCTCGACTTTATTTGAAGCGTCAAGAAATAGCGTTCCGCATCCGAAATGCCAGGCGAGCAGTCTTCGCGGCATTTCTACGCGCGCCCATGGCTTCGCATTCATGGTGCTGGAAGTGAGCGGCAACGATTCCATCATCGTTCAAATCAGGATAGTACCCGTTCCTTTTCAATACTTTACACGCCATCCAATGCGCGATTCATCCGCTAGACCCCCATTTTTCCCCTTTCGTTGACATCTGCTCGTGCTTCTCCCATGCCTTCAATAACATAAGGTTGAGTTAACCCATCAGGCGGAAGACGCTAAACAGCCCTTCTCGGGTGATAGTGGACGAGAACCGGGCAATTGCCGGTGCAGTCAGAGTTCAAGTCGGGAATACGCGGTCAAGCCGGAGTTTGCCGCGGCATACCAGTACGGGAAAGCGAGAACGCATGCACAAGCCAGTGAAATACGTGGAGAAAGCAGTCACAGTCGCCGCCAGAGGCGTGTGGGTGGTGTTCAACAGTCTGAATAAGATCAAGCAGAACCCATCGCCGACGCCCAAATGGTCGGAGAAGCCGCTGCTGAAGTCCTACGAAAAGACCAAGCCACCTCTGGGCTGGCCGCGTTCCACGGACTCCCTGTGCCCCAAGTGTGTGCCTGAAATCCGTCAGCAGATTCTCGACGGCAAACTGCCTTACGAAGTGCTGATGAACGAAAAGGTCGGCGAGATCAAGGCCGAGATCGTCGAGCGCGACGGCAAGATTCTGATGGTGAAAGATTGTGCCATCCACGGCCACTTCGAAGACGTGATGTCAATCGACACGGAATTCTCGAAGCACCTGGAAGATGTGTTCCCCGGCCGCGATATCCGCGCCCATAATGATGAGAAGCTGCATCACCACGGGTCGTCTACTGTGAAATATGGTCGCGGCTCGGTGCTTACCATCGACCTGACAAACCGCTGCAACATGATGTGCGATCCCTGCTTCATGGACGCCAACCAGGTTGGCTTCGTTCACGAGTTGAGCTGGGAGGACATCAAGACCATGCTGGACAACGCCATCACCATCAAGCCGCGCCGCCAGATGTCGGTGCAGTTCTCCGGTGGCGAGCCCACGCTGTCGCCTTACTTCCTCGACGCTGTCCGCTATGCCCGCAAGGTTGGATACAACTCAGTGCAGGCCGCGACGAATGGAATCGAATTCGCGAAGAGTTTTGAATTCGCCCAGCAGGCCGCCGAAGCCGGCATGCGCTATGCCTATCTTCAGTTTGACGGAATCGGCAACGCCGCCAACGCCCACCGCAAGGTTGGCAACCTGTTCGATGTGAAACTGAAGGCGATTGAAAACATGCACAAGGCCGGTATCGAGATCGTTCCGGTCGTCACCATCGTCAACGGCATCAATAACGAGCAGGTAGGACGCATCATCAAGTTCGCGCTAGACAATCCGAAAACGATTGGGTTCCTGTCGTTCCAGCCGGTTTCGTTCACCGGACGTGACGAAGCTGTGACCGACGATCGTCGCGAAGCGCAGCGCTATACGCTGTCTCATCTGGCACACGATGTGAAAAATCAGACCGGGCTCGGCGAGCCCGCTCGTGACTGGTTCCCGATTTCGTTCATGGGAACGTTCTCGGACTGGGCCGACCTGATGCACGTCAATGATGTCAGCAATGATTGGGGCCAATTAAGCTGTGGCTGCCATCCGAATTGCGGTACCGGCATGGCGCTCATGATTGACAAGGAAACCAAGGAAGCGGTTCCGGTCACCGCATTTCTGAAGGGTGATCAGCTGGCCAAGGACATTGCCAAAGTCAACGATGCCGCTCGCGGCAAGTTCCTCACAGTCGTCGGTATGGCTCTGTGTTTGATGAAGAACTACGATCCGTTCCAGTCGCCGACGCACTTCAAGATGATGGACCTGCTGAAGAAGTTCGATAAAAACTTCAACGCCACCGGCAAGAACTACGGCAAGGTCGGTCCGGACCGCACTATTGACGACGTGATGAAGCGCCGGCAGGACCGGTGGAACTTCCTATTCATCGCGGGAATGTGGTTCCAGGACTTGTTCAACTACGACTTCCGGCGCACCGAGCAGTGCATCATTCCTTACGCCACCCAGGAAGGCGAGATTTCCTTCTGCGCCTACAATACGGGCGTGGGCTGGCGCAACATCATCGAGAAGATGCACATGACGGCCACGCTCACCAAGTGGTACGAGGAGCATGGACGTCACGAGATCTTCGCGGGTGGCAAGAACGTGAAGATGGACTCGGTTGAGCACGCACTGGTTCTTAAAGAAGAACTGGTCACCAACGAAGAGCAGCACGATCTCGATAAGCTGGGCATCGCGAAGAACTCTCGCGAAGAGAAGATGCGGGCCCGTGATGCTAAGCAGAAGGAAGATCCGGCATACAACGCCCGCATGGCCTCGCTTTATCGCGAAGTAGTGCTTAAGGAAAAGCCGGTGGTGGCGGAGAACGGCTTCATTCCGCTAGGCGCGTTGTCCAACCCGGCGATTGGCGCCAATGCTCCGGCCCCGACGAAGTCGGAAGCGGAGCCGGTGCTGGGAGACTAGTAGCACTTTCTAGTTTTCGGTTTCTAGTTTCAAAGGCCGCCTACGCAAGCGGCCTTTTTTCCACTCTTGTTCCTACCAGCTTGACTTTCCCGATAGCTCTCCGATAATCTGCGCCGAACTCCGGGTTATTCTTTTCTTGCTTGGGTCAGGCCCTCCGAAATTCAATTCCAAATCTGCTTCGCGACCGGGGAGGTCAATTTTCATGAACATTAAAAAAATCACAGGGTTGCTGTTGGGGTCGTATTTTCTGCTAGGCGGACTGGCAACGGCTGCAGCGGAGGAGCCACCGCCGCCTCCTAAAGTGCTAACGATTGCCCGCGAGTTCGTGAAACCGGGTAGGAGTGGCGCGTTACACGAGAAGGCGGAGAGCGCTTTCGTGCAAGCCATGGCACGCGCGAAATGGCCGACGCACTACCTGGCGGTGACTGCTCTCACTGGCAAGCCACGAGTGCTGTTTTTGACGGGCTACGATTCATTTGAGGCCTGGGAGAAAGACCAGAAGGCAACGCAGGCTAACGCAACGCTTTCGGCTGCGCTCGACCGTGCCGCCGTGGCGGATGGAGATCTTCTGAGTGATATCGACGCCAGCGCGTTGGTTTTTCGCGAGGAATACAGCCTGCGTTCGCATATCGATATTCCACACATGCGATATTTCGACATAGCCCTATATCGCGTGCGCCCTGGGCACGAGGCAGACTGGGACACCATCGTCAAGATGGTCAAGGCCGCGTATGAGAAGATTCCTGACGTCAGCTTTGCCACGTTTTTCGCTGTGTACGGACAGGAGGGCTCCACTTACGTCGTTTTCTCGCCCATGAAGTCCGCGTCAGAGATCGACAAGGGGTTCGACCAGGACAAGCAGTTCATGACCAACATGGGTGAAGACGGTATGAAGAAATTCAGCGAGTTGCTGGCCGGAGCCATTGAGTTCAGTCAGCACAATCTGTTTTCCTTCACTCCGTCGATGAGCTATCCCTCAGACGAATGGATCAAGGCCGATCCGGGTTTCTGGAAGCCGAAGACCAACGCCGCGGCCCCCAAGAAGGCGGAAGAAAAGCCAGCGCAGTAATCACAACGACCGCATACGGTGACAGAGAGGCCGCCCTCACCGGCGGTCTTCTTGTTGTGTGCCGAACATGTTCAACAGCTTGGAGGTGCAAGCCCTCTACCCAACTTGATGGAGGTGAAGGGTCAGCGAAGCGCAAGGGTGAAATAACACTCGCCGCGAGGCGGGGCCTGAGCGATTTCGCGAACTTCGCAAACGGAATGTGAGCAAGGACCTGGCAGCGCAAACTGCCGGCAGTCCTCATGGCCCGTGGCGCATCCCAAACTCGCCCGCCCTGGCCCTTGCTTTGCCGAATGCCTACTTTGCCGAGCTCGGGCTTCCGCCTCTGGTCGTACGGTCCTAGCTTAATCCGCCGAACCGCCGGATGCGGACCCGCATGTCCTGGTGGTGTGGCAGGTTGTGTCAAGAAGACGCGCAAGCGTCATGCTGTACGAAAGATGAAGGTCGGCCCTTCGGAGCCACCCTGTAGGGGGAGGCTTCAAACAGCCGTGAGCTGCTTC
>Ga0134124_10001729_pt1 | contig 17534 bp, 15 predicted proteins | sample KB304_FD_96880 | JGI IMG/M metagenome (GOLD analysis project Ga0134124, IMG submission 96880) | Terrestrial soil microbial communities without Nitrogen fertilizer from Kellogg Biological Station, Michigan, USA - KB3-0-4 | ecosystem: Environmental > Terrestrial > Soil > Unclassified ...
CCCGCGGCTGGATGATCTCCGACAGCACCTGCCGCGAGAGCTGTCGCGGCTTGCGGCCGCCGACCGAGGGCACGTCCACCGTCTCCTCGGCCGGGACCATCGCCGTCAGCGCGCAGCCGTAGCGCTTCTTGAGGCTCTCGGCGTCGGCCATCGGCGTCCGCAATCCCACCGCCACATCGTTGGTGATGTGATCGCCGCCCAGCGGCAGCACGGCCGTGTGCCACACGGCGCCGTCGCGGAAGAGCGCCATGTCGGTGGTGCCCCCTCCGATGTCGATGAGGACGACGCCCAGCTCCTTCTCGTCGGGAAAGAGCACGGCCTCGGCCGAGGCGATCGGCTCCAGCACGACGTCCTGCACGGCCAGGCCGGCCCGGTTGACCGAGCGCACCACGTTCTGGATCGAGGTCACCGCGGCGGTGACGATGTGGACCTCGACCTCGAGCCGGACCCCCGACATGCCGAGCGGCTCCCGCACGCCGTCGGCGTCGTCCACCATGTACGTCTGGGGCAGCACGTGGATGATCTCGCGGTCCTGCGGCACGTTGATGGCGCGGGCCGCCTCGACGGCGCGCTCGATGTCGGCGGCCGTCACCTCGCGGTCCCGCCCCGACACCGCCACCACGCCGCGGCTGTTGTGCGAGCGGATGTGACCGCCGGCCACACCGGCGTACGCGCGCGCGACCTCGGCCCCCGCCATCTGCTCGGCCTCGGCCACCGCGTGCTTGATCGCCTCGACCGTGGAGTCGATGTTCACGACGACGCCGCGGCGCAGCCCGCGGGAGGGGGCGTTGCCGACGCCGATCACGTCGATTCCCCCGCCCGGCTTGGGCTCGCCGATCACCGCGCAGATCTTCGTCGTGCCGACGTCGAGCCCGACGACCAGCTCCGGCGCCTTCACCTTTTTCATGGGAGCGGGTGCCCCGTGGCCGCCTCGCACCGCAGGTGGCCCGTTCGAGAGCCGCGTGGCTTCATTTGTGGGTGCCTCGCTTCAAGACCACCTGGTCGCGGAAGCGGAGATCCACGCCCTGCACGTCCTGGGTCGCCGTCACCTGGGCCAGCACGCCTTCGAGGCGGGCCAGCCGCTCCTCCCACTCCTCGCTGCCCAGCCGCACCTCGACGCCGTCGACCGTGTAGAGCACCGGGCCCTCGGCCCGGCTCATGTCGATCTCCGAGATCTCCGCGGCCAGGCTCGAGCCGGTGCGGAGCAGCGCGCGGATGAGCGTGATGGCGGCGCGGGCCCGCGGCCCCGGTTTCGTCCGCATGGTGGCCAGCTCGTCCTCGCTCAGACCGCTGATGACCGGCACCTCGGTGGCCACCGCGTGGCTCTCCTCGCCGAGCAGGCGGCCGTCCTCGTCGAGCCAGTGCAGCCGGGCGGCGTGCACCAGCGTGAAGGGCCGCCGCTCCTCGACCAGGATCGACACGCGGTTGGGCAGCTCGCGCACGACGTCGGCACGCCGGATCTCCGGCAGCGCCTCCAGCCGCGCGCGGACGTGATCGGGATTGATCCGCCACACGTTGGTGCCGCGCACGATGCCGGAGACTTCGAGAATCCGCTGGGCCGGCACCCGCGAGGCGCCGCGCACCTCCACCGCGACGACGGCGAAGCGCGGGGTGGTGAGCACCCAGTGCCCGGCCACGACCACCGCCGCCGCCGTGCCGAGGGTCAGGGCGACGGCGCCCGTCACCCACAGCCAGCGGATCGGCCGTCGCGGTCGCCGGCGCACGCGGGGCACGCGCTGGCCGGTGACCGCCGTCGCCGAATCGCCGAAATCGCCGAGCGCGGGCGGCCGCCCGCGCGGCGAGATGAGGCCTCTACTCACCGATGATCCTGATCTCCGGCTCGAGCACCACGCCCGCGTGGGCGTGCACCCGCTCCTGGGTCATCTCCATCAGCGCCAGCACGTCGGTGGCCATGGCGCCGCCGCGATTGACGATGAAGTTGGCGTGCTTGGCCGAGATCTCCGCCCCGTTGATGCGCTTGCTCTTGAGCCCGGCCTTCTCGATCAGCCTGGCCGCCAGCTCGTGGCCGGGGTTCTTCCACACGAAGCCGGCGGAGGCCAGCGCCAGCGGCTGCGTGGACTTCTTCACCTTGAGCCGCTGCTTGATGTCCTTCTGGATCTCGGCCAGCGGACGGCGGTGGAACTGCAGCCGGCAGCCGACCAGCACCGAGCCGGCCGGCGCGTGGAACGAGCGGTAGGTGGTGCCCGAGCCCGGCTTGAACTCGCCGAGCGTGCCGTCGGGATGGAGGTAGTAGACGGCGCTGACGAAGTCGCCGATCGAGCCGTCGGCCGTGCCCGCGTTCATGGCGAGCGCGCCGCCGATGGTGGCGGGGATCCCGACCAGGCACTCGATCCCGCCCAGGTTCAGCACCGCCGCCTCGCGGATCAGCGAGGACAGGCTCACGCCGGCCCCGGCCACGGCCTCCTCGCCGTGGAACTCGGCGCGGCCCAGGCAGCCCTCCAGCTTCAGCACGACGCCGCGGATCCCGCGGTCGCGCACGAGCAGGTTGTTGCCGCCGCCGAGCACCGCCACCGGCAGCTGCTCGCGCTCGGCGAACATCAGCGCGTGGCGGATGTCGTCCGTGTCCTGCGGCACCACGAAGATATCCGCCGCTCCGCCCATGCGGAGCGAGGTATGAAAGCTCAGGGGCTCCTTGAACCGCACTTCCCCCCGGATCTCTCCTAGCATGTAGTCCCCCCATTCGGCGACTCGGCGTCGAGCCGTCGCAGAATGTCCGAGCCAAGCTGGCTCACGTCGCCGGCTCCCAGGGTCAACACCAGGTCCCCGGGGCGGCTGATCTCGCACACGTAGTCGACGATGCGCGCCCGATCGCTACCGAGATAGGTGACGTTGCGGTGGCCGTGCGCGCGGATGCCTTCCGCGAGGTCGGCGGCGCTGACGCCGGGGATCGGCGCCTCGCCCGCCGCGTAGATGTCCATCACCACCAGGACGTCGGCCTGGTTGAAGGCGGTGAGGAAGTCCTGGCGCAGGTGCTGCGTGCGGCTGTAACGGTGCGGCTGAAACACCGTGACGATGCGACTGTCGAACCCGGCCTTGGCGGCGGCTAGGGTCGCGCGGATCTCGGCGGGATGGTGGCCGTAGTCGTCGACCACGGTGACGCCGCCCGCCTTGCCACGGATCTGGAAGCGGCGCTGCACGCCCGCGAAGCCGGCCAGCGCCTTCTGGATGGTCGGGAACGGGATCTCGAGGTCCAGCCCCACGCCGATGGCGGCCAGCGCGTTGAGGACGTTGTGGCGGCCGGGAATCTGCAGCGTGCACTCGCCGAGCTGCGTGCCCCGGTGATAGACGTCGAAGCGGCTCGTCATGCCGCTGAGCTTCAGACGCCGGGCGACGAGCTCGGCGCCGGACTCGAGCCCGTAGGGGATGATGCGCTTCTCGACGTGGGGCAGCAGCATCTGGATGTTCGGCTGGTCCAGGCAGAGCACGACCGCGCCGTAGAACGGCACCTTGTTGACGAAGGCCAGGAAGGCCTCGCGGATGGCCTCGAGGCTGCCGTAGTGATCGAGGTGCTCGGCGTCGATCGTCGTGACCACCGCGATCGTCGGCGCCAGCTTCAGGAAGGAGCCGTCGGACTCGTCGGCCTCGGCGACGAGGTACTCGCCCTGGCCGAGGCGCGCGTTGGAGCCGAGGTTGGTCACGCGGCCGCCCACGACGATCGTCGGATCGAAGCGGCCCTCGGCCAGCACGACGCCCACCATCGAGGTCGTCGTCGTCTTGCCGTGGGTGCCGGCCACCGCGATCCCGTACTTGAGCCGCATCAGCTCGGCCAGCATCTCCGCCCGGGGAATGGTCGGGATCTGATGCTGGCGCGCCGTCTGGACCTCGACGTTTTCGCGCGAGACGGCCGAGGAGTAGACCAGCACGTGCACGCCCTCGACGTTGGACGCCTGGTGGCCGATGACGATCTTGGCCCCCAGCCGCTCCAGCCGCTCGATGGTCTCGTTGCGCTTCTGGTCGGAGCCGCTCACGCGGTAGCCGAGGTTCAGCAGGATCTCGGCGATGCCCGACATCCCGATGCCGCCGATGCCCACGAAGTGGATGTGCTGGTAGCGCTTAAACATGCGCGTGCTGGGAGATGTTGAGCAGCACCCCGGTCGAGAGCATCGTCATGAGCAGCGCCGAGCCGCCGAACGAGATGAACGGCAGCGGTAGCCCCTTGGTCGGCAGCAGCCCCGTCACCACGCCGAGGTTCACCAGCGTCTGGGTGGCGATGAGGAGCGTGATGCCGAGCGCCAGATACGCGCCGAACGGCTCGGAGGTGCGCAGGCCGATCCTCAAGCCCCGCCAGATGAGCACCGCGAACAGGGCGACGAAGACGGCCGCGCCGACGAAACCGAGCTCCTCACCGATCACCGCGAAGATGAAATCGGTGTGGGACTCCGGCAGGTAGAACAGCTTCTGCCGCGAGCCGCCGATGCCCTGGCCGAGCAGGCCCCCGTTGCCGAAGGCCAGCCACGACTGGATGATCTGAAAGCCGCTGCCCCGCGCGTCGGACCACGGATCCCAGAACGCGGTCATGCGCCGCAGCCGGTAGGGGGCCGCGTAGATCGCGATCGCCAGCAGCGGCAGCGCCGGCGCCAGCGCCCAGCCGAGATAGCGCGCGGGACTGCCGGCCAGATAGAGCAGGCCGAACGTCAGCGCGATGAGCGTCAGGCAGTTGCCGAGATCCGGCTGCACGAACACCAGCGCCGCGAACACGCCGGCCACCAGCAGCGGCGGCAGCAGCCCGCGCCGCAGGTCGCTCAGCTGCTCCTGCCCCCGCGCCACGAACGCGGCCAGGTACAGGACGAGCGCCAGCTTCGCCAGCTCCGCCGGCTGGAACGACACGACGCCCAGCCGGATCCACCGCCGCGTCCCGTTGATCGCCTGCCCGAAGGGCGGCACCAGCACGAGCACCAGCAGCACACCGGCGACGATCAGCGCCGGCGTCACCAGCTTCTCCAGGTGCCGGTAGTCCACGCGCACCGCCACCAGCATCGCGACGGACCCGAGCAACGCCCAGAACAGCTGCTTCTTGAGAAAGAAGTACGGATCACGAAACCGATCCGCCGCCACGATCGCGCTCGCCGAATACACCATCACCACACCCGCCGACAGCAACACGACGGCCACCCCGAACAGCCACATGTCAGGCGCGACCTTCCTCGGCATCTATCGGTCACCGAACCAGTCGATCCGAGCGACCGCATCCACCAGATGGAAGCCGCCGGGCTCGCTGAGGGTGGGGCGGGGGTTGCGGCTCTCCAGCCGAGAACCAGGGCGAGCCGAGCCACCAGCCACCGCTGCCGGCGGGGTGAGCGAGCCGCCGACGACGGACAGCCGCACCCCCAGCCCCCCCTGGGGGATGGGGGGCCGAGCGAGCCCCGCCCGCGTCGTCGAGGCGAGCCATGGGCGCGGCTGGGGAGCCGCAACCCCCGTCCCGCCCTCAGCGCCGCGCCGCGGAGTCAATCGAGCGCTCCGACCAGCTTCTTGAACACGTCCCCGCGATGCTCGTAGTTGTCGAACATGTCGAACGAGGCGCAGGCCGGCGAGAGAAGGACGACGCCGCCGCGACCGGCGTGGGTTCGCGCCGTGTCGATCGCCGCCTGCATGGAGGCGGCCGGGCTCACGGGAATGCCCGCCGCCAGCAGCGCAGCCGCGATCTTCGGTCCGTCCTCGCCGATCACGACCCCGTGGGCGACGCGGCCGCGCGCCGCCTCGGCCAGCGGCGCGAAGTCCTGCCCCTTGCCCTTGCCGCCGGCGATCAGCACCACGCGCTCCTCGAAGCTCTCGAGCGCCTTGATCGTCGAGGCGACGTTCGTCCCCTTGGAGTCGTTGTAGAACTGCACGCCGCGCAGGTCGCGCACGAACTCGATGCGGTGCTCGACCGCGCGGAAGCGGCCGATGGCGCGCCGGATCGACTCGGCGCCGAGGCCGAGCCAGAGCGCGCACGCGGTGGCGGCCAGCACGTTCTCGACGTTGTGCTGACCGCGCAGCTGCATCTCGGCCAGCGGGCAGATCGCCTCCACGTGACCGTTGAGCTTGGCCGCCACCCAGCCGTCGTGCACGAACACGCCGTGCTCGAGCGGGCGGCGCCGGCTGAACCAGAGCACCCGGGCGCGCGTGCGCGAGGCCAGCCCGGCCGCGGCCGGGTCGTCGGCGTTCAGCACGGCGCAGTCGGTCGGCGTCTGGTTCAGGAAGATGCGCGCCTTGGCCTCGACGTAGGCGTCGAAGGAGCCGTGCCGGTCGAGGTGATCCGGCGTGACGTTCAGCACGGCCGCCACCCGCGGCTGGAACGCGTCGATCGTCTCCAGCTGGAACGACGACACCTCGGCCACGACGAGCCCGTCGCGGGGGAAGGTCAGGGCGTGGGCGGCCAGCGGTGTGCCGATGTTGCCGGCGACCAGCACCGGCCGCGGCTGCTCGGCCAGCAGGGCGCCGGTGAGCGCCGTGGTCGTGGTCTTGCCGTTGGTGCCGGTGATCGCGATCGTCTCGGCTTCCGTGGCCCGCCAGCCCAGCTCCAGCTCGCCGATGATCGACAGCCCCGCCGCCCGCGCCGGTGCCAGCTGCGGTGAGTCGAGCGGCACGCCCGGGCTCACCACGACCAGCACGGCGCCGTCGAAGGCGCGCTCGCCGCCGCCGTTGGTGAGCAGGCGCACGCCGGCGTCGCGCAGGGCGACGGCCTCGCGGCCGAGCGCCTCGATCGGCTTGACGTCGGTGCCGATCACGTCCGCCCCGGCCTCGCGGAGCAGCCGCGCGGCGGCGATCCCGCTGCGCGCCAGCCCCACCACCGTGACCCGTCGGCCGGCCAGCGAAGCGAGCCAGGCCCGACCCCGCGTCGCCACGTCATCGTCCTCGAGTGCAATCATGCCGCGCACCTCGCCGTGTTCACGGGCCCCATCCGCCTCACCGGAGCTTCAGCGTCGTCAGCGCGAGCAGCGCCAGCGCGAACGAGACGATCCAGAAGCGCACCACGATCTTGGGCTCCGGCCATCCGGTCAGCTCGTAGTGGTGATGCAACGGCGCCATGCGGAAGACGCGCCGTCCCGTCAGCTTGAAGGAGGCGACCTGCACGATGACCGACACCGCCTCGACCACGTAGATGCCGCCGATGAGCGGCAGCAGCAGCTCGGCCTTGGTCAGCACGGCCAGCATGCCGATGGCGCCGCCCAGGGCCAGCGAGCCCGCGTCGCCCATGAAGACCTCGGCCGGGTGACAGTTGAACCACAGGAAGCCGACGGCGGCGCCGATGAGCGCGGCGCAGAACACGGTCAGCTCCCCGGCGCCCCGGACGTTGAGGATCTTCAGGTAGTCGGCCGCCCGGAAGTTGCCCGTGAGGTAGGCGAGGATGCCGAAGGCGCCGCCGGCCATCACGATGGGACCGATGGCGAGGCCGTCGAGCCCGTCGGTGAGGTTCACCGCGTTCGACGCCCCCACCACCACGAGCAGCGCGAAGCCGAACCACCACCAGCCGAGGTTCACCAGCCAGCCCTTGAAGAACGGGATCGCCAGCACCGGCTGGAAGTCGGCCCGCGGCTGCCAGAACACGATCTGCAGCAGCGCCAGCGTGAGCGCCGCCTGCAGCAGGAACTTCACCCGTGCCGACAGCCCCCGCCGCTTCTTGATCTTCATCCAGTCGTCCCACATGCCGATCAGCCCGAAGCCGCTGATGGCCAGCATGACGACCCAGACGTAGCGGTTCACGAGATTCGCCCACAGCAGCGTCGAGCCCAGGATGGAGGTGAGGATGATGACGCCGCCCATCGTCGGCGTGCCCTTCTTGCTGCGATGGCGCTCCGGCGTGTCCTCGCGCACCGTGTCGGCCCCGTACTGCATCCGCCGCAGCCGCGCGATCAGCCAGGGGCCGACCACCAGCGCGATCACCAGCGCCGTGATCAGCGCCATGAAGGACCGGAACGTCACGTACCGGAAGACGTTGAAGACGATGTGATCCTTGGCCAGCGGGACGAGGAAGTGGTAGAGCATCCGCCATCCTCATTCGAGGTCCGAGCGCTCGCGTCCGGACCGGGCCAGGCGTGCGACGAGCGCGTCCACCACGCGCTCCATGCGCATGCCGCGCGAGCCCTTCACCAGCACCACGTCGCCGGCCACCACCCGCTTGAGCAGGTGGGCGACCGTGTCCTCGAACGTCGTCAGGTGGCGCGCCTCCGCGAGCCCCGCCTCGCGCGCGGCCTCGACGGCCAGCTGCATGGCGCGCCCCACGCCGATCAGCTCGTCGGCGGGCAGCGCGGCCACCTGGCGGCCGACCTCGCGATGGGCGTCGTCGGTGATGGCGCCGAGCTCGAGCATGTCGCCCAGCACCACGATCAGGCGGCGCCCACGCCGGTGCGCGGCCACCGTGTCGAGCGCGGCCCGCACCGACACCGGGCTCGCGTTGTAGGTGTCGTCGAGGATCGAGACCTCGCCGGCCCGCTTCCACACGCAGCGCCCGGCCACGGGACGCACGCTCGCCAGCCCCCGGGCGACGTCGGCGAGCGGCAGCCCGAGCGCCACGCCGGCGGCCGCGGCGGCCAGCGCGTTGCCCACGTTGTGGCCGCCGGCCAGCGCCAGCGTCACCGTCTCGCGCTGGCCGTCGGTCTCCAGCGTGAGCGTCAGTCCCTGCTCGTCGTCGACGATGTCGCCGACCGCCCGCACGTGGGCGGTACCGCTGCGCCCGTACGTCACCACCCGCGCGCGCGTCTCGCGCGCCATCCCGGCCACCCGCGGATCGTCGGCGTTGAGGATGGCGAGCCCGTCGGCGCCCAGCGCGCGGACCAGGCCGGCCTTCTCCTCGCGCACGCCGTCCAGCGAGCCGAGGAACTCCGTGTGCACCGCGGCCACGGTGGTGACGATGCCGACCGTCGGCGCCGCCAGCGCGGCCAGCGCGGCCACCTCGCCGCGCGCATTGGAGCCGATCTCCAGCACGGCCGCCTGGTGCTCGGGCGTCAGCTTCAGCAGGGTGAGCGGCAGCCCCCACTGGTTGTTGAACGAGCGCTCGGGGCGCAGCACCTCCCACCGGGTGGCGAGCACGCCGGCCGTCAGCTCCTTCGTCGTCGTCTTGCCGTTGCTGCCGGTCACCGCGACGACGGGGATCGTGAAGCGGCCGCGGTGCCAGGCGCCGAGCTGCCCCAGCGCGCGCGTGGTGTCCTCGACCAGCACGAGCGGCACGTTGGCCGGCACGTCGTCGGGCAGCGTGTCGACGATGAGGCAGGCGGCGCCGCGGGCGGCCGCCTCGGCCAGGAAGGCGTGGCCGTCCAGCCGGTGGCCGCGGATGGCGAAGAACGCCTCGCCGACGCCGAGCGAGCGCGAGTCGATCGACACCCCGGTGACGGGGATGCCGAGGTCGCCGGCGACCAGCGCGCCCCGGGTGGCGCGCACGAGGTCCTGCACGGTGAAGGGCGGCACGCGATTCATCGGCGGCGGTCCTCCCCGAGGGCCTCGCGCGCGATGGCGCGGTCGTCGAAATCGAGCACGCGGCCGCCGATGATCTGGTAGGTCTCGTGTCCCTTGCCGGCGATCACCACCGTGTCGTCGGCGCCGGCCCAGCCCACCGCGGCCCGGATCGCCAGCCGGCGATCCGGCTCGCGCACGGAGCGCTCACCGCCGCCGGCGACGCGATCGACGCCCACGACGATCTCGTCGATGATCGCCTCCGGCCGCTCCGAGCGCGGGTTGTCAGAGGTGACCCACACGCGATCGGCCAGCCGGGCGGCGATCTCGCCCATGATGGGGCGCTTGCCGCGATCACGGTCGCCGCCGCAGCCGAACACCACGCCCAGCCGGCCCCGCGTGATCTTGCGCGCCGTCGTCAGGACGCGCTCGAGCGCGTCGGGCGTGTGCGCGTAGTCGACGACGACCAGGAACGGCTGGCCGGCCCGGACCTGCTCGAAGCGGCCGGGCACCGCGCTCACGCCGGCCAGCGCGCGGGCGATGACGTCGGGGGCCAGGCCCAGCGCCAGACCGGTGGCGACGGCGCCGAGCAGGTTCATCACGTTGTGCTCGCCGATCAGCGCCGAGCGCAGCGTCAGCCGTCCGCGCGGCGTGTCGACGGTCATGCGGATGCCGTCGAGGGCCGAGGTGTGCTCGACGGCCCTGACGCGGGCGCCCGCGCCCAGCCCGAACGGCAGCACCGGCACGTCGAGGCCGGCGACCATGGCGGCGCCGGCGGGATCGTCGGCGTTGACCACGGCGGTCCGGCCCGGCTTGGGGGAGGCGGCCAGCAGCTCGAACAGCCGCCGCTTGGCGCGGCGGTACTCGTCGAACGTGCCGTGGAAGTCGAGGTGGTCCTGGGTCAGGTTGGTGAACACGGCGACGTCGAAGTCGAGACCGTCCACGCGCGAGAGCGCCAGCGCGTGCGAGGAGACCTCCATCGCCACGCCGCCGATCCCGCGCGCGCGCATCTCGGCCAGCATCCCCTGGATCTCGAGCGACTCCGGCGTCGTCTGGCCGGCCGGCCGCGTCTCGCTCCCCAGCACGTACTGGATGGTGCCGATGATCCCGGTGCCGAGGCCGCGCGCGCGCAGCAGCGCGTCGACGAGGTACGAGGTCGTCGTCTTGCCGTTGGTGCCGGTGATACCCACCAGCGTCAGCGCGGCCGAGGGATGACCGTGGAAGGCGTCGGCCAGCCGGGCCAGCGCGCGCCGGGCCGAGGGCACCAGCACCTGCGCGACCGGCAGGTCGGCCAGCGGCTCGCCCTCGGTGACCACGAGACGGGCGCCGCGAGCGACCGCGTCCGGAACGAAGCGACGCGCGTCCTGCTTGAAGCCGGGCACCGCGACGAAGCAGTCGCCCGGCTCGACGCGGCGTGAATCCGCGGTCAGGCCGCTCACCGCCGGCGGCGGCGCCCCGACCACCCGGCGCTCGGGCAGCGCGTCGATCAACAGCCTCACGGGAACCTCACGCCTCGGCATTTCATCTCGCAACGGCGCCCGCCAGGGTGAGCCGAACGCCGGCCTGCCCATCGAGCGTCTCACCAGGCGGCGGCGCCTGCTCGCCCACCACGCGCCCCTTGCCGACCACCTTCACGCTCACGTCGAGCGGCGCCAGCATGGCCAGGGCCTGGCGCAGCGTCCGCCCGCGCACGTCGGGCATCAGACGCCCGTCCACGCTCGTCTCCACCGGAGCCGTGCTGACCGTCCGGACGCGCGGGGCCGTCCCCTCGGCCGGGCCCGTCACGATCGACAGTGGCGGCTCGTCGCGTGGCGGAACGTCGAGGTAGCGGAGCACCTCGGTGCCGATCGCCGAGAAGATCGGGGCGGCCGCCTCGCTGCCCCACTTCTCGTTACGCGGCTCGTCGAGCATCACCAGCATGGCCAGGCGGGGCTCGTCGGCGGGCGCGAATCCAACGAACGAGAGCACCCCCGGGTTCCGCGAGTAGCGCCGCGTGGCCGGGTCGAGCTTCTGGGCCGTCCCCGTCTTGCCGGCGACTTCGTAGCCCGGGATGGCCGCGTTGTGGCCGGTGCCCGCCGCCACCACCTGCGTCATCAGCCGCGTCAGCGTGCGCGCCGTCTCCGGCGAGATCACCTGGCGAACGGCCTGGGGCTCGAACCGCCGCGTCTCCCGCCCCTCGGCGTCGAATACGGAGCGGATCAGCCGAGGCTGCATCAGGGTGCCGCCGTTGGCGATGGCGCTGAACGCCGCGACCATCTGCAGCGCGGTGACGGAGACCTCCTGGCCGATCGACATCGTCGGCAACGAGAGCGCCGACCAGCGCTGCGGATCGCGCAGCTGACCACGGCTCTCGCCGGCCAGGCCCACACCGGTCGGGGCGCCGAAGCCGAACGCCGTCATGTAACGGTAGTACCGGTCCCGGCCCAGCGCGAGGCCCACCTTGATGGAGCCCACGTTCGAGGAGTTCTGCAACACTTCGCCGAAGGACAGCCAGCCGTACTTCTTCCAGTCGTGGATCGTCGTCTTGGCGATCGTGATGCTGCCGTTCTCGGCCCAGATCCGGTCGTCGGGCTTCACCACCCCCTCCTCGAGGGCGGCGGCGGCCAGGATGATCTTGAAGGTCGAGCCCGGCTCGAAGGGATCGGTGACGGCGCGGTTACGCCAGTGATCGCGCGAGGGGACGTCGAGGAAGGTATTGGGGTTGAAGGTCGGGCGCACGGCGATGGCCAGCACGTCGCCGTTGCGCGGATCCATCACGACCGCCATGGCGGCCTTCGACTGCGTCCGGCGATAGGCGGCGTCGATCTCGCGCTCGGCCAGGTACTGGATCGTCCGGTCGATGGTCAGCATCACGCCGTGGCCGGGGGCCGGACGCTGCAGCACCGACTCGGTGACGACCTCGCGTCCGAGCGCGTCGCGCCCCACCACGGCCTTGCCGGCGGTGCCGACGAGCGTGTCGTTGAGCGCGCGCTCGACACCCTCCAGCCCGCCGTCCACGCCCTCGAAGCCGATGACGTGGGCTCCGAGCTCGCGGTTGGGGTAGAGCCGCAGCGGCTCGGGCAGGAAGCCCAGCCCCGGCTCGCGCAGCGCGCGTACGTCCGCGGCCGTGGCCGGTGGCAGCCGCCGCCGCAGCCACACGAACGACTTCCCGCCGGTGAGGGCGGCGTGCAACTCGCGCTCGGGCACCCCGACCAGGGGCGCCAGCCGCGAGGCCACGCGGACCGGATCGCCGACGGCGCGCGGCTGGGCGAAGAGCGACTCGGCGGGGCTCGAGGTCGCCAGGGGCGCGCCCTGGCGGTCCACGATGGGGCCGCGCTGGGCCTGGAGGACGACGGTGCGGGAGTACTGGCGCTCGGCCATCGCGGCGAGGTCGCCGTGGCGGACCACCTGCAGCCAGCCGAGACGACCGACGACCCCGGTGAAGGCCAGGGCCAGGATACCGGCCAGGACGAGGACGCGCGTGCGGAGACCCGTCATGCGGCGCTCCGCTCGCGCGTCCTGCCTGCGCCGGCGGGCGTCACCGAATCGGTGCCCTCGTGCTGTCATCGGGGACCGAGGCGACGCGGCTGCGGGAAGCGGCGGCCAGGCCGGTGCCGGCGGGCGCGAACTCGCGGGCCAGGCGGACCTGCTGGCGGTCCGGGGTCGTCAGGCCGAGCTGGCGCGCACGCTGCTCGACCCGGGCCGGCGAGCGCAGCGTGGCCACCTCGACCTCGAGCTGGCGGATGTTCGTCTGCACTTCCTGTCGCTCCCGGTGCAAGCGGTCCAGCTGGTAGGCGAGGTGCACCTGCTGCACCCGCAGCCCGACCACGCCGAGACCGCCGCCGACCAGCGCGGCCGAGAGCAGCAGGGCCCCGAAGAGCGAGCGGCGTACGCGCGGATCCTGTTCGCGATGCAGTCTCTGCTGAGTCTTCACGGCAACCGCTCCAGCACGCGTAGCTTCGCGCTCCGGGCGCGGGGATTGGCCCGCACCTCGTCATCCCCGGGCTCGAGGGGCGACGGCTCGAGCGCGGCGAATCCCGCGGCCTCGAGGCTCCGGAACGTCCGCTTCACGATGCGATCTTCGCCCGAGTGAAACGCAATCACCCCGAGGCGCCCGCCGCGGGCCAGCAGTCGCGGCCCGTCGTCGAGTGCGCGTCGGAGGGCGCCCGGCTCGTCATTGACGGCCATGCGCACGGCCTGGAAGGTGCGCGTCGCGACGTGCAGCCGCCGGGGCCACGCCGCGCGGGGGACCGCCGCCCGGACCGCGGCGACGAGATCGGCCGTGGTGGCGAGCGGTCGGCGATGAACGATGGAGCGCGCGATCCGGCGCGCGAACCGCTCCTCGCCGTACTCGTGCAGGATGCGGGACAGCTCGACCTCCGGCAGCCGGTTCAGCAGGATCGCGGCCGGCTCGCCGCGGGTGGGATCCAGGCGCATGTCGAGCGGCTCGTCACCCTGAAACGAGAAGCCGCGCCCGGAGGCCTCCAGCTGCCAGGAGGACACGCCCAGGTCGAGCAGCACCGCTCGCGCCTCGCTGATCCCGTGCTCGGCAGCCACGGCGCCGAGGTCGGCGAAGCTGGCGTGGGCCAGGCGGGCCCGGTCGCCGAAGCGGGCCAGCCGATCGCCGGCGCGTCGCAGCGCCTCGGGGTCGGCGTCGAGTCCGAGCAGGCGCACGTCCTCGCCGCTCCGCTCCAGCATCGCCTCCGCGTGTCCACCCATCCCCACCGTCCCGTCGATCACCCAACCCCCGTCACGCGGCCGCAACAAAAACGCGACCTCGTCCACGAGGACGGAAACGTGAACCGCTAGACTCCGTATGCCGAGAGCTTCTCGAAGAGCGTCGGGAGCGAGTCGCCCTGCGTCCGCTCGTACTCCTCGAACCGCGGGCGGTCCCACACCTCGAACATCCGCCGGCCGCCGCCGATCAGCGTGACGTTCTTCTCGAGACCCGCCTGCTTGCGGGTATCGGGCGGCAGCAGGATCCGACCGGCACCGTCCAGTGAGGCTTCCATCGCGCGCGACATGTACAGGCGGGAGAGCTGGCGCACTTCAGGGGTGAACATCGGCTGCGCGTTCAGCTTCTCCTCGATGCGCTGCCATTCCTCCAGGGGGTGGACCTCCAGGGAGTGCTCGTTGGGCACCACGATCAGCTCCCCGGCCTGCTCACCGTACTGGGCCAGGGCCTCCCGGAACTTGGCCGGGATGCTCAAGCGCCCCTTCGGGTCGATCGTGTGCTGATAGCGGCCTCTGAACATGTCACCTCGTGGGGGCTATATGCCACTACATCCCACTTCGTCCCACTCGGGCGACATTACAATTGCCAAAAAGGCCTGTCAAGGGAAAATCAGCGATTTCTTAAGGCGATTTCCAGGCACCCCAGGACGAACGACCGGTAGGGTGATCCCACCCTGGCCCCCACCCCGTATGGTGGCCTGGGCCTACCTCAGCGGGGTTTGTAGTACTTCAGGGCCTCCGGGATCCACCCCTCGATCTGGGCGATCCGGGTCTCCGGCAGCGGATGCGTGGAGAGGAACTCGATGGGACGGTTGCCCTTGGAGGCCTCCCCCATCCGCACCCAGAGGTCGCGGGCGGCACTCGGGTGATAGCCGGCCTTGGCCATGTAGATCAGGCCGAGGTGATCGGCCTCGGACTCCTGAGCGCGGCCCCAGGGCAGTAGCAAGCCCACGCTCGCGCCCGCTCCCAGCACGCCGCTGACGAGCTGCACGGTGCCGGGATCCCGTCCGGCGAGCAGCGTTTGGGTGGTCGCAAGCGTCAGCCCGTGCACGGCCATCTCCTGCGACAAACGCTCGCCACCGTGCCGCGCGATGGCATGCGAGACCTCGTGGCCAAGCACCGCGGCGAGTCCTGCATCGTCACGCGTGATCGGCAGGATGCCGGTGTAGACGGCCACCTTGCCACCGGGCAAGCAGAACGCGTTGACCTGCGAGTCCTCGATGACTTTGAACTCCCACTGGTAGTCGGTCCGCTCCGTCGCCGCAGCGATGCGCCGGCCGACACGCGTGACCTGCTCGCTGAGACGCGTGTCCGCCGAGACCTTGGACTTGCCGAGAATCTCTTGATACGACGCGAGGCCCATCTTTACTTCGTCGCCCTCGGGAACGAGCATGATCTGCGAGCGGCCCGTGATCGGGACGGTCTCGCACGCGACTGCTCCCAGCAGGACGAGGGCAATGAGCCAGCGCACGCGGGGATTCTAACGCACGACGGCCCGCTGCGCTCAATCCCTCAGGCCATCACCGGTTGCGCAGGTGCACGTCGGTCGTGAACACGGCGCCGAGGTCGCGGCCGGCGAGGGACGTCGCGTGGTCGGCGCGAGTCACGAGGGTGATCGTGAGACGGCGCGCGGCCGCGGGATCGGCGGTGGGAGCGCCGGCGGCGTCGAGGTACGTGAGGCTGAGCGAGCGAACGCCGTTGATGACGGGCTGGGCGCCGCCGCCGGCGTCGCGACGGAGAATGTCGCCGGCCAGGCGCCACGTCACGACCTCGTTGGCGCCGGCGACCGCACCGTCGCCGTCGCGATCGACGTGGAGCGTGACGCGCGAGGGCTCGATCACCGACAGCGCCGCGACGCGACGGGGTCCGGTCCCCTGCCCCGCCGTGCGGAGCTCGGCGCTCAGCCAGGCGAGCGCGGCGCGCGCGCTCTGCTGCGCGTCCACCCGCGCCGTGCCCACCGCCCACGCCTGCTGCCCTTGCTCGAGCGTCACCAGCGTGGCACCGAGCGTGAGGCTGAGCACCGCGGTCGACACGAGGAGATCGGCGAGGGTCACGCGTGAAGCGTGCCCCTCGCCGGAGGATGCGTCAACGTCCAATCGTCGTGACGTCGACGGGAGCCGACGTCAGGCGCCGGTACTCGCCGAGATCAGGAAGCCGCGCAGGAGAAACTGCAGCGTCGTCGCCGTCGGCGTCGTGACGCCGGCCGTCGCCGTGCTCGCGTTGGTCAGCACCACGTTCTGCCCGGTCGCGAACTCGAGGCCGGTCGTGAGACCGAGGTTCAGCGAGGACTGCGGCGGGACGCACAGCACGCCGGTGCCCGTCTCGGTGGTTCCGGTGCTCACCGTCGCCCCGGTTGTCGTCGTGGTCGTGGCCGCGATCGCCGTCGCGGCGCTCGGGCTCACCGAGGCGCCGCAGGCCGCCGTCGTGCCCGGGTTGGTGACGACGACGTCGGTGATCACGAGCTGCTGGCCCGCCGGCACCGTGAAGGCGTTGATCGGCGTGCCCTCGGGCACGGCGCGTTGGATGGAGACGATCTGGCTGATCGCCACCGTGCCGGTGGTGGTGCCGGGCACGACGGTCGGTGTCGTCGTCGTGGTCGTGCCGGTGGTGCCGGTCGTCGTGCCCGTCGTCGTACCAGTTGTCGTACCCGTTGTCGTGCCCCCCGTGCCGGTGCTCGGGCCGGTGGTGGTCGGCGTCGTGGTCGTGGTCGACGGCGTCGAGGACTGCGCGACCACCGATCCACCGTTGACCGCGATACCGGGCGAACCACCGTCGAGCATGCTTTGGGCCGCCGCGACCCCGGCCGCGACCAGGACGAGCGAAGCGACGATCAGTGTCTTGTGACCCACCATGCGAACCTCCTGAGGTGAATTGCGCCCCCGGAGGCACGCAAGGCGTGTGCCCGCGACTCGGCCGTTGAAAGGGCTACACGCCGGGAGGACGGCGGTCAGCCCACGGCCGCAGGCGCTCGAATGCCGCGGCCGCCTGCAGCACGGCGACGTCGGCGAAGCGCCGCCCGACGATCTGCAAGCCGACCGGCAGCCCGTCGCCGGTGAAGCCGCACGGCACGGACGCCGCCGGCTGGCCCGTGAGATTGAACGGGTACGTGAACGGAAGCCACGCGTAGGGCGCGACGGGACGCCCGGCGATCTCGGTGGGATTGTCGAGCCCCACCTTGAAGGGCGGGCACGCGATCGTCGGCGTGAGCAGCAGATCGTACTTCTCGAAGAACGCGCGCGGGTGCTGCCACCACGCCAGGCGATCGAACCACGCCTGCACGTACTTGGTCGGCGCGTTCCGCAGCGTGCCGTCGATGATCTTGGCCAGGCCGGCGTCGATCTCGGAGCGCCGATCGAGGTACGGGGCCAGACGGGTGGCGATGCCGCCGCAGAAGATCTCCGACCACGCCTCGAACGGCGAGGGCCAGCGCG
>Ga0134124_10001732_pt1 | contig 17519 bp, 19 predicted proteins | sample KB304_FD_96880 | JGI IMG/M metagenome (GOLD analysis project Ga0134124, IMG submission 96880) | Terrestrial soil microbial communities without Nitrogen fertilizer from Kellogg Biological Station, Michigan, USA - KB3-0-4 | ecosystem: Environmental > Terrestrial > Soil > Unclassified ...
CTTTCGATCCCGGGCAACAGCCGCGTCGGGCGCACGTTGGCGTACTGGTCGAAGCCCTGGCAGATCTTCAGGCGCAAGCCCCAGAGCGTGATGTGATCGGGAATGTGCGGATCGCCCGCGGAACCGAACAGGATGGCGTCCTTGTCGCGCAGGGAGTCCAGGCCCTGGTCCGGTACCATCACGCCGTGGGCGCGGAAGTAGTCGCCGCCCCAGTCGAAGTTCTCGAACTCGAAGCGAAAGTCGGTGCCGGACGCGGCGAGCGTCTGCAGCACCTGCTGGCCGGCAGGAACGACTTCCTTGCCGATGCCGTCTCCGGGAATGGTGGCGATGCGATAGGTCTTCATGGCTTGACTCGGGGCTGGGGTGGGGGATGGCCTCACTTTAGGAACTGGACCCACCCCACGCGCACCGCTAGAGTCAATGCGTCATTAACCTCGATTCAACAATCGACGCGGAAATGGCCGGCGACATTCAACCCTCGGACCTGAGCTTCTTCTGCACGCTGGCCTCGGCTGCAAGCCTGAGCGCGGCGGCGCGGGAACTCGGCATCACGACCCCGGCGGTCAGCAAGCACCTCGCGCAGATGGAGGCGCGACTGGCAATCCCGCTGGTCATGCGCACCACGCGGCGCATGAGCCTCACGCCCGAGGGCGAGATCTACCTGGAGCATGCGCGGCGCATCCTCGGCGAGATCGAGGACATGCAGGAGCTGCTGGGCGTCTCCAGGGCCACGCCCAAGGGGCTGCTCAGGGTCAACGCCACGCTCGGCTTCGGTCGCACCTACGTGGCGCCGGTGATCTCGCGCTTCGTGCGTCGCTATCCGCAGGTGGAGGTGCAGCTGCAGCTCTCGGTCAACCCGCCGCCGCTCACGGAGGACAGCTTCGACGTCTGCATCCGCTTCGGCGCCCCGCCGGACACGCGCGTGGTGGCGCGCCATCTCGCGCCGAACCGGCGGCTGCTGTGCGCCTCGCCCGCGTACCTGGCGAAGCACGGCACGCCCAAGGTGCCGAACGACCTCGCGCGCCACAACTGCATCGGCATCCGACAGGGCGAGGAGGCCTATGGCGTGTGGCGCCTGTCCAGCGGCCGCGGGCGCAATGCAAGCACCGAGTCCGTCAAGACCCGCGGCAACCTGACCACCAACGATGGCGGCATCGCGGTGAACTGGGCACTGGACGGGCACGGCATCCTGATGCGCGCGGAATGGGACATCGAGCACTACCTTCGCAACGGCCGGCTCGTGCAGGTGCTGCCGCAGTACTACACGCCCGATGCGGACATTCACGCGGTGTATCCGCAGCGGCATCAGCGCGCGGCGCGGGTGAGGGCGTTCGTGGACTTCATGGCGCTCTCGTTTACGCAGCATGCGGTGAGCGGAAAGCCGCAGCCCTAGTGGGTCACGGCAACGCGACGGCGAGCGTGACGCCGGCCACGCCGGTTCCCGGGTTGTGGTCTTGCCCCAGCACCTGCCCGTTGGACATGTGGTGCAGGCCCACGCCGAGGCGCACTCGCTCGTTGACGACGTATTGCACGTCGATGCCGAAGCGGCCGAGCAGCGGCGGGCTGCCGAGGTCCTTGCCGTTGCCGCGTTCATAGGCCGTGAGGGAGAAGCTGGGCGCGACCACGATGCGCGGACCCCAGTAGGTGTCCAGCCGCAACCCGCCATAGGCGTAGACGCTGCTCGTCGTCGTGGCGGCAGCGCCCAGCAGGGGCTTGAGCTTCCAGACGAGGTGGCTGCCCGAGCGGTATTCGATGCCGAGCTGATTGGACGCGGTCCGGTGCGAGGCGTCCTTGAGGACGTCGAAGCGCCCGCCCTCGAGCATCAGGGCGCCTGCATCCTCGTGCGACGGCGCCACGTCCATCACTTCGCCCACGGCCACGATGCCCGCCGTCGCAAGGGCGAGGCCCTTCGCGAGGGTGTCGCCCCGTGCGGGGCCGGCGAGCGAGAGGGCGCACAGGAGAAGCGCTCGCCCGAAAGCCTGCGGCTTCACGGCATCGCTTCTTCCGTGAGTTGCCGCTTGAGCCAGCGGCAGAAGCGCCGGGCCGCTTCGGGGTTCGGGCTTGCCGGATTCACATAGGCGTCGTAGCTGGCCTGCAAGCCGATGCGCGCGCCCGGCATCTCGACGAGATGCCCATGGCGCAGCAGCTCGCCCACCAGTTGCCTGGGCACCACCATCAGGCCCACACCGGCGACGGCCGCCGGAAGGGCGAGGAAGTAATGCGCGAACACGCCGACGATGCGCGGCGGTCCACCGACTGGCACCTGCCCTGCGACCCACCCCGCCAGCGCATCGGGGCGCGAGCTGGCGACGATGAACGGCCAATTCGTCATCGGCTGACGGCCCCAGGCCTCGCGCAAGCCGGGCGAGCCCACGCAGATCAGCTCTTCGCGCGCGAGATGCCACTGCTGCGCGCCGGCAATGGCAAGGTCGCGCGAGATCAGGACGTCGTAGCGCTCGCCTGCGTCCGGGGCGGCGAGCGAGGTGAGCACGTCGACCGACGCGGCCGGCAGGCCGTCGAACTTCGGCAGCAGCGGAATGAGCACCACCGATGCGAAGGTCGGCAGCGAGGTGCGCACGACGAGCCTTTCGCCGGGGCCCGAGCGCTGCGTCATCTGCCGGGTGGCCACCTCGATGGTGGACACGGCCTCGTGCACCGCATCGAAGTAGGCACGGCCGGCGTCGTTCAGCGTGACGAGCGAAGCGGCGCGCGTGAACAGCGCCTTGCCGAGGAAGCGTTCCAGCGCCGCGACATGCTGGCTCACCGCCCCTTGCGTCATCTTCAAGGCGCGGGCTGCGCCGCTGAAGCTGCCCTGGCGCGCCGCTTCGGTGAAGACGCGGATGGAGTTGAGCGGCAAGCCTTCGCGATCCGCGCGGCCATCAGCCTCGCTCATGGCCACCGCCAGTCGGGCTGATGCCGGGCATCGACGCAAATGCAGGCCTGGCCGAGCATGCGTCTCATGGTCTGCGGGCTCGTGCCCGTGCATGAAGAGGAGCCGATCATGTCGACACCATTGTTCGAAGGAGAAGGCGGGGCGATTGTCCTCCCGGCGCCCGTGCTGTGCGACCGCCTGGACGGCGGTCATCTGGTGGTGAACCCGCCGCGTGCGGTGTGGGAGCGCAGCGAGCTCACGACGTCAGAGCTCGTCTCCTGGTCACTGCTGGTCGCGGCGACCGGGGCTGCGATGCTGCAGGTGCTGCCGGTGCTTCGCGACGGATGCGTGAACTACTGGGAGGCCGGCAACTGGGCTTTGAACGACCGGGCGCCGCCGGTGGGCCCGAAGCACGTCCAGACCCATCGTCGGGTGCACCAGCATGTCTTCGGGCGCAGCCGCCGCTCGCGCGATCCGGATTGGCGCTGGGGCGAGTCGCCACGCTTTCCGGCGCTGGCCGAGCTGGGCGAGTGGTCGGCACGGCGCGAGCGGCTGACGCAGGAGGAGTGCGCCGAGGTCGTGTGCGTGGTGCGGCGCCTGCTGCGCACCCGCTTTCGCATGCCGCAGGGCCTGCCCGCGCAGGCACTTGCGTGCGAGGAGCACCAATGAGCGCCGCCGCGTGGGCGCTCGTGCTCTCGGGCGCCGCTTTTCATGCGCTGTGGAACATCGTGGCCAAGCGGACGCAGGGCGGCACGGCATTCGTCTGGCTGTTCGGCGTGGTGAGCGTGGTGGCGTTCGCGCCGCTGGCGCTCTGGGAGGCCGGGCACGGCCTGCAGGCGCTGACGCCCGCGATGAGCGCGGCCGTGTGCGCGAGCGCCTTGATTCACGTGGTGTATTCGCTCGTGCTGCAGCGCGGCTATCGAGACGCGCCGTTCTCGGTGGTGTACCCGGTGGCGCGCGGCAGCGGCCCGATGTTCTCGATCGCCACCGCCATCTGCCTGTGGGGCGAGAGGCCCAATGCCTGGGGCTGGATGGGAGTCCTGGCCGTGCTGGCGGGCATCGTCGTGTCGGCCGGGAGTCCGGCGGGTGCGCGCAAGAAAGACGCGGACACGCGAGCGATGTCCGGCGTCGGCTGGGGGCTGGCGACCGGGCTGTGCATCGCCGGCTACACGGTGGTCGATGGATGGGCGGTCAAGCAGCTGGGCATGTCCCCGCTTCTCTTCTACGGGGCCGGGCTCGCGCTGAGGACCGGGCTGCTGGCGCCCATGGCCTTGAGCGAGCGCGACGCGCTGCGCGAGCAGTGGCGCCGGTCCCGGCGCGCCATCCTGATCGTGGGCCTGCTTTCGCCCGCGGCCTACACGCTCGTGCTGATGGCGGTGCGGATGGCGCCCTTGAGCTATGTCGCGCCCGTGCGCGAGGTGTCGATGCTCATCGGCACCTTCCTCGGCGCGCACCTGCTGCGCGAGAGCATCCGGGGCAGGAATGTGGCGGGGGCGGCGTTGATGCTGTCGGGCGTGATCGCGATCGCGCTCGCATGACGCGGAGGGTTTCCTTTCGCCGCGTTGACATGGGTGGGTTGAGACGCTTGGCAGCACGTCGCGCTTGCGCACACTGGTCCGGCGGCGTTTTCGCCGTGCCATTTCTCGGAGCACGTCAATGACGAAATCGATTGCGACCCTCGTCTTGCTGATCGCCGGTCTCGGTGCGGCCTATGCGCAGGCGCCTGCGGGCGCGACGGGCGAGTGCAAGGACGGCACCTACACCACGCAGGAGAGCAAGAAGGGCGCTTGCGCCGGGCACGGCGGCGTGAAGAGCTGGACGGGCGCCTCGTCGTCCAAGATGGCCGCGCCCGCTGCCTCTTCCTCGATGGCCGCGCCCGCGACGGCCGCGGCGGCCTCCAAGCCGGCGATGTCGAGCGACAAGATGTCGAGCGACAAGACGTCGTCGAATCAGCCGGCCGCGGTGGCAGCCCCCGGCGGCGGCCCGGGCAAGGTCTGGGCGAACGACAGCAGCAAGGTCTATCACTGCCCCGGCGACCGCTGGTACGGGAAGTCCAAGCACGGCGAGTACATGTCCGAGGCGGACGCCAAGTCGAAGGGCTACAAGCCGGACCACGGCAAGGCGTGCTCGTCGTAAAGCCGGGCTCGGCGATGAGCTCCGCCATCCCGCGAAGCTGGGCCTGGCGGATGCTCAGGCCGTCGGGGCAGTCTCCTGCTACCCGCGCTGCGGCGATCAGAACCGCGCCTGCAAATACCCGAAGAAGCTGCTCATCCGCCAGCCCACGCGGCCGGTGAAGTCGTTCTTCGTCACGTCCACCTTGAGATTCACCGCCGCCAGGCCCAGGCCCAGGCCGATGTTGCGCGTGACCATGTAGTCGGTGGTGAGCGCGCCGTTGTAGGTGCGGCCGTCCACGTCGCCCACCTTCACCGCAAGCCCTTCGCCCAGGAGCGACACGGTCCAGCGCGGCGTGACGAACCAGTCCAGGCCCAGGCCGAGCATGGGCAGCGGCGCATTGGTGCTGGCCTGCACGTCGGTGGGCGGGTTCGAGGCGTTGAAGCCGAACTTGAAGTGCGCGCCGTAAAGGCCCGCGATGCCGGCGAACTCCAGGCTTTCATTTCGAATGAACGAGTACTGGTAGTTGACGACGAAGAAGTCCGTCTTGGCCTCGGTGTGCAGCCTCGTGCCCGCATGAATCACCTGGTCGCGAAACTCGATGTCGCGCTCGATGACCTTGTCGGCATCGCGCTTGACCTCGAAGCCTTGAATGCCGATGCGATGGTTCGCGGCGAAGCGCCAGGTCGCCAGCACAAAGATGCTGGACTTGTTGCGGTCCAGGCCCGTCACGTCCTCCAGGTTCACCTCGCCCGATCGACCGCTGGGCGAGTCCAGGCGCAGCCGTGTGCTGCCTTCGTTGAGCACGCCGCCGAGGCCGAACTTCCAGGTCTCGGTCCCGGGGGCGATCAAGCCTTCCTGCGCTTGCGCGGGCGTGCCGTGCAAGAGCCCCGCCATCAAGAGGGCGGCGGGTGGGAGCACGCGCCTGGGAGCAATCTTCATGAGCTCTCTCCTGCGGGTCTTCGGGCCTGAGGACCGCGCCCGAGCGTGCGCCGCCCGGGCAGCGCAGTCAATTCGCCGGCAATCGAATTCGCGCCCGCATTTCAGGGGGGCTGCGGACCCTGACACGCAGGGTCTGCGAGGGAATGTCCGTGTGCGCGAGAGGCCACGGCGACCGTATACGGTCGGCTGCAACCCGCGGCGCGAGGAGCCTATGAACCGATTCGTCTGCGCACTCCTGATCCTGGTCGCCGATGCGCCCGCCTTCGAGCCGGGCCGGAAGATCGACTTCTAGTGCGTCGCAGCGACCATGCACTGCACACGCCGCTCGTTGTGCGCGGCAGCCGCGCTGGTGCTGGCCGGCTGCTGCACCGCGAAGCCCGACGCGCGCGCGGCCGCCGCCGCTGCGGAGCTCGCCGCCACGGGCAAGCTGCGCGCCGCCATCAACTTCGGCAATCCGATCCTCGCGACCCGCGGCGCGGACGGCGCGCCGAGCGGCGTGTCGGTGGATCTCGCGCGCGAGGCGGCACGGCGCCTGGGCGTGCCGATCGAGCTCGCGCAGTTCACATCGGCCGCCAGCGTGGTCGAGGCCCTCAAGGCACAGCAGGTCGATCTCGCCTTCGTCGCCATCGATCCGGTGCGCGCGGCGGACATGGACTACACCGCGCCCTACGTGATGATCGAAGGCGCCTACCTCGTTCGCGACGAGTCGCCCCTGCAGCGCAACGAGGATGTGGATCGTCCCGGCACGCGAGTGGCGGTGGGGCGCGGCAGTGCCTACGACCTGTTCCTGTCGCGCGAGCTGAAAGCGGCCGCGCTCGTGAGGGCGCCGACCTCGCCGGCGGTCACCGACCTGTTCCTGGCGCAGAACCTCGACGCCGCGGCCGGCGTGAGGCAGCAGCTGCAAGCCGACGCGCTGCGTGTGGGCGGAGTGCGACTGCTGCCGGGCCGCTTCATGGTGATCGAGCAGGCGATCGCCGTACCCAAGGGGCGCGAGGCGGCCCAGGTTTGGCTGAGCGACTTCATCGAGAAGATGAAGTCCTCGGGCTTCGTCGCCGATGCCTTGCGCCGGCATGGCATCGAAGGCGCCGACGTCGCACCGGCGCGCTCCGGCTGACTACTCGCGGAAATACACCATCTGGTGCGTGCTGGCCAGGAGCTCGCGGCTGTCGCTCCAGACTTCGGCGCTCTGGTCGAAGTAGCCGTCGCGGAAATTCATCGCGCGCGCGCAGCACAGCACATGGCGGTCCGCCTGCGCGGCCAGCAGGGCTTCGTCGGCGTGGAAGTAGGTCGTCATCGTGACGGTGCCGATGGGCGCCGGCTTGCGTCGACGAATGAACACGCGCGGAAAGAAGCTGTCGCACAGCGCCGCGAGGGATGCGTGGTCGAGCGAGCGCGCGGGCTCGTCGCGGACCCAGGCACAGGTGCGTGAGTGCGGCTGCTCCACGGCGTCGAAGGGCTCGGGCATGCCGCCCTCGATGAACCGCATGTCGTAGCGGCGCACCCATGCCGGACGGCGGCTCGTGTCGGCGCTGCGAAGCGTTTCGGGGGCGGGCACCTCTTCCGGCGGCATGGCTTCGGGGCGCGACCAGGTGGATCGGCGCTGCGCGAACACCGCGCTCGCCGTGCTCACCGTCTGCCCCTGCTGGACCATCTCGATCAGCCAGTGCTGCGTGGATCGATTGGTGCGTGCGGCGCGGGCGTGGACTTCAAATTCGCCCTCGGCCACCGCGCTCGCGAAATTGACCGTGAGGGCGATGGGCTGCCCGAGGCGCTCGGGATGCTGCAGCGCCGCCTGCAGCATCGTGGCTGCGGTGGTGCCCCCGAAGGGGCCGACCATGTTGGCGTAGGCCGGGCTCGTGCAGCCCGTGAAGCTGTTGTCGTCGCGCGGTGTGAGTGCTATGGCTTCGTCGAATGAATGCAGTGTCATGGGGAGTCGCGATTTCGGCAGGCCGGCCATGCTGACACAGGGCAGTCGGGCTTGCAGTGGGGTTGGGCATCCGCCGGCACACTGGCCGCATGAAGAAGCCCGTCGATCTCGCGCACGCCTGCCGCCTCATCAACCACGGCCCCACGGTTCTCGTGACCAGCGAATTCGAGGGACGCCGCAACGTCATGGCCGCCGCCTGGTCGATGCCGGTGGAGTTCGTCCCGCCGCGCGTCGCGGTGGTCATCGACAAGCGCACCTACACGCGCGAGCTCGTCATGGCCAGCGGCAGCTTCGCCCTGTGCATTCCCTGCCGCGACATCCTGGATGCGACCTACACGGTGGGCAGCGTGAGCGGGCGCGACTACGCGGATGACGGCGGCCCGGACAAGTTCGAGCGCCACGGCATCGCCCGCTTCGAGGGCCCGGTGCTCGGCCTGCCGCTGGTGGAGGGTTGCGTGGCCTGGCTCGAATGCCGGCTCATCCCGGAGCGGCACACCGAGGACGCCTACGACACCTGCTTCGCCGAAGTCGTGTCGGCCCAGGCCGATGCGCGCGTCTTCGCCGGTGGCCGATGGTCGTTCCGCGACGACAACATGGCGTTGCACACGCTGCATCACCTGGGCGGCGGCAACTTCGCCTGGCCGGGGAAGAGCGTGCAGGCGAAGCTGCTGGCGGCGCGTTAGTCCGCCCTTTCGGCCACCACGGTCGAAGCGCGCGGGCACGCGCCCTCGTCCATGCAGCGGGCCGCCTGGATCCAGTCGCGCCCGATGACCACGCGCACGTCGCTGTGCAGGCCCTCGGTGGGCGCGGCCTCGATGCGCGCGGGCATCGGCAGCGAGCGGCCGATGCGCTGCGCGGCTTCCTGCTGGCCGTCGCGGTACTGAAGCACCGTGCGCTCCTGGAGGAAGGGGCGCTGGTTCGTGAGGCGCTGCACCGGGACGCTGTGGCGCGCCATCCAGCGGCCGAGCCGCGCGGCCAGTCCGGGAACGCCGTTGCCGTTGCTCAGTTCGAGCCGCACGGCGCGCGACTGCGGCGCTGCCTTCGCGCTCGATGGCGCGACTTCGACGGCCGCAGCCGGCACGTTGCCCGATGCGAAGGCTGCAAGGGTGGCGCGGTCGTCGACGCGCATGAGCACGGCCGGCGCTTGCGCGGCACGTGCCGTCGGGGCCTCGGCGACCAAGGGCTGCACGGATGGTGTGACCGCAGCGATCGGGGCGAGCGCGACCGGCGCCTCCTCGGTCGTCGCGTCGCGCTGCTCGAGGGCCTCCCGCAGGTTGGCCGTCGCAACCGGGTTGTCCCGATCGAGCAGGACGGCCGACTTCAGCTCCTGCACCGCCTCTTGCGGGCGTGCCGTGAGCATCAGCACCTGGCCGAGGTTGCTGTGCACGTGCGCGCTGCGCGGCGCGATCGACAGCGCCGTGCGCAGCGCGACCTCCGCATCCACATACCGGCCTGCGCGGGCCAGCGCGACACCGAGCGCGTTGTGTGCCTCGACGTTGCGCGGATCGGCCTCGACGGACTTGCGATAGGCGTCGATGGCCTTGTCCCACGACTGCATGCCGTCGTAGTAGCGCCCGAGCGTGTAGTACGCGGCGCTCGAGGACATCGCGTGCTTCACGTCCATCACGGGCTCGATGGTCCAGGCCTTGAGCCGCTGAGGGTCCATCGTCGAGCAGCCCGCGGCGGCCATGAGCAGGCCCGCGGCCAGGGCGGCGCGCAGGAGGGGCAGGGAAGCGTGCGCGGCTTTTCGGCAAGGCGGCGCGACACGCCGGTTCGAGGCCGTGCGCGGCACGGCGGCACCGCGAAGCGGCGCAAGCATGGCCTGCCGCAGGCCGCGCCCGGGACGCGGCGGCCTCAGATCGGCCGGCGGTGGAACCTGGAAGTTGACTCGCATGACGGACCTCGCAGTGCTCAAGCCTGGCCGCTCATGGTCGGCAAGACGATGCGGATCATCTGGATCACGGCCGGCCCCATGATCACGAGCATCAGGGCCGGGAAGATGCAGAAGATCAGCGGGAACAGCAGCTTCAGCGGAATCTTGGCTGCCGTCTCCTCGGCCTTCTGCCGCCGGCGCGTGCGCACGGTGTCGGAGTGCACGCGCAGCGACTGGGCGATGCTGGTGCCGAAGCGGTCGGCCTGATTGACCATCGAGACGAAGCCCTCGACCTCCTCGACGCCGGTGCGCAACGCGAGGTTGCGCAGCGCGCGGTCTCGCGGTGCGCCCGCGCGCAGCTCCAGGTTCACCAGGCGCAGCTCCTCGCTGAGGTTCGGGCACTTGTGCACCATGTCCTCGGCGACCTTGTTCAACGCGGCGTCGGTGCCGAGCCCGGCTTCCATGCACACCGTCATCAGGTCGAGCGCGTCGGGGAAGTTCTCGAAGATCTCGCGCTGGCGCACGGCGATGGCCTTGGCCAGCACGTAGTTGGGCAGGTAGTAGCCGAGGGTCGAGACCAGCAGGAGCACCGAGAGCAGGCCCACGCCCTGCACATGCGAGCGCGCGAGCGTGAGGGCGGCGAAGGTCAGCGTGGGCAGCAGGAGCGCGAGCGTCGTCTTCACTCCGAAGTACGCCATCGGCGCGAACGTGCTGCGCACCCCCGCGTTCATGAAGCGGCGCCGGATCGCAGAGAACTCGTAGCCTGCCTCGGGGATCGACAGCTTCGCCAGCGGCTTCGTCGCGCGCGCCACGCGCTCCAGCCATTCCTGCGCGTCGGGGCCCGACCCCTCCTGCGCGCCGCCCATCACTCGCTTGAGCCGCTGGCCCGAGGCGTTGCCGAGCGTGCGCCCGAGCACCCAGATGGCCAGCGCGAAGGTCGCGACGAAGACGAGCACCAGGAAGCCGACTTGAGCCTGAGACATCGCTTTTCTCCGCCTCAGCTTCAGACGCGGATGTGGATGATGTTTCGCATCCACACCACGCCGAGCAGGATCATGAAGAGGGCTGCCCCGACGAGGCGGATGCCGGCCGGGTCGGTCCACAGCACCGCCATGAAGCTCGGCGCCATGACGTTGATGATTCCCCCCGTGACGAAGGGCAGTGCGAGCAGGATCCAGGCCGACAGCCGGCCCTCGGCCGACAGCGTGCGCACCTCGCCCAGGAGCTTCAGCCTCGCGCGCACGATGCTTGCGATGTTGTCCAGCAGCTCCGCGAGATTGCCCCCGGACTCGCGCTGGATCGTCACCGCCACCACGAAGTAGCCCAGGTCGGGCACCGGCACCCGCTGCGCCAGGCGCAGCAGGGCTTCCTGCTGCGGCAATCCGTAATTGGTCTCGTCGAAGAGCGTGCGGAACTCCTGCCCGATCGGATCGGCCATCTCGTCGCCGACCATCTGCACCGCCGTCGGGAAGGCGTGGCCCGCGCGCATCGCGCGGCCCATGAGGTCCAGCGCCTCGGGGATCTGCTTCTCGAAGAGCCGGATGCGCTGCGTCCGCTTGCGCGAGAGCCTCCACCAGGGGAGCGCGGCCGTGAGCAGGAAGCCCACGAGGCTGAACACGAGAGGCTTGGCCAGCATCATCGGCACGAAGAAGCCGATGAGCCCGAGCACCGTGCTGGCCATCACGACCTCGCCGGCGGTGGTGCCGGTGCCGGAGGTCTCCAGGTAGTGCATCAGGTGCTCGCCGCGGGGCAGCAGCGCGATCAGGTGGTCGTCCAGCCAGCTCCAGTGGCCGCGGCGCTTCACCCGCGCGATCGTCAGCGGCGAGTCGCGCACGGGGTCGCCGATGGTGCGCAGTCGCGCGGCGATCCGCTTGGCCTCGGCGCTGCTCTTGGAGGCCCACATCGAGTAGGCGCCCTCCAGGGCCAGCACCACGGCGACGAAGAGCAGCACGGCGAAGAGGATGTAGCTGGTGTCCATGCCTCACTCCATCCGGCGCGACGGGTCGAAGAGCGACTCGGGCAGCTCGATGCCGCGCGCCTTCAGCCGCTCCATGAAGCGCGGGCGCACGCCGCTGGCCTGGAAGTAGCCCTTGACGCTGCCGTCGGTGGCCACGCCCGTCTGGCGGAACATGAAGATGTCCTGCATCGAGATCGTGTCGCCTTCGAGGCCCGTGATCTCGGAAATGCTGATGAGCTTGCGCCGGCCGTCGGTGAGCCGGTTGGTCTGGATGATGACGTTGATGGCCGAGGCGATCTGCCCTCGCATCACCTTCGAGGGCACGTTCATGCCGCCCATTGCAAGCATGCTCTCCAGGCGGCTGAGCGCATCGCGCGAGGAGTTCGCGTGCACCGTCGTCATCGAGCCCTCGTGCCCGGTGTTCATGGCCTGGAGCATGTCCAGCGCCTCGGGGCCGCGCGTCTCGCCGAGGATGATGCGGTCCGGGCGCATGCGCAGCGCGTTGCGCACCAGGGTTCGCTGCGTGATCTCGCCCTTGCCCTCGATGTTGGGCGGGCGGGTTTCCAGGCGCACCACGTGGGGTTGGCGCAGCTGCAGCTCCGCCGCGTCCTCGATGGTCACGATGCGCTCGCCCGCGTCGATGAAGCCCGACATGATGTTCAGCAGCGTCGTCTTGCCGCTGCCGGTGCCACCGGAGATGAGCAGGTTCACCTCGGCATTCGACAGGGCCTGCAGGATGCTGGCCATCTCCGGGGTGAGCGTGCGGTAGTCGACCAGGTCGTCCATCGTCAGCGGCACGACCGCGAAGCGGCGGATCGACATCACCGGCCCGTCCAGCGCCAGCGGCGGAATGATCACGTTCACCCGCGAGCCGTCGGCCAGCCGCGCATCGGCCATGGGGCTGGATTCGTCCACGCGCCGCCCGACGCGCGAGACGATCTTGTCGATCACCTTCATCAGGTGATCGTCGTCGGCGAAGGTGACGTCGGTGAGGCTCAGCTGGCCGCGCCGCTCCACATAGACCTGCTTCGAGCCGTTGACGAGGATGTCGGAGATCGTCGTGTCGGCCAGCAGCGTCTCCAGCGGCCCGAGCCCCAGCATCTCGTGCTGGATGTCGCGCACCAGGTTGCGGCGCTCCTGGGCATTGACGATCACGTTCTCCTCGATGAGCAGGCGCTCCACCATGGCGCTCAGCTCCTCGCGAAGCCGCACGGGCGACAGGCGCTCCATGGCTTCGAGGTCCAGCCTCACGAGCAGGAGCTGGTGCACATGCGACTTGAGCTGCTGGTAGGCGTTCGAGGCGAGGGTCGGCGCATCGTTCAGCCGGGCGTCCAGCCGCGCCTCCTGAATAGGCGCGTCGCCGTTGCCCAGGCGGTCGCGCAGGTTCAGCTTGCCGGTGGCGGCGCTGCTCATGAGTTGCCTCCGAAGAGCGTGGACAGCCAGCGGCTTTCGTGCCGGCCGTCGTCGATGGGGGGTGCGACCGACTTGGCCAGCGCACGCAGGGCCAGCGCCACCGGGCTCTTGCGCGAGAGCTTCTCGATGGGCACACCCTGGTTGACCGACGCGTTCACCAGGTTGAAGTGGTTGGGAATCAAGGCGGCGTTCTTCAGCCCGAGGCTGTGCTCGAAGGACTCGAGCGTGATGTCGGCGGTCTTCTGGTAGCGGTTGACGATCCAGTGGATCTTGTCGAGGGAATAGTCGAGCGAGCGAAAGAGCGTCTGCAGTCGCCGTGCGTCGCGCACCTGCGGCAGGCTGAGCTGCACCACGGGGAAGATGCGCGTGGCCATGTCCAGCGCCTTCAGGCTCACCCCGTCGATCGAGCGGCCCACGTCGATCACCACGAAGTCGAACATCTGCCGGGCCTGCCGCACGATGGCCTCCACGTGCGAGGCCTTCACCTCCAGCGCCTGCGACAGCTCCTGCGGCGCCGCGAGCACCGAGAGGGTCGTGCTCGTGGCGACCATCGCCGAGCGCAGCAGCTCGGCGTCGAGCCGCGCGATGTTGTGCGCCACCTCGGCCACGTCGCTGCCGGCGCGGTGGTCGCCGAGCATCAGGAGGGTGTCGCCGAACTGCAGATCCAGATCGAGCAGGGCGACGGTGCGCCCGTCGCGCGTGGACAGCGCATGCGCGAAGTTCGCGGCGAGGAAGCTCGCGCCGCTGCCGCCCTTGCAGGCCATGAAGACGAAGACCTCGCCCAGCTGCGGGGGCGTGGCTTGCGGCTTGCGCTTGCGGGTGGCGCGCTGCACTGCCGCCTGCAGCGCGGGAGCATCCAGCGGCGGCGGCAGCACTTCGCGCACGCCGGCCTGCATCGCCTTCATCAGGAAGGCCGGCGACTGCTCGGCGGAGATGACGATGGCCTCGACATCCGGATGCGCATGCGTGAGCTGGCCGATGGCGTCCAGCCCGTTCGCGTCGACCGCGTCGAAGATCAGCAGCCCCGGGCGGCTGCCGTTGATGATCGAGGGTCCCGGCGCGGCCGCGGTCGCCGCCTGCACCTCGAACTCGGGGTCGATGATGCGCACCATCTGCGCGACGTGCTCCGCGCGGACGGGGTTGGGCGAGACCACTTTGATGCGCATGACGACCTTCTTGGGAACTCAGGAACACGCGGGATTGGCCACGCCGGCGAAGGTGCTCTGCATGCTTTCGCGCGGCAAGGTGGTGGCGAAGGCGGGCATCACCACCGACAGCGGGACGAAGGGGATGTAGGTCTGGATCGGCGTGGTGGTGGTGATGCTCACCGTCACGAACTGGCAGGTGGCTGCGGTGCAGCCGCCCGGCTGGTAATCCACGGTGATGTCCGCCGCGGCCACGAGGGGCAGCAGTCCGCGCATGCGCGTGCGGATGGTGTCGCGCGACGTGGTGCTCGGGTCGCACACCACGGCCATGCGCGCGCCCAGTCGCGTGACCTCGGCGGCCGTGTTCCAGTAGAAGAGCAGGCGGCCCATCTCCATCGCGCCGATGAGCATGGTGAAGAACACCAGCGAGACCAGCGCGAACTCCACCGCCGCCGCGCCGCGGCTGCTGCGCTGTCCGCGCGAGAGGTGCATGCGGTTCGTCCTTGCGCTCATAGCGGCTGCACCATCGTTGCGCTGATCGCGCCGAAGCTGATGGAGGGCATCACGAACGGCGCCATCGACGTGAACGGGTAGCCGGTGATCGTGACCGTGACCAGGTTGACGACGCCGCGCCCGGTCTCCTGCAGGTTGTGCGTGGCGGAGCAGGAGATGCGGTCGCACACCGAGATCTGCGCAAGCGTCAGCCCCGGCAGGAGCGCGCTGCCGGTGCAGGCGGTGCCGTTGTTCGCGGACGATCCGCTGAGCGCGAGGCAGCGTCCGCCCAGCGTGTTGCCCGCCGCCACGGTGGTCTGGTAGCGGGCCGCATCGCGCACCGCCTTGGCCAGCGTGTTGTATTGGTGGATGGCGCGGCCGAACTCGGTGGTGCCCAGCAGGAGCGCCGCCAGCGGCAGCGCCAGCAGCGCGAACTCGATGGCCGCGCCGCCGCGCTGGAGTCGTCGATGTGCAGTGGCGGCACGCATGTCACTGCACCAGGGTGGGAACCTGCGGCCCGGTGCTGGTCGCACCGCCCGAGAAGCCGCCGGTGCGGCAGGGGCTGTTGGCGGCGGTGGCGTCGCCGCGGTATTCGAGGTAGATCGTCCCGGTGGCGCCGTTGGACATCGGGTTGAGCATCAGCACGCAGGCCATGCTGATGATCGGCGTGGTGTTGCCTCCGGCGCAGTCGATGATGGGCGCGGCGACCAGGCGTCGGTCGGTGCCGTACTGGAGCTGCTGCGCGGCAGTGATCGCGTTGCCCGGGATGTTGCCGCCCGGCCCGCTCACGCCGTACTGGTTGTTGATGAAGGGCGTGTTGGCGCCCTGGCGGGTGCGGTAGTCGGCATAGGCGCTGGTGCCGATGTCGATGACCGGCGATCCGGGAGATTTGTTCGGATAGGCATAGCCCGACTTGTCGGGCGGCGCCTCGGCCGGCGTGTAGGCGTTGGCGCCGTTGGGGTAGAGGCCGAAGCGCGTGTTGTAGGCCGACTTTGCGCCTTGCTGCTGACCGGGCTGGCGCACGTTGTCGCCCACGTGGATGTCGCACACGCCGGCATCGCCGACGAGCTGGTCGCGAATCTCGGAGTTGCCGCCGGCGTTGGGCGTGTAGTCGATCCAGCGGAAGCTGCCCGCCACGTCGTCGTTGTTGCCGTTGCTGGTGAAACTGCCGGTGATCCATTCGCCGACGGCGTAGCCGCCAGGCTTGCTGCACACGCCCATGGGCGCGCCGTTGCAGAAGCTTTGCGACGGCGCGCGAGTCGCGACGCCGGAGGACGTCACCGTCTTGCCGCCCGCACCGAACACGCTCATGAACCACGGCACGATGCCCGTGGCCTGCGCGGTGCACATCACGTAGCGCGAGTTGTTCGATGCGCCGCCCGCGATCGACAGGTAGCTCGAATTCGGCGCAAGTGCCGTATAGAACTTCACGTCGGCGGGCGTGATCGTCACCGAGCTGAGCTGGAAGTCGCGCTTGTTGCGACCGGCCGCGAAGATGCCCGCGGACTGGGCGTTGAGAAGAAAGGCCGCGGGGCAGGTGCCGGCGCCCGGGTCGCACGTCAGCTCTCCCGCGGCGGCGAGCGCGCAGGCATCCGCTGCGGTCTGCAGCTCGGTGCGATTCACGTACAGGCGCCCGACATCGAGCGCGACGCCGGCGAAGCCGAACAGCGCGACTGAGCTGAGCGCGACGATGACGGCCACGGCGCCGCGATGGGCGCGTGGGTCGCTGTCTCGCCGGATGTGCTGCGTTCGATTCATGGCTGCTCCCCGCGTTGCCCGGGATGCCCGCGCGCTACTGGCCCGGGACCAGCGTGATCACCGACTGCTTCACTTCCTTCACCGCGTAGCCGTAGGACGTCGCATAGCCGGTCTGCGCACCCGCGGTCGCCTTGGCGTCGATCACCGGGTTCTGGACATTGCGGCTGGGAGCGCCCGGGTCCAGCGTCTGCGCGGCGCGCGCGACGCGGTTGGCGTCGCCGAAGCGGGCGTCGTAGATCGGCGAGGTCGACATGCAGCCGGCGAGCGTGCAGGACACCAGGCACAGGATGGAAAGGCAGGGCTTCATGGGCGGCTCCTTACTTGACCTGGAATCCGCCGCCCGCCGCCTGCACCGGCTCGGAGCTCGCGGGGGGCGCGGTGACGCTCGCCTGCGGCTGGGGCTGCGAAGGCGCGCGGCCCTCGGTGCGGCCGTTGATCATCAGGTCGATGCGGCTGGGCTCTTGATAGTTGTCGGTGGGCAGCGGGAAGTTCGGCGGCAGCGGCTTGACCAGGCGCGGCGTGATCGCGAAGACGAGCTCGGACTTGTCCGAGAGGAATTCGGTGCTGCGGAAGAGGGCGCCGATGACCGGCAGCTCGCCGAGCACCGGGAAGGCCTTCACGTTGGCAGTCGAGTTGTTCTTGATGAGCCCGCCGATGGCGAAGCTCTGGCCATCGATGAGCTGCACCGTGGTGGCGCTCCTGCGCGAGGTGAATGAGGGGAAGATCGCCGTCCCGTTCGCGCCCGCGGTGATGAGCACGCCGTTGCGGTCGAGGTCGGACACCTCGGTCACCATCTCCAGGTTGATGCGCCCGCCGTCCAGCACCGTCGGGCGAAAGCGCACCGAGACGCCGAACTCCTTCTCCTCCAGCGTGATCGTCGAGCCGCCGAGCTGGTTGCTCTGCGATACCGGGATGAAGATCTTGCCGCCGGCGTTGAAGCGCCCCTCCTGGCCGCTGATGGCCATGATCGTGGGCTCGGCCAGCATCTTGATCAGGCCGTCGTCGCGCTCGCCGTCCATGGTCAGGGC
>Ga0134124_10001735_pt1 | contig 17509 bp, 14 predicted proteins | sample KB304_FD_96880 | JGI IMG/M metagenome (GOLD analysis project Ga0134124, IMG submission 96880) | Terrestrial soil microbial communities without Nitrogen fertilizer from Kellogg Biological Station, Michigan, USA - KB3-0-4 | ecosystem: Environmental > Terrestrial > Soil > Unclassified ...
TCGCCCTCTTTCGAAAAAACGGCAGCCCCTAACTAATTGAAAGGAATGGTGGGCCTGGGTGGACTTGAACCACCGACCTCGCCCTTATCAGGGGCGCGCTCTAGCCACCTGAGCTACAGGCCCGTTGCGGAGCAGGTATGAATTCTAACATGGCGAGGCGGCAGGTTTACAATTTCGCGTGACGCCCGCTGCTTTCTGCTTGTGCCAGCGTGCTGGCTTTTGGTGCCGCCCCCCTTTACTGGACGAAGCCCACGTTTGGCGTGGGGCCGCCTTCGGGAGCTTCCTTGATGGCCCCGAACTGTGCTTCATAGCGCGCCAGATTCTCGCCCAGCGCGCGCCAGATACGTTTAGCGTGGCCAGGACTGACGATCATGCTTTGCAACAACTTGCCCTGCGTGCCGTTGGGAAATATGTAGATAAAGTTGAGCGTGAACTCTTCCAGATTGTGGTGAATCATCACCAGGTTGCTGTACGAACCCTGCAGTTCCTTTTCGTCCGCCTTGATCTGGACTTGCCCTGCTTGCGCCGGCCGCTGCTCTTCCATTTGCATTTTTCTCCCGATCCTTGGCTTGGTGCTTTACGCTGTGGTGCACTTCAAGGTACCACAGCCCTATGTCGCGCGGTTGGCGTGCGGCCGAAGCACGACTTTTTCCGCTGTAACGAATCAAAAACAAAACGGGACAACCGGCTTGACACTCGTCGATATTAAGTATAGTTTATACGGGACATTTAACGTAGTTAACTTAGCGGACTTAACTTCAACGATGCAGAGAATGAATCCCGCCGAACTGGAAACCGAGCCCGCCAGCGGCGCTGCCGCTTCGGCGGGGCGCGTGGGAGCCCACGCGCCTGCGCCGCGATCGACCGGAAACCCTTCCCTTCCCGAAGCGCACCGTACCATCCCGATCAACGAGGGGGCCTCCTGGCTGCGAAAAATTTTCGCGTTCGCAGGCCCGGGGTACCTGGTGGCGGTCGGGTACATGGATCCCGGCAACTGGGCCACCGATCTCGGCGGAGGATCGAAGTTCGGCTACGCGCTGCTGAGCGTGATCGTCATCAGCAACCTGATGGCGATGCTGCTGCAAGGGCTGTCGGCCAAGCTTGGCATCGTCAGCGGCCGGGACCTGGCGCAGGCCTGCCGCGACCAGTATTCGCGGCGCACTTCGTTTGCGCTGTGGGTGCTGTGCGAAATCGCCATTGCCGCCTGCGACCTGGCCGAAGTGCTGGGCTCCGCGGTGGCCTTGAAGCTGCTCTTCGGCTTGCCGCTGCTGGCCGGCGTAGTGATCACCGCGCTGGACGTTCTGATCGTGCTGGCTTTGCAGGGTCGCGGCTTCCGGCTGATTGAAGCGTTCGTCGTGACCTTGATTTTGACCATCGGCGGGTGCTTCGCGTATGAGATTTTCTTCGCCCAGCCCTTGTGGCGCGAGGCGGCGCGCGGCCTAATTCCGAGCGCGGAAATTCTTCGCAATCGCGAGATGCTGTACATCGCCATCGGTATCCTGGGCGCTACGGTGATGCCTCACAATCTGTACCTGCATTCCAGCATCGTGCAGACACGCGCTTTCGGCAGCTCGCCGCGGCAGAAGCGAGAGGCGCTGAAGTTTGCGGTGCTCGATTCCACGCTGGCGCTGGGTTTCGCGCTGTTCATCAATGCGGCGATCCTTATTCTGGGCGCGGCGGCGTTTCATACCCGCGGATTCAACGACATCGCCGAAATCGCCGACGCCTACAAACTGCTGAGTCCGGTGCTGGGCGCGAGCCTGGCCAGCACGCTATTTGCCTGCGCGCTCCTGGCTTCCGGGCAGAATTCCACTCTGACCGGCACCCTCGCCGGCCAGATCGTGATGGAGGGATTCCTCGATATCCGGCTGAAGCCCTGGCTGCGGCGATTGATCACTCGCGGGATCGCTATTATTCCGGCAATCCTGGTGATCGGCATCGCCGGCGAGGGCAAAGTGACTTCCCTGCTCATTCTGAGCCAGGTAGTGCTGAGCTTTCAGCTTCCCTTCGCCGTCATTCCCTTGATTCAGTTCACCGGCAGCCGCGCCAGGATGGGCGAATTCGCGAACTCGCGGCTAACCTCCGTGGTTTCCTGGGTCATAGCGGTCGCCATCATCGGGTTCAATGCCGAACTCCTGTGGTTGATCTTCCGCGGACAGTAGCGGCGCGCACACCTTCCTCCACTGCCGCCGATATGCGAAACTTTCTCTTCACGCATGCCGACTTCCCCGTCAGAAAATCTCGCCAGACGCAGGGCTCTATTCGTTCTTCTACTCATGGTCATGACCGCCGCAATCGCATATTCGATCATCCAGAACCAGCCTTGGACCGTCCCCGACGAAGCCAAGCGGCGTACGAATCCGATACCGGCCTCCGATGCCGCCCTCAGTGCCATTCGCCCGATCTACCTCGATAAGTGCGCCGTCTGCCACGGTGAATTCGGCAAAGGCGACGGCCACGATGCGCAGCGATACAGTCCGCGACCTACCAACTTTACTCACACCGGACAACTCAGCGGTGTTACCGACGGCGAACTGTTTTACAAGATCAGTGAAGGACACAGACCTATGCCCGCATTCAAGAAACGGCTGCCCGTGGAGCAGCGCTGGCAGCTCGTGCTCTTGCTTCGATCGTTTGCAAAACCGTAGTCCGACCGAGTTCACCGTGGCTGCCCCTTCCAACCTCCCGGCTTTGGAGGTATGCTGCTTCGCTTTGTTCGCCAATTCTGTATTCGGGGAAAGCTACATGCATAAGTTGGTGCTCTCCGCCCTCGCTCTGCTGATCACTTCACAGATCGCAAATGCCGCACCGGGGGCAGTGCATTGCGGCAAACTGCTGGACGTGCGCTCCGGCAAGTTGCTGCCCGATCAGGTGATCGTGTTCGATGCCAATGGCACAATCACGGCCGTGGGGCCCGCGAGTTCTCCGCTCGCGCCGGTCGGAGCGACCATGGTGGATTTGCCAAGCGCCACCTGTTTGCCCGGCCTGATCGATGTGCATACCCATCTGACCAGCGATCCCAGCCACAGCGGCTATCAGGGGTTAGGAGTCTCGGCGCCGCGACAAGCCATCGTGGGCGCAAAAAATGCACGCCTCACCCTTCGCGCGGGCTTCACCACCGTTCGCAACGTCGGCGCCAGCAACTACACCGACGTGGCTCTCCGCGACGGCATCAATGCAGGTGACATCGACGGCCCGCACATGCTGGTCTCCGGCCCCCCGCTCGGGATTACCGGCGGGCATTGCGACGAAAATCTGCTGCCCTTCGAGTTTCACTACAAAAGCAGCGGCGTAGCCGACGGGCCGTGGGAAGCGCGCGCCAAGGTTCGCGAAACCATCAAGTATGGCGCGGACGTAATCAAGATTTGCGCTTCGGGCGGCGTGCTGAGCAAAGGCGATCAGCCTGGCACGCCGCAATACACGCTGGAAGAGATGACCGCGATTGCCGAAGAAGCCCACAAGCTCGGCCGTAAGGTCGCGGCACACGCGCACGGCACGCAATCCATTAAGGACGCCATTCGCGCTGGCATCGATTCGATCGAGCACAGCAGCCTGATCGACGAAGAAGGCATCGCCTTGGCCAAGCAGCACGGCACCTACCTGGTATTCGATATTTACAACGACGATTTCATCTTGCAGGAGGGCGCCAAAGTCGGAATGCTGCCTGAATCGATCGAGAAAGAGAAGAAAGTCGGCCGGCTGCAGCGCGAGAATTTTCGGCATGCCTGGGAGAGCGGCGCGAAGATGGCCTACGGCACCGATTCCGGAGTGTATCCTCACGGCGACAACGCCAAACAATTCGCCAAGATGGTGGAGTTTGGTATGAAACCCATGGACGCCATTCAGGCCGCAACCGTAAGGGCCGCTGACCTGATCGGTTGGGCCGACAAAGTCGGCGCCATTGAGACCGGACATGACGCCGACATTATCGCTGTGAGCGGCGACCCGACCTCCGATGTACGTCTGCTCCAGTCCGTGAAGTTTGTGATGAAGGGCGGCGCCGTCTATCGCAACGAATTCACCGCGAAATAGATCGGCGCACGCAACCTATCGACTGGCTGCATTCCCAGATAAACTGGAACTGCGGCCGCACACCGCGGCAGTCCGGGACTATTTCGAATGACGGCTTTGCACATCCTGTTTTTTGCCGGCTTGGCGCCGTATCGCCTCGCATTCGCCGCGCTCGCCGCGCTGCTGGTTGGCACAGCGATTCCGTTGGCTTACGCCTGGGCGCGCGTGCTGCCCGAAGATGCACCTCCGTTCAAGATCGAGCCGGGTTCCTTTCCCGCCGTTGACCTGGAACAGCCAGACGCGCCGGTCAGGAATCGCAAAGCAGATCTCCTTTCTCTCTTGCTCCTGCTTTGCGTGACGTTGACATACCTCACTCGATTCCCTGGGATGCCGCTGGCCGCTTTGCTTCATTGGGTCCATTCCGTTTTCCCCGCGGCAGCGGCCAACTGGATTGTTTGGGGCGGAAAGATAATGCTTGTTGTTGGAACCGGCTTGGCCGCATGTTTGGCCACCGTTCGCCCGGGGCCGATGCGTGTGCCCTTGGTCACGGCCGCCTCGCTGGTGCTCACTCTCTGGCTGCTGGGGCCAATCCTTCAGTCGGCATTGCTCTCCGGTTAATGAAACGCGTTCCTCGTCCGTCATTTTGTGCAAAAAGAAAAGCGCAGGCTGAAGCAAGCCTGCGCCACGTAAAGCTTATTATTGTTAAAAGCTTACTCTAGGCTGACGCTGCCTTCACCTGCGTCAGCGCTGCTGCGACTTCTTTCACGTCTGGCACTACCGGAATGTCGTAGTTCTTGAACCACGCAACACTGCCGGCCTTGTTTACGATGGCAATGGCGCGGCCGGTGATGCCCTTATCGGCCAGATAAATGCCGTACTTCTCGCTCATCGCGCCTTTAGGGTGAAAATCCGCCAGCAGCGAATACTTGATATGCATCTTATCGGCATAAGCCTTATGCGACCACACGCTGTCCACACTGACGCCGAGCACTTCCGCGTCCAGTGTCTCGAACGACTTCATCTCGTTCACAAAACACGCGTGCTCGTTGGTGCACGTGGGACTCCAATCCAGCGGGTACCACACCAGCACCACATTCTTCTTGCCGGCAAAGTCCGACAGTTTCACTTCCTTTTTGTCCTGATTTTGCAGCGTGAAATCCGGCGCTTTCTGCCCAACCGTAATACTCATTCTGTTTCCTCCATGCCCCTCAAAGTCGCCACGCATCTTACCGAATCCGCAGCGCGGGCTACAAATGGCTGGCTACCCGGCCGTGATGCACTTTTGGTCCACCGGACCGTTCACCGCTTCCCTTCGCCGGAACACGGCAGTACACTCTGCCTTAGGAGTCACTCATGGCCGCCGAACCACGCCGCGCTCCGATGATGTCATTGCAGGAGTTAGTCGAGAAATACAAGGCCTTGGCCGGAGATTTCGGCAAGCCCGTAGCGCTGTCGGCTTTTGCTCTGAACCGCGCGGAGACCGAGTCGCTGTTCTCCAGCTACGACGAGGACTACCACATCAGCCGCTTCTTTCATTTTTCCGAAGCGGGTGGTGAAAACTTCGCGATCAACGGCATTCCCGCGACACACGTATCGCTCGATCCCGAAATTCAGACCATTCTCTAAATTCCCACGCTTTGAAGGAACTCACTATTGAGGTTGTGCCCCGATGCGCAAAACAAACGCGCCGGGATCAATCGTCGAGGCGGGCTCGCACACCGTTCCGACTTCCATCTGATAGATCCGCAAGGCGTCGCGCAGCGCCTCCGCGCTGGCAGGCAAATGGTGATCTTCCTGCACTACAATCGCAAGCCCTGGGGTCTCCACCCCGGAAACCGTTCCCTGCGCATCTGGATCGACATTCCAGCCGCAGGCCTTGAAGATCGCTAGGAAATTCTGCGCGTACGCAGCTGCATCCCCGGCCGACGGCGAGGTCTGGATCGCCACGCGTTGCTCGGGAAACGCCAGAAGCACCTGAATGAGCACCGCCTGCTGATGCGTTGTCAGTTTTCGCGCTGGAGCCTGCATGGCCATGAATCAGCGTGCCACTTCGCGGGGAGCCAGGCGCCGGGAAAGATTCTCGTGCTCGACATTCAGCTCGCTGGGCAAACGATCGCCAAATTTCTGGAAGAATTCCTTGATGTCAATCAACTCCTGTTCCCAGTCCTCGGGATCGACTCGCATCAAATCCTCCACCGTGGACGCCGAAATATTCATCCCCTCCAGCGTCAGCGCGCCACGCGCCGGCACATGCCCGATCGGAGTCTCCTGCGCTCCACCGCGGCCTTCGACGCGTTCGAGGATCCACTTCAGCACGCGCACATTCTCCCCGTATCCCGGCCACAGGAATTTGCCATCCGCGCCTTTGCGGAACCAGTTGACGTGAAAAATCTTCGGCGGATGCGGAATGCGCTTGCCCATCGCCAGCCATTGCCCGAAATAGTCGGCCATGTTGTACCCGCAGAACGGCACCATGGCCATCGGATCGCGTCGCACAATCCCAACGTTTCCCGTAGCTGCAGCCGTCGTCTCGCTGGCCAGCGTGGCGCCCACAAAAACGCCATGCTGCCAGTTGAAGGATTCATAAACCAGGGGCGCTACTCGCGCGCGGCGTCCGCCGAAAATAAATGCGGAGATGGGCACGCCTTCCGGCGCCTCCCACTTCGGCGAAATACTGGGCGACTGATGCGCCGGCACGGTATAACGCGCGTTGGGATGCGCCGCCGGTCCCTTGGACGTGTCCCACGCCTCGCCCTTCCAGTTGATCAAACCCGCCGTGGGCGCGCCGTTGATGCCTTCCCACCACGGCTCGCGCTCCGGTGTCATCGCCACATTCGTAAAAATCGTGTTCTGCCGCAACGCGCCCATCACGTTGCGATTGGTCTTCATTCCGGTGCCCGGCGCCACCCCAAAAAATCCCGCCTCCGGATTGATCGCGTGCAGATAGCCGTCCTCGCCGATCTTCATCCACGCAATATCGTCGCCAACGGTCCACACGCGATAGCCCTGGCTCTCCAGCGTCGACACCATCATCGCCAGGTTGGTCTTGCCGCAGGCGCTCGGAAACGCCGCCCCCATGTACGTGACTTTGCCATCCGGCGCTTCCAAGCCGAGGATAAGCATGTGCTCGGCCATCCACCCCTGCTCGCGCGCCATTACGCTGGCGATGCGCAGCGCAAAGCACTTTTTTCCCAGCAGCGCGTTTCCGCCGTACCCCGAGCCCACGCTCCAGATCAATTTTTCTTCCGGAAAATGCGCGATGTACCGCCGTGTGGGGTCGAGATCACCGATGGAATGCAGTCCCGGCACAAAATCGGAGGACGTGCCGATGCGATCCGTGGCGGCCTTGCCGATGCGTGCCATGATGCGCATGTTCGCCACCACGTAGGGGCTGTCCGTGACTTCAATCCCCGCCTTGCTGATAGGAGAACTCACCGGCCCCATGATGTACGGCACCGCATACATCGTCCGCCCGCGCATGGCCCCATCCAGCAGCGCGCCTACCTTATATTTCGCCGCTCCTGGATCCATCCAGTTGTTCGTGGGCCCCACGTCATCTTTCGTGCGCGCGCATATGAAGGTCAGGTGTTCGGTCCGCGCCACATCATTAGGACTGCTGCGGTGCAAATAGCAGTTCGGGTACGTTTTCTCATTCAGCTGCAGGGAATCGCCCTGATTCAGCATCTCCCCGATGATCCGCTGATTCTCGGCTTCGGAGCCGTCGCACCACACGATCCGCTCCGGCTTGGTCAGCCGAGCCGCTTCCTCAACCCATTTTTCCAGTGGGGTCGCCACAAAGCTCCTTCGGAGAAACCGCGCCAGCCACCAAGGCCTCCGCCTGGAGTCGCTGACGAATTCAGTTCACTGCAATATTTCGGCGAGGTCGGAAAACCAGCCACAAGGCCTACCCAGACCTCGCGAGGCTGCCATGAGTGCGCGATTTTGCGGGCCGTGCTGCAATTCCGGTGGGGACCAAGCCCAGGCCCTAAGCGCGTCATTGCTCCGACAATTCCAGTTTATGTTAGCCCTCGCCGGACGTGCAAGTTAGACGCTCCATCGTCGTCAGACGGTTAATGTCGAAATGTCAGCAACAAGGCGATGGGATTATTATCTGCTGTGTCAGCCACTTCCGCTCCGCAAACGACAAATGAAGCGCAGTTCATGACCCTGTAACAAAGCTGAAACGCCACCATGCAAAATGGAGTCTCTTATACGGGGTGTTCTTTTCATGCCACATCTGAAATCGCTTGCAGTACGTGTGTTTTTTTCGTTCTTGCTTCTCGCTTTCGCGTTCTCTCTGCAGCTTCCGGCCGGACGAGCGCAATTTGAATCCGGCACCGTCCTGGGTACGGTTCACGATCCCAGCGGAGCGACCGTGGCTGGCGCAACGGTTACCCTCACCAACCTGAGAACCAATATTGCCGTGCGCGCAACCACTGACGGCAACGGCGACTTCGAATTTGTGAACCAGCGCCTCGGCTCCTATCGTCTGCGCGTGGAAGTCACCGGCTTCGTCACCTCCGAAACCGATCCCTTCGATCTGGTCATCAATGCTCGTCAGCGCGTGGATGTAGCCCTTCGCGTCGGACAAGCTTCGGAAGTCGTCAATGTCACTGGTGCTGCTTCCCTGATCGAGGCCGAAACCAGTTCGCGCGGTCAGCTCATCAATCCTCAACAGATCATCGAACTCCCCTTGAACGGCCGTTCCTACGCGGATCTCACTCTGTTGACCCCTGGGGTCGCGAAATCCCCGCTGGAAAACGGCACCGACAGCAGCCGCGACGCTTCCTATCACGTGAACGGTGGCCGCAGCGAGCTCAACAATTTCCTGCTGGATGGCGTCGACAACAACGCCTACGGCACCAGCAACCAGGGCTTTTCCAACCAGGTCATTCAGCCCAATCCCGATGCGCTCGCCGAATTCAAGGTGGAAACCAACAACTACAGCGCCGAATATGGCCGCGCCACCGGCGCTGTCATCAATGCCACTATCAAGAGCGGAACAAACCAGTTTCACGGTGAGGCCTGGGAGTTCTTCCGCAACACCGTGCTCAACGCCACCGGCTTCTTTAAGCCCGTCGGCGGCGGCACTCTGCCCTTCAATCAGAATCAATTCGGTGGCGCTCTCGGTGGCCCGATCCTGAAGCAGAAAATGTTCTTCTTCGCCGACTACGAAGGCTTCCGCCGCGTCTACCATCCGCTGCAGTTCGCCTCGCTGCCTACCGCCGCGATGGACAGCGGTGACTTCAGCGCGTTCGGCGTGCCGATCATGAATCCGCTGACCGGAACGATCTATGCGAACGGCATCATTCCGGCATCAGATTTTTCCGCGCTCGCCTCCGCCGTCCTTCCTACGCTCCCAACTCCGAATCTACCCGGCAGCGCGAACAATTTCGCATCGTCGCCGGCCGACACCATCTCCAACGATAAGGGAGACTTCCGCTACGACGCCTTCCTCAGCTCGCGTCTCAATCTCTTCTCGCGCTACAGCCAGTTCGACACGCGCATCTTCAGTCCGCCCAACATTTCGGGTCCCGCAGGCGGCAACGCCAATGGCAGCGTCACCGTGCGTACCAAGCAGGCCGTGGTCGGCACGGTTTGGACCATCAGCCCCAGTTCCGTGCTGGAAGCCCGCCTCGGCGTCGACTATACCGAAGCGGGGAAAAACCCTTCCACGCTGGGTCAGTCGAATCCTGGTTTCGTGATTCCGAACTTGCCAAACGACCCGTCCCTAGCCGGTGGATTATTCAGCGTCAATCTGAGCGGCATCAGCCAATTGGGCCGTCAGAGCAGCAATCCGCAGTATCAGGACCCGTTCATCCTCGATCCCAAAGTGAATTTCACCAAGTTGATTCGCCGCCACAGCCTGAAGGTCGGATTCGAATATCAGCTGATTAACACCGCCGTCAGCGACTTCCACCCGCAGTTCGGCGTCGAGAACTTCACCGGCTTCTTCAGCGATCCCGCATCGGTTACCAACCCGGCGGCGCTCAACTCCCTGACCAGCGCGCAAAAACAAGCCTATAGTTTTGCGGACTTCATCTTCGGCGCTCCGAATCACTATGAACTGAACAACAATCCGGTCGCGCATCTCCGCCAGCGCATGTACTTCGCGTACCTGCAGGACGACTTCCGAGTGAACGCGAAGCTCACACTCAATCTCGGGTTGCGCTATGAATTCGCTACTCCCCAATGGGAGCGCGATAACCTGCTCTCCAATTTCGATCCCGCTACGCAAACTCTTGTCTTCGCCACTGGCGGTGATCTATACAATCGCGCCCTCGTGCATCCGGACCACAACAACTGGGCGCCGCGCCTCGGCCTGGCGTACAAGATCACTCCTAAAACCGTCCTCCGCGCCGGTTACGGGATTAGCTACGTACAGTTCAATCGCCTGGGCGGCGAAAATCTCTTGGCTTACAACGGACCGAACATCGTAGACGCCGCCATCGATCAGAAACCTTCACAGGGCATTTGTCCGTCGGCTGCCACCGCTGCGGGCGCCTGCTTCCGCACCACCGACCAGGGCTTCCCGGACAATTTCGCGTCGCCCTCTGCCTTTGTCACCCAAAACACCCAGGTGCGCTACATTCCCGCCAACTTTCATTCCGGCTACGTCCAGAGTTGGCACCTCACCGTGCAACGCGAGCTGACCAAGACGCTGCTCCTCGACGTCGGCTACGTGGGCAATCACGACGTCGGCCTCACGATTCTCGCCGACGCCAATCAGGCCTCTCCAAATCTTCCCGGCCAGAACCTCTCGCTCGCCGCGCGCCGCCCTTTCACTAACTTCAACACCATCGAAGAATCCTTCAACGGCGGTTTCGGCAGCTACAACGCCTTGCAGATCAAACTCGAAAACAAAGGCTCCCACGGCCTCTACTTCATCAACTCGTTCACCTGGTCGAAAGCTATCGACAACGCTCCCGGCCATCTCGAGAATTTTGACGGCGACAATTCCCGCATCAACATCCTGAATCCGGCGTCGGAAAAAGGCATCTCCAGCTACGATCAGCCCTTCAACGACACTTTGTCGGTCATCTACGACTTGCCGTTCGGCCGCGGCCGCCGCTTCAACATTGATCACAAAGCATTCGACCTCGCCGTAGGCGGCTGGTCGGTCGACTTCATCAACACCGTGACCTCGGGCCTGCCGCTCAACGTCACCTATTCCACGACCACCCAAGCGCAGGTCAGCCCGCTCCTCACGCCTCGCGGCAATCTCAGCGGCCAGCCGCTCTATCTGTCCACGGGCAACCCGACGCAATACCTCAACGCCGCAGCATTCAACGTCCCCGACTTCTCGCAACCGTTTGGCAACGCCCCTCGTAACATCGTGCGCACGCCGACCTTCAACCAGCTCGATCTCGGCCTGCACAAAAACTTCGGCCTCGGCGCGGAGTCCCGCTTCCTCCAGTTCCGCGCGGAAGCCTTCAACGTCTTCAACCACACTAACTTCGCGCCGCCGAGCAATCTCACGTTCAATACCTCCGGCTTCGGCGTTTTCACCTCGACGTTCCCGGCCAGGCAGTTACAATTGGCCCTGAAACTGGTGTTCTGACGCTGGTGTTCAGACACGGAATGATTCGTTCACGACTCGCTGTTCTCGCTCTGCTGGCCGCCGTGATGTTGTGCATCGCGGCAGTCGGCGTCTCCGGTCCAACTTCCGACCACGCCCGCATGAACCAGATCCAGGTTCTGGGCAGCCACAACAGTTACAAACAGGCCATAGATCCTTCGCTGCTCTCCCTTCTGAAGAAGAACGGCGATCAGCGCCTCGAGGGACTCGAGTACTCGCACATCGCCATCGAAAAGCAGCTCGATCTCGGCCTGCGCGCTCTTGAAATCGACGTTGTCTACGATCCCGAAGGCGGTCGCTACGCTCATCCCCGTGGAATTGCCGCCGTCGCCGAAAATCATCTGCCACCAGGCCCCCCGTACGATCCCGACGGCGTAATGAACAAGCCCGGCTTCAAGGTCATGCACATCCCCGACATGGACTTCCGCAGCAACGCCTACACCTTCCAGCAGGAACTCGCCCTGCTCAAGGCATGGTCAAACGCCCATCCGCATCACCTGCCCATTCCCATCACCATGAACGCCAAAGATGACGGCTCCAAGCGCCCCGATTTTGTCCCCCTGCTCAAATTCGACAAAGCCGCGTTCGACGCCTGGGACGCCGAAATCCTTGCCGGCCTCGGCCGCGAAAAACTCATCACCCCCGACGATGTCCGCGGAAAATATTCAACGCTGGAAGCCGCCGTGCTCGCTCACGCTTGGCCGACACTGGCCAGTGCGCGCGGCAAATTCCTCTTCGTGCTGGACGAAACCGGCCAGAAACTCGACACCTACGTTGACGCCCATCCCTCCCTCCGGGGCCGCATCATGTTCACCAATTCCACCGAAGGCCATCCCGAAGCCGCGTTCCGGATCGTCAACGAAGCCAAGCGCGACACTTCTTACATCCAATACCTTGTGCGCTCCGGCTACTACGTTCGAACTCGCGCCGACTCCGACACCGTCGAAGCTCGCAAAGGTGACTACTCCAGCTGGCAAGCCGCGCTGATCAGCGGCGCTCAAGTCATCAGCACCGACTACTACCAGCCCGATCCCGCCTTCGGCACCGGCTATCACGTCCAGCTCCCTGGCAACCAACCCGGCCGCTGGAATGCGCTTCTTCTTCCCGAAGACTGGCCGCTACCCGCTCTGGAATAGCGCCTGACGAAAGCTCTTCGCCAACCACGAGCCAGGACTTTTCGCGCACCACTCCGACCAGCTATCATCTTCACCACGACATGCCGACCTTTCACATTGCACAATTCGGCTGCCGCGCGACGCAAGCCGACGCCGCCGCCCTCGAACGGCAGCTCCGTGATCGCGGCTGCATCGCCGCACCCGACGCCGCATCCGCCGATGTCGTCGTAGTGAACACCTGCACGGTCACCGCCGCCGCTGATGCGCAAGCCCGCGACGCCATTCGCAAGATTCACACCGTCAATCCCGACGCGCAAATCATCGCCACCGGCTGCTACGTCCAGCGCGCCCCTGAAGAACTGGCCGCCCTCCCCGGCGTCACCTGGGTCGTCGGTAACTCCCACAAGCCGCAAATTCCCACTCTCTTCGGTAATGGCGGGTCTTTAGACCGGTCAGCCGTTTCGCTCAACTCGGCGCAACCCACACTCCTTCCGGCCGCGACGCTCCTGACCTCCAGCACACCTTCATCCGTTGCGTTTTCGCAGGGTTCCACACCCTCCAGCCCCCAACTTCGCAGGGTCGGGTTTGACGGTGTGGGTTTAGACCTGACTTCAAGCGACACATACGGCATGGATCTCAACCGGTTTCATCACGCGAAAATTCTCACCGGCGACATCTTCGAACAAACCACCCTGCTCGCCGCTCCCATCCTAGGCGGCGAAAATGAACACACCCGCCCCATCCTCAAAATCCAGGACGGCTGCAATCTCCGCTGCTCCTACTGCGTCATCCCCTTTGTCCGCGGCAAGAGCCGCAGCCTCCCGCCTCAACAAGTGATCGATGAAATTCGTCAGCTAGCCCATTCCGGCTACCGCGAAGTCGTGCTCAGCGGCATCAATCTCGGCATGTACGGCCGGGATCTCTCACCGCGCGTCGCGTTCGAAGACCTGCTGCGTCGCATTCTCGACGAAACCTCAATCGACCGCCTGCGCATCAGCTCGATAGAACCCATGGACGTCACCCGCGACCTCATCGCGCTCTTCGATTCCACCGACCGCCTCGCTCGCCACTTTCACATGCCGCTGCAATCCGGTTCCGACAAAATCCTCGCTGCCATGCACCGCTGGTATCGTGCAGAACACTACGCCCGCCGCGTCGAACTCATTCGCGAGCAAATCCCCGACGCCGCCATCGGCGCCGACGTCATCGCCGGCTTCCCCGGCGAATCCGACGCCGACCACCAAGCCACCCTCGACTTCATCGAGCGCCTCCCGTTCACCTACCTCCACATCTTCTCGTTCTCAAAACGCCCCGGCACTGCCGCCGCATCGCGCAACGACGAAGTCCCCGCCGCCACAATCCAAGCCCGTGCCCGCGAACTCCGCGCCCTGAGCGAAGCAAAATCCGCCGCCTTCTACGCCTCGCAATCCGGCAAAACGCTGCAAGTCCTAACCCTCCGCCCCAACACGCGTGCAAATGTAGGGGCGCACTTTACGTGCGTCCCTGCCACCCAACAAAACGCCGCCGACCAAGAAACCTCGCCCACGCAAGATCGCTCGACACGAATACCCAACACGCGCCCAGGGTCGACCGATGCTCACCCCTGGACGCCCGCCATCTCCTCCAACTACCTCCACGTCCGCGTCGCCGGTGAATTCCCACCCAACCGCATGCTTTCGGTTTCAACCATCACAATCCCGGGTGCCCACTATCTAAATGCGCGGCCGGAAACCGCCGCTGCTTTTGCCGTATGATGGCTCGCCGCGAGGATAATAATCTGTCCCTATGCTCGTTCTAGGTGTCGCCAGCCTCGATGCAAATTCCGGCATAGCCCTGCTCGACGGCAATTCCATTCTTGCCGCAATCGAAGAAGAAAAACTCAATCGCTCCGTTGCCGAAGAGAGCTTCCCTCGCCTGGCGATGTTCCGCTGCTTGCGGCAACACGGCGCGAAAATTTCCGATCTCGATCTTACCGCGCTCGCCGACCTGCCGCAGGAAGCCCGCCTCCGCGAATCCGGCCTCGGCTCGCAATTTTCCTCCGCGCGCAAACGCCGCGCCGCAAGAGACTCCCGCAAATCCGCCAGCCTCCGCGAACTACGCGACCACCTCAACGGCGTCAAGTTCCAGCACTTCGAGCATCATCTCTCCCACGCCGCCAGCACTTACTACACCTCCGATTTCGATCGCGCACTAATCCTCACCCTCGACGGCGGCGCCGGCTCCCGCTGTGGCCAGATTTCCCTCGGCGAGGGCGACGAAATCCGTCCGCTGCGCGCCATGGATTTTCCCGATTCACTCGGCTGGTTCTATTCGCGCATCACCGCGCTGCTCGGTCTCCGCCCCCATCGCGACGAGCACAAGATTCAGTGGCTCGGCCGCCAAGGCCAGCCCGAATACCTGCCCGTCTTCCGCAAAGTCTTCCGTCGCGATTCCCGCGGCTTGCCGGTTCTCGATCGTCGATACTTCGCCGCCGGACCCAACGAGCGCGGCACTTTCTCCCCACAGTTCTACCGTGAGCTGAAGATTCACAAGGACAAGTTCCGCGAAGAGCCCGCGATCTGTGCCGCCCTCGCGCGCAGCGCCCAGCTCTTTCTCGAAGAATCCGTTCTCGAACTGGCCCATCGCTTCCAGGCACACACCGGCGCCGATTCTATCTGTCTCGCCGGCGGAGTTTTTCTGAATGTGCTGCTGGTTCGCGCGCTAGAAAAGCGCGGTACTTTCGATCGCGTTCACGTGCAACCGGTTTCCGGCAACGCCGGCACCGCACTGGGCGCTGGGTTCCTGGCGCGCAAGAAAATGTGCGGCAAATCCGGCCGCGCCGCGCTCACCACCCTCGCGCTCGGCCCCGAATTCACTTCCCACGAAGTGAAGGCCGTTCTCGACAACTGCAAAATCATCTATCGGTACATGTCCGGCGAAGATCAGATGATCGCCGAGGCCGCCAATCTCTTGCAGCGCGACAAAATCGTGGCCTGGTGCCAGGGCCGCACCGAATACGGTCACCGCGCGCTAGGCAATCGCAGCATCCTGGCTTCACCCTTCTCCGAATACGTCATCGACAACATCAACCAGTTCATCAAGCACCGCGAAGACTTTCACCCATTTGCTCTATCGGTGCCCGCCGAGCGCGCCGCCGAATTTTTCGACGCCTCTCCCAACTGCAAGTTCATGGCCTCGCTGGCCACCCTGAAAAACTCCGTCCCCGGTCTCCAGCAATTCGCCTTCAACGGCACCGAAGTCCGCGTACACACCGTGGAAAAAAACTCCAATCCAGGTTTCTGGCGCCTCCTCCACAAATTCGGTGAGAGCGCCCCCGCTCCAATCCTGGTCAACACCTCCTTCAATCTCTTCGGCGAACCCCTGGTCTCCGACCCCCGCGGCGCCGTCCGCAGCTTCTACTGCGCCGGTATCGACGCCCTCGCGTTAGGCCCCTTCCTCGTCGTGAAATAACGTCCGTGACATACGATTGCCCGATGTACAGTAGGGATTCCCAGCAACCGAGCCCGGCAAGCAAGACCAAAAAGGACCCGCCGGCGGCATGCCCCCTTCCCTTGTAGGGGCGCACTTCACGTGCGTCCCTGCCACCCAATCGAAACGAAACTCGAACGTAAGCTCGATCGGCAATCGTCGAGCCAGACCACCGAGTCGGACCAACTAAACCTGTACGCCGGAACTTAGAGCTTGTCCTGTCCCTCGAAAATCACCTGCGTGAAAGCCGGGTGCCGCACTTTCCAGCCCTGAGCTTCAAAGGGTCGGTTTTAAGGGTGCGGGGTTAGCGCTCACTGCAAAACACAGACAATCGCCTGGCTTTTCAATCCTTCCGTTCAGTCGCATCACGGTTTCCAGATCCAAAGGCAAGCCATGATCCCCGCAATCGCCGGCAGCGCTGCGACCACAGCGCCCAGCGCATAGTTCTTCGCCGCCAAAACCCGCTCGGCAAAAAACTCCATCGCAAAGAAAACAACCGGATAAACCAGCGCCAGCAACCAACCCACTCGAACCAGAACCCGAATCGCCATCGGCGTTCCCGCCGAAAACTCTCCCGCCAGCGACATCACGCTGGCCACCAGCGTCAATGGCCACGGCAGGCACAAAAGCAAAGTCACAATCTTGCAGGTCAGAAAATATTTGTCGCGGCTCCTCAAAGGGAAAGGGGCACGCGCTATAGCCTCTGTTCGCCCTCGAAAATCACCTGCGCAAACGCCTGCGCCGACGTATGCGTGATGCTCAGCGCAACACGCTCCACTCCCAGCGCCGACGCCACCTTCGCCGCCTCTCCGGCCAGCGAAATTGTCGGCCTACCGCCGCTCTGCCGCACCACTTCCACATCCACCCACCGCACCCCGCGCGACCACCCCGTCCCCAGCGCCTTCATCGTCGCTTCCTTCGCCGCAAACCGCCCCGCGTACCGCTCATACTTGTTCTTGAACTTCTCGCAATACTGTCGCTCCCGCGGAGTATACACGCGTCGCAAGAACGCCTCTCCATGCCGCTCGATGGCCGCCTTCACCCGCTCCACTTCCGCAATATCAATCCCCATCCCAACAATCACGCCGCCTCCAATTCACCCAAACTCTCCGCGTACCTCCGCAAACTCAGCGCCTCTGCGTTATCTTTTTCCCAAATATTTCGCTACCCCTCGCCTGTAAAGGTTTTCCCGTGCCATCGGGAGAGCACGACCTTGTCGTGCCGTGACACCACGGCAACAACAGGCTTTAGCCGCTGAGGCTGCAGTAGAGCATTGAACTGCGATTATACTGATAAGGCCGTGAGCCCCGCGAAAACATCACTCCCACGTCGCAAA
>Ga0134124_10001737_pt1 | contig 17504 bp, 17 predicted proteins | sample KB304_FD_96880 | JGI IMG/M metagenome (GOLD analysis project Ga0134124, IMG submission 96880) | Terrestrial soil microbial communities without Nitrogen fertilizer from Kellogg Biological Station, Michigan, USA - KB3-0-4 | ecosystem: Environmental > Terrestrial > Soil > Unclassified ...
CGAAATGGCACGACACCAGCGCGATCAGGATGCCGAACACGGCCACCGAGCCCTGCCGCGGATGCTCGAGGCCGAGCATCTGGCGCATGAGCGTGGTCTTGCCGCTGCCCGAGCCGCCCACCAGCGACACCACCTCGCCGGCCTGGATGGAAATGGACAGGTCGCGGTGCACCACCTGCTCGCCGAACACCGTCCACAGGTTTTTCACCTCGATGACGGGGGCGCTGCGCGGAAAATCGGCGGCGGTTTCGGCGGCGCTTTCGTCGGTAACAGGCACGGCGCTCATGTCAGGCTGATGCCCACGTCGGCAAAAATCACCGCGAACACCGCGTCGGCGAGGATGACCACGGTGATGGAGGTCACCACCGAGCGCGTGGTGCCGATGCCGAGGCTCTCGGTGTTGGGCTCTATGCGCATAACGAAATGGCACGACACCAGCGCGATCAGGATGCCGAACACCACGCCCTTGCCCACGCCCAGCCACAGGTTGACGATGGGCACGGCCGACGGCAGGCTGGAGATGAACTGGCTCATGGCCATGCCGAGCTGCACCTTGGCCGACAGCGCGCCGCCCAGCAGGGCGATGCCGGAGGTCCACAGGATGAGCAGCGGCACCACCACGGCGAGCGCGACGACCTTGGGCAGGATGAGGCGCACGGTGTAGGGAATGCCCATCACGGCCAGCGCGTCCAGCTCCTCGGTCACGCGCATCACGCCGAGCTGCGCCGTGATGGCCGAGCCGGAGCGGCCGGCCACCAGCACGGCGCAGATCATGGGCCCCAGCTCGCGAATGACGCCGATGCCGAGGATGTTGACGATGAAGGCGTCGGCGCCGAAAGTGCGCAACTGCTCGGCGGACAGGTAGGACAGCGTGATGCCGATGAGCGCGCCCACGGCCGCGGTGATGCCCACGGCCTGGGCGCCGGCGCGGTTGATGCCGGCCGATATCTCGCGCCACGGCCCGCGCGCGGGATGCCGCGCCAGCGACAGCGAGTCGAGCAGCATCTGTCCCAGCAGCCGCACCATGTCCAAGGCGTGGTCGGCGACGAGCAGCATGGTGGCGCCAAGGGCGCGCACAGGCGAGAGCCAATCGAAGTCGCGCGGCGCGCCGACGCGCTCCTTGTCGCGGTCGAGGTTGGAGAAGAACACGTCATGCTCGGGCCGCAGCCCGAGCTGGCCGGGGCGGCGCTTGCCCCAGGCCTGCCACAGGAGCAGCGCGCCCACGTGGTCGAGGCGCTGCACCTCGGACAGGTCCCACCCGGCGCCGCCCACCTCGCGTGTCACTTCGGCCAGCCGCCGGCGCAAGGCCCGCGCGCGCGATTCCAGCGCGCGGATATCCCAGGCGCCCGAGATCCGCACCCGAGCGCCGGCCTCGCCCTGCCTGATTTCGATGTCCGGATGGCGTACCGGCGCTTCGGAATTGCTTTTTGTCACTGGACGCGCTCCCTATCCACCGGCGGGAAGACCCGGCCGGTGCGCGGTACCGCGAAGCTATCAGCTTGCCCTCAGGAAATCAACGCGGGCCTGCAACGGTGCGTCCGCGGATGACAGGGGCATGGAGCGGCGAAGGGCGGCGTCGCAGACGATATAATCGGCCGCACCGCGCCCCGGTAGCTCAGTGGATAGAGCAGCCCCCTCCTAAGGGGCAGGTCGGACGTTCGATTCGTCTCCGGGGCGCCAGGAGTCCATCCAATCGGGGGCCAACAACACGGCAGGCTCTTGTGCAAAGCGGGTGTCAGACTAACAACGTTGAAGCACCCTATCGTGTAGCCATCCGCGGGAGAGTTGTAGACGGCATCCACCGCAATGACTGAATTTCCTCCAGGACGATTCTCAACAATTATCGGTTGCCCTAGAGAGTTCCACGTCTCATCAGCGACAAGGCGGCAAGCGACGTGCGCCGGCGCTCCCGCCGCGACCGGCACTATCAACCGCAGAGGTCTTTCCGACATCAGGGGCTACCTATCTATTGTTCAATAGGTTTAATATGCAGCAATTGGCGGCACCCTGTAAACGTGGCGGATTATTCCGAGCAGGAGAGGAGCAAACATGATGAGCAGAAAAGTTGCGTTCGTAACCGGTGCGAGCCGTGGGATCGGCAAGGCCATCGCGATTCATCTGGCAAAAGCAGGGTTCGACGTCGCGATTACGGCACGGACCGTCCGCGAGGGGGAGGCCAGGGAGCACTCGCCGACCGTAAAGCACTCCGACACCTCGGCATTGCCCGGCAGCCTCGAGAGCACGGCGGACCTGATCCGAAAGGAAGGCCGAGACGTGCTGCCCATCGCTGCGGACATCACCGAGCCGGCAACGCTCGGCTTTGCGGCGGCGACGGCGCTTGAGCGCTGGGGCGGCGTCGACGTGGTCGTACACAACGCCCGCTACATCGGCGCCGGCCACATGGATGCTTTTATCGACACTCCGATGGAGCAGATCGAGAAGCATATCGAGGGCAACGTCCTCGCCACGCTTCGATTGAACAAGTTCTTCATTCCTTCGATGATCGCGCGGGGCGGCGGCAGCATCATCAACATGACGTCGGGGTCGGGTTTCGCGGCGCCGCCGGCACCGGCCGGGCAGGGCGGCTGGGGCATGTGCTACGGGGTTTCCAAGTCGGCGGTGCACCGCATCGTCGGCATTCTGGCGGTCGAGCTCGCCGACAAGAACATCCGCGCCTACAACGTCGACCCGGGGTTCATCGCCACAGAACGCATTGCGCAGGACATGGCGAAGTTCGGCTTCGATGCCTCGGCCGGCACGCCTGCCGATGTGCCCGCTGCGGTGGTCGCGTGGCTTGCGACAAGCCCCGAAGCCCCGAAATACAGCGGTGAGACCGTCCACGCGCAGTACTTCTGCCGCGACAGGAAGTTGCTTCCCTCCTGGAACGGGCAGCCTGCGTTCACCGACCCGCCGCTGAAGTACGACACGGCGCCGCAGGTGCTAAGCGAGCTCGAGTCTGCCGAGCTGGCCAGGCGGCGATAGCGCGGGAAAATCTTGATCAAAGCTTGGGCAATTTCACCCGGCCTGCCCCATCGGAAGAGCGCCGCGCGAGGAGTCTCGCGCCAAGCCACCCCTCCGCCCCCCAGCGACCTTCAATGGCCGAGCAGCCCCGCCACCATGCCCGCCGCGGATCGCACGCTGCCCGGGGACCTGCCCCACTGCCCCTCGGGTTCTTCCTCTTCGCGGTCGATGGCGGCGTCGAATTCGGCGAGTTCGCCGCGCAGCGGCTTGACCGGCTTGGTGTCCATGGAGTGGCGGCGGCGGGCATGCTTTTGCGCGGCCAGATTCTTGGCCGCGGCCTGGGCGGCATCCGGCGCGACCAGCAGCGCAAACGGGTTGGCCGCGCGCGCGCGACCGGCGTCATCATCTTCCTCGTCGTCGCCGTCCCGTGCCCGCGCGCCGGGTGCGGACTCCAACCCATCGACCGCCTGCTTCCCGTCGCACTCCACGGGTGCGTCTTCGACTTGATCGCCCACCGGCTCGATGGGACTTTGGTCGGAGATTTCGTCGCCAAGAATCTCATAGTCAAAGCCTTGCCGGCCCGGAGCTTCCTGATCCACGATGTCCTCGCCGCTGCTTTCCCCGCAGCTCCAGGACTCTGCGCCAACACTTTCCCACATGTTATTGCTTTCCATGGCCTTCCCTTGTCGTCGCTAGGTGCAGGCATTGTCGAATGCCGCAATGGAACGCAACGAGGTTGCCGGATCGGGATACACCGGTCCGCATGGACCACGCGCCGAGCGGACGGCGTCATGAACAGCGTGGCGAGGTGACTTGTGGACCTCTGGCTGTCATCGCTTCCCCTCTCGCTGTAGCGGGCGCGTGACGCCGCCTCGGACGCTACAGCGCCTGCTCGATGGCGGCCTGCAGGCGTTCCGGCGTCGTGATGGGGGCAAAACGCGACTTCACGGCGCCGTCGCGGGCGATCAGGAACTTGGTGAAATTCCACTTGATGGAACGCAGGCCGAACAGTCCCGGTTTTTGGTCCTTGAGGTAGGCGAACAGCGGGTGCGCGCCGCCTCCGTTGACCTGGATTTTCGCGAACATGGGAAAGCTGACGCCGTAGTTCAGGCTGCAGAAGCGCGCGATCTCCTGCTCGTCGCCCGGTTCCTGGCTGCCGAACTGGTTGCAGGGAAAGCCCAGCACCGCGAAACCCTTGTCCTGGTACTTGCGATACAGCGCCTCCAGGCCCTGGTACTGGGGGGTGAAGCCGCAGCGGCTTGCGGTGTTGACCACCAGCAGCAATTTCCCGCGATAAAGCGAGAGGGAACGTTCCGTGCCGTCCAGGCCGCGGGCCGAAAAATCGTAGACGCTGGACATCCCCATCTCCTTGCGGTGAAGGCTTTCATTGTGCCGCAGAACCGGCGACAGGTTCATTTGTGTCGCGCACTGCGCCGCGGTTGGGTTATAAAGCGCCCGTGTTCCTGCTCAAAAAGCTGCTGGCTTCCCTCATCCTGCCGCCCACGGGGCTGGTGCTGCTGGCCTTTGCCGGCCTGGCCATTTCCATCCGGCGGCGCCGGCTCGGACTGGCAATAGTGTCGCTCGCGCTTGCCGCAATCGTGGTGCTGTCGCTCCGGCCGGTCGCGTATGCGCTCAACCGCAGCCTCGAAGACGCGCCGCCGCTGTCGCAGCAGGCGCTCGACCGGGCGCAAGCCATCGTCATCCTGGGCGGGGGCACTTATCCGGACACGCCCGAGTTCGGCGGCGACATGTTGAACGCGTTCTCATTGGAACGCACGCACTACGGCGTGTTCCTGCAGAGGCGGTCCGGCCTGCCCATCCTGGTCACGGGAGGCTCCCCCTACGGGGGCAAGGCCGAGGCCGATCTCATGAAGGAGGTCATCGAGCGGGATTTTCGCGGCGAAGTGAAATGGGTGGAAAACGGCTCCCGCGACACTTCGGAAAACGCCCGCTACTCGGCGGCCATACTGGGCCGTGCCCACATCGCCCGCATCGTGCTGGTCACCCACGCCTGGCACATGGCGCGCGCCGTCGGTTATTTCAGGCGGGAAGGACTGGAAGTCATTCCCGCCGCGACCGGGTTCGCCCAACGCCCCCATGCGGATCCGCTGGACTCCATGCCCTCGTTCGAGGCCTTCAAGGACAGTAATCTCGCGGTGCGCGAATGGATAGGGCGGCTGGCGCAAAGCCTCGGCGCCGGCCGAGCGGATTGAGCCCTAGCCCGCCACGCGCTTGCCGATCAGGTCGTCGATCTCGGCGGCGCCGAACCCGCCCGCCGCCAATACCTCGCGAGTATGTTCGCCGGCCTGGGGCGGCGGCGCGGGCATGGCCGATGGCGTACGGCTGAAGCGCGGCGCGGGCGCGGGCTGCGGCACGCCTTCCTGCGCGGTAAAGGCGCCGCGCGCGGCGGCGTGCGGATGCCGCGGCGCCTCGGCGATGTCCATCACGCCGGTGACGCAGGCATCGCTGCCCTCGAGCAGCGCCACCCATTCATCGCGGGTGCGGCTGCGGAATATGGCTTCCAGGCGCCGTTGCATTTCAGGCCAGGCGCTCTTGTCGTTCTGCCGGGAGACAAAGCTCTCGTCCAGGCCGACAAGGCGCGCCATTTCGGCGAAGAACTTGGGCTCGAGACAGCCCACGGCCACGGCCTTGCCGTCGCGGGTCTCGTAACAGCGGTAGTACGGCGCGCTGCCGTCGAGCAGGTTGGTTCCGCGATCGGCGGACCACACTCCCGCCGCGTGCATGCCGAAAAAGGTCGCCATCAGGTAGGCGGCGCCGTCCACCATGGCGGCGTCGATGACCTGGCCCTTGCCCGAGCGCTCGCGCTCGTAGAAGGCGCTCGCCATGCCGAGCGCCAGGAACAGCGCCCCGCCGCCGTAGTCGCCCACCAGGTTGAGCGGCGGCATGGGCGGCTCGCCGGCGTGGCCGATGCCATGCAGCGCGCCGGTCAGGGAAATGTAGTTGATGTCGTGGCCGGCCGTCTTGGCCAGCGGCCCTTCCTGGCCCCATCCGGTCATGCGGCCGTACACCAGGCGCGGGTTGCGCGCCAGGCACACTTCGGGCCCGAAGCCGAGGCGCTCGGTGACACCCGGACGAAAGCCCTCGATCAGCCCGTCGGCGCGGTCGATGAGCCGCAGCAGCACCGGCAGTCCCTCGGCGTGTTTGAGGTCGAGCGCGATGGAGCGCCGCCCGCGCCCCGCCACTTCAAAACGGGCATCCATGGGAAAAATCGACGTGCCGGGGTCCAGCCGCTCGATGCGGATCACTTCCGCGCCCATGTCGGCCAGCAGCATGGCCGCCATGGGGCCGGGGCCGATGCCCGCCATTTCGATAATGCGCAATCCCGCCAAGGGTCCCATGCTTGCTCCCGCTCAATATGAAGTGAATACGCGAACTCGATAACAAGGATCAGTTTCCCGGCCACGCGGTGTTCAGCAGATGCGGCAGTACCAATGCCGCGGGTCCGCGCAGCACGGCGTGCGAGACCGCCGACAGCGGGGTCTCATCGCGGTTGATTTCCACCAGCACGGCGCCCGACTGCAGCGCCACGCGCGGAAAATGGGCGGCCGGCATCACCGCCGCGGAAGTGCCGATGACCAGGAACAGCTCGCATTCCCGGGCGGCCTTGTCCGCCGTGGCCATATGTTGCTCGTCCAGCGCCTCGCCGAACCACACCACGTCGGGCCGCAGTGGCCCGCCGCAACGCGGGCATTTGGGCGGGGGTTCGCCGTCGTCCACGCCCTGCTCCACCACGGTCCCCTCGGCAAAACACTTGTTGCGCATGATGTTGCCGTGCAGTTCGACCAGCTTGCGCGAGCCGGCGCGGGCGTGCAGGCCGTCGACGTTCTGGGTGATGAGCGTGAACCCGGGCACGCGGTGTTCCAGGGTGGCGAGGGCGAGGTGCGCGGGATTGGGCTCGGCCGCCCTCACCGCTTCCCGGCGCCATTCGTACCAGCCCCATACCAGCGCCGGGTCGCGCTTGAAGGCTTCGGCGTTGGCCAGATCCTCGGGCCGGAAGCGGGACCACAAGCCGTGCTGCGGATCGCGGAAAGTGGGAATGCCGCTGTCGGCTGAAATGCCCGCGCCCGTGAGCACGGTCACGCGCGAGGCCTTGCGCAGGATGTCCAGGAGTTGCGGAGGAAGTTGCATGACGGCTTCAGTGGGTCCGCCATTGTATAGGGCTACGGGCGAAAGGCGTGGAAGCCGGTTGCTGAACCCGAGGCTAAACCTGGAACGCAAACTACGGCTGCAATTGCGCCAGGCGCTGCTCCACGAAAGCGGCCACGTCGCGGCTGAGCGCGCCGCTGGCCCGCGCGCGCTGGAAGGCGTCGCGCGCCTCGGCCTTGCGGCCCAGCGCCTCCTGCGAAATGCCCAGGCCCACCCACCACACCCCGGCCTGTACGGTACCCGCGCCTTGCTGCGACAGGCCGAGCGCAGCCTGGTACTCGGTCACGGCTTCGGCGTGGCGCTCCAGTCTCTGCAGCACGGCCGCGGTGAAGGCCCGGTAATCGGCATTGCCGGCCGCCGCCCCCGCGTGCTTCTGCAGCACGGCCAGTGCCGTGGCGTTGTCGCGGCGGTCCACCATGAGGCGCGCGAGCAGCATGGCGAAACCGTTTTGCGCCGCGCTTTGGCCGGGACCAAGCGCAAGGCCTTGGGTGAGCAGCGCCTCGGCCTCATCGGGCCGCCTTTGCTCAAGCAGCAGCGCGACCATGGTCTGGCGCGCCGAATCCATGCGCGGCGCGGCCGCCAGCACCGAGCGCAACTCGTCCATGCCCTCGGAGACCCGGCCCTGGTTGATCAGCGCCACGGCGCGCGCATACTGGGCTTCCGCCGCTGCGGGACCGCCGGCGTTCTGGCGTTCGATGCGCGGTTCGCGTGCGGCTTGGGCGGGCGCCGCCGGTGGTGCAGGGGGCGCCGCGGGCACAGCCGGCGCCTTGGGCGCGGAAGCTGCCGGCGAAGACGCGGGCGCGGCCGGCGCCGCAGCCGGCGTTGCGGGCACGGCGGATGAGCGCGGCGCGGCGGCAGGCTTGCGCACCGGGATCGGCGTGGCGATTTCCGTGGCGAGCTTCAGCATGTCCACGCTCGGAGCAGCGGGCTTCGCGGCACCAGAGCCGGGCCGCGGCTCGGCACTGCCTGTTGCCGCAGCGGGCTGGGGCGGAATCGACGGAGCAGGCGCGGCGGGCGCGCTGCTCGAGACCGCAGGGGGATTCGTCCCCGCGCCGGGTGCCGCCGCGCTGCGCGCGGCATCGTTGACCGAAGCGCCGCGCGCGGCGCGTTCCACCTGCGCGAGAGGCACCTGCCCGGTGATGACGCTGTGGGGCATGAGCTGCCACATCACCCAGCCCAGCCAGCCCACCATGATGAGCATCAGCCCCGACATCACCCACCAGAAGAGTTCCGAGCCGACGAGGCGGCGCGGCGTGCGGGACTTGGGCACCGGGTGGACGCCCGCCTCCAGGCCCTTGGCCGGCGCGTCGGCGCCCGTGCCGAGCGCGTGGCGCCGGTCGAGGTCCTGCAGCATTTTGTTGATCAGGCTCACCGCACCAGCATCCAGCCGATGCCGGCGACCGCGCAGGCCAGGCCCACGCCCAGCGCGATCCAGCGCTCGGCGCGCACCGCCGAGACGGCCGGCGTATCGGCCACGGCCGCTCCGACGTGGCTGCGGCGCACCGCGGTCGTGCCTTCACCGAAGGCCAGCATGAGCGACTTGTTGGCGAGGATGTTCACCAGGCGCGGCGTGCCGCGGGCGGCGGTGTGCAGGGTGCGCGCCGCCGCCGGCGAGAACACGGCGCCGTCGGGGTGGCCGGCCACGCGCATGCGGTGGGCTAGGTAGTGCGCCGTCTCGGCGCGCGTGAAGGTGCCCATGTGGTGGTGGAAAGTGATGCGCTGGCGCAACTGGCGGATGGTGGGATCCGCGAGCTTGTGGTCCAGCTCGGGCTGGCCGAACAGGATGACCTGCAGCAGCTTGCGCTTCTCGGTCTCGAGGTTGGTGAGCAGGCGCAGGGTTTCCATGGACTCGATGGGCATGGCCTGCGCCTCGTCCAGGCACACCACGACGCGCTTCTTGCTTCGCGCCAGGTCGAGCAGCGCGTGGTTGATGGACTTGATGAGCAGGTGCTGGTCGCCGGTGCCGGGGCGCACCCCCAGCTCTTCCGCCAGGGCGAGCAGCAGCGTCTTGGGGTCCAGCGCCGGATTGGGGATGTACAGGCTCACCCAGCCGTCGTCCAGCGAGCCGAGGAACTTGCGGCACAGCAGGGTCTTGCCCGTCCCCACTTCCCCCGTGACCTTGATGAAGCCCTCGCCGTTGCCCACCGCCACCAGCAGCGTGTTCAGCGCGTCCTGGATGCTGGAACAGGCATAGAAAAAACTCGTGTCCGGCGTGATGCCGAACGGCGGCTCGCGCAGCTTGAAATGCTGAAGGTAGATCACTTGGCTTCGGCAGGGGCCGGTGTGCCGTAGCCGAGCAGGCGGTCGCGCGTGTCCTGGATTTCCTTCACCTGCTCGCGGTCTCCCTGGATGACGGTGGGCCTGATCAGGATGACCAGTTCGCGCTTCACCCGGCTGCGGTCGGTATTGCGGAAAGCGGCGCCGATGCCGGGCGCGTCCGCCAGCCCCGGCACGCCGCCCCGGCTGTCGGCCACGTCGAGGCGCATCAGGCCGCCCAGGGCCACGATGTTGCCGTCGGTGGTGCGAACGATGGTGTCGGACTCGCTGATGTTGATCACCGGCGTGTCGATGGGCTGGGGGCCGGTGCCCAGGTTAAGGCTGATGGTCTTGCTGGTCACCCGGCTGAAGAGCGGATGCACGTGCAGGGTAATGTTGCCGTCCACATCGATCTGGGGGGTGATATCCAGCGATATGCCCGAAAAAATGGAGCCCAGCGTCGGCGTCACCGACGCAAACGAGCTGGTGTTGCCGGTATTGAGGTTGGTCACCGAGGTGGTGCTGGGCGTCAGGTTGGTGACGAACAGCTCGTCAAGGCCGACCTTGAGCACCGCCTTTTGATTGTTCAGCGTCGACACGCGTGGGCTGGAGAGCACCTGTACTGTGCCTTGCGACTGCAGGAACTCCAGCAGCGCTGCGAAGTTGCTGGTCTGGAAGACCAGCCCCAGCACGCCGCCGGGTCCGGCAGCGGATGCAAGGCCGGCGCCGAACGCGCCGATCTGACGGGTGGTCGGGTTGGCGCCGAAAGCGTTGCCGGCAATGCTGCTGGGCGAGGTGTTCAGCGAGTTGGTGGTGGCGTCGATGCGATTGAAGCCACCCGCCAGGCCATTGGTGGGAAACGCCGCCCAGTTGACCCCGGCCTGGTAGGCATCGGACAGTGTCACGTCGATGATCTTGGCCTCGAGCATGACCTGCCGTTCGACCGAGACCTGCGCCGCCTTGAGGTAGGCCGCGATGCTGCGCAGTTCTTCCGGCATGGCGCGCACCACGACGACGCCGGATTGCGGGCTGACGACCACGCTGCGGCCAGGGCCATCGCCGATCATGGTGCGCAGCGACGCCGCCACCTCCGCCCAAAAGTCCGTCAATTGCACCGTCGACATGCGCGTGGCGTCGGTGGTGATTCCCGAAAGCGCCCCCGGGCCGGCGGGATTGATGGAAGGCGTGCTGATCGCCACGGATCCGGGCGTGGTGGGAGTGCCAGGGGTAACTTGCTCTTGATTCGGCTGCGGCGTGGCCGCTGGCCTCGACTGTTGCTGATTATTGGTCGAGGAGCCCAGCGCCCCGGTGCCCGCGCCAGTGGAGACGCGCATGTCGCTGCGCCCCTGCCTGGCCCCAATGAGGTAGTTGATCTGGAACACGCGCGTCTGCAGGCCGGCCGGCATGACGTAAATGCGCGTTCCGTCAAAGCGGTACTCGTAGCCGTACACCTCACGGATGGATTCCATCGCCTCGGGAACGGTGACGTCCTTGAGGTTGACCGACAGCGAGCCCGTCACCGATGGGGCGACCAGCATGCTGTAGCGCGTGCCCGACACGATGGACATGAACACCTGGTCGGCGGGCGCGTTGTTCACCACCAGGTCGAAGCGCGGCTCGATGGGCGCGGGCGCGCGCGGCAACTCCGCGCGCAAGGGCGGCAGCAGCGCCTGCGACACGGCCTCGGGTTGGGGAGGGGCCTTGCGCTGCAGGGCGCCGTTCATCTCCGCGACGATGCGTTCATCCACCTTTTGCGGCTGCCTGGGCTGCTCGGCGCAGGAGGCGGCCAGGAAGGCCAGGAATACCACGGCCACCGCCGGCAAAATGTGCTTCATTGCGGCCCTCCCTGGGCGGACTTCTCAGAACTTGCTGGTTGCCTGCGCATGGTCTTATTGACCGATGCATACAGTCGTATTATCTCCGCCGGGCCCTTCCCCTTGAGCACGACTTCATCTTCTGAAATGCTCACCAGCTTCGCGCCGCGGTAGCTGCCACCGAGCGCCACGCGCTCCCCGTTGATGGTGGCGAACTTCCGGTCGCTTGAAATCACCAGGATTTGGCCGGCGGGATTTTGTGCCTGGCCGGTCCCTTCCGCGCCCAGGTAGGCCGCAGGCGGCCGGGTCGGATCGGCGGCCTGCGCCGCCGCCTCGGTGGCAGCCAGCGCCCCGGCGGCGGCGCACGCGCCCAGCCCGAGGGCGAGCATGATACCGCGAAGCCGCGCGCTCATATCTGCATCCACGGCTTGCCCGTGCCGAGGGTGTTCAGCACCAGCGTCAGGGTCAGCCTGGGGTAGCTGCTCGCATCCAGGTCGAGCCGCCCCCACGACACCTTGGCCGGCATGCGCTCGAGGTCGTTGAGATAGGAAACGAGGTCCTGGTAGCCGCCGGAAACGGTGATTTCCGTGCCGTGGCGGTACAGCCCGCTGCCCGAGCCCCCCGACGTGATCTCAGTGGTGGGGAGGCTCTTCAGCGAAACGAGCTGGACGCCTTGGTTGCGCCGCACGATCTCGGCGACGACGGCGTTCATGCGCTCGGGCGGCACCAGCCCGCTTTTGCGGCGTTCAAGGTCCTGGCTCAGCGCGTCGAGCTTGGCGCGCAGCTCGGCCAGTTGCGCGGCTTTCCTGGCCGCCGCATTGCCGGCCTCGGACCTCGCCTTGCGCTGCGCGGCCATCTGGGCCTGCAGCGAGGAAATGCGCGCCTGCTGCTCGTCCAGCCGCTTGACCAAAGCCGCTTGCCGGGTGAGCAGCGGATCGATGAGCGCGACGTTCAGCGCCGCCACCAGCACCACCAGCACGGCCATGAAAATCAGCAGCCGCTCGCGCAACGTCATGGCGTCGACGCGTTCGGCGTATTGGACCAGTTTGGGCGGCAGTTTCACGAAAGCTCGAGGTCAATGTGTTTGCGAAGGCGGCGCTTGGGCTGCGGGCGCCGCACCCGGCCCGGGCGGGGCGGCCGCGGCCTGCGGCGCGGGAGCCTGCGCGCTCCCCTCGACGGGGCCGGCTGGCTTGGCTGCGCTGTTGGTGTCGAAATCGCGAAACTTGGACGCCAGGGTGAATTCAAGATAGGGCGGCATGACACGGACCGGCGCCGCCGCACTTGCCCCCCCCGCGCCCGCCTCGCCCGCGCTCTTGGGCGCCTCGGGCACCACGCGCCGCATGCCCAGCGACTCCAGGGGACGGCCGCGCAGCACGTCTTCGCGATTCAGGCGGCGCACCAGTTCGGGCACCAAGTCGGCCTGAATCGCGCGGCCCGTGACCGAAAGATCGTCAGGTGCGTCGCCAATGTGCACTGCGGTCAGCCACAGGCCCTCGACGGCCTGGCGCGAAAAGGCGCGCAGGTATTCGGAGTACCCGGTCGCTTGCGCGCCGTCCGTCGCGGGCAGGTGGGCGAGCAGGTTCTGCCTGGACTCGATGCCGGCCTGCGTGTCCTTGATCGGCTGGTCGAGCGCCGCCTCGGTCTGCGCCGGCGGAATCGTCGCGGCCGCGGCCCCGAGCTGCTGGGCCTGCAGCTTGAAAGCGCCTTCGCTCTCGGCCAGTTGGCGTTCGAGCGCGTCCTGCTGCACGTACTCGTAGGCGTAGAACACCGCCATGGCGCCGAGCAGCAGCGCAAAGGCTTGCAGCATGGTGGCCGCGGAAAAATATTTCCGCTGCTTCATGAACAGCGGCGTGAACAGGTTGATCTGCTGCGTCACAGCGCCTTCTCCTCGACGCGCAGCGCCGCGCCGATGGTGAACAGCGACGCCCATTGCTCCGCGATGCCGGGCTTGCGCTCGCCGAATTCCATGACCTCCTGGAGGTCGATGGTCTTGATGGGCACGTAGACGTTGCCGCGCAGGTATTCGTCGAAGCCGGCCACGCCGGGGAAAGGCGCAATGAGCAGCGCGGACACGGCCAGGCCGCCGAATTGGCGCTCGAAATGGTCCAGGGAGCGCGATACCTCGGCCGCCACACGCTCGCGGTAATAGTCCTCGTGCTCCTTCTGCCCGAGCTGCTCGGAGGTGACCTCCAGGCGGCGCGCCTGGATGAGGTCGCCGTGGAAGGAAAAGGTCAGCATGCCGCCCCAGGCAGAGAAGGTGAGCAGCGCCACCGCCCCGTCGGCCTGTTCGAACAGGGACGCGATGTTCCGCTGCGCCATCTCGGGAATGTCGATCACCTGCAGCCGTGCGCCGGCCGATTCGAACAGGCTGACGCGCTTTTGCACCACTTCATTGCGGGCCGCGACGGCGTACATGGAGCGCGCCTTGTCGGCCGCGCCTTTCTCGCCCGTGGTTTTCAGCGGCGGAACTTCGATCACGTCCACGGTGGCGTCGTTGACGTGGTAATCCACCATATCCTTGATCTTCCAGCGGATGGCGGACTTGAGTTCCTCGCGCGGCACGCTGGGCGCCTCGACCAATAGGAACTGGTAATCGGCCGGATCGAGCAAGGTGGTGCAGTCGACGGCTGCCATGCCCTTTTCCTTGGCCAGCTTGGCGAACTGAGCGTCGAGATTGCCCGCGGCGAATTCCACCTGCCCCCAGTCGACGATCATCGGCCGGCCGTCGGCGAGGCGCTGCGCATGGGCGAACCGGATCGCCCCGGCGTCGATGGCGATGGCCATGGTGCCGGATTGCCGCTTCGATCGGGAGAACCACTTCAGCATGAACGCTCCGCCTCCGACTCGCCAGGGCCGCATAGGTGTCCCTCACCCTGGCCAGGAGCATTGCCAAAATAGGCAATTAACCCTTTGTTGTCAATGGGTTTTTCGTGTTCGAACCCCGGCGTGCGAATCACGGATAGATTTCCTGCATTTCGATCAATGCGGCGCCCGCCGGACGCACCGCCACGGCCACGCGCTCGCCGGCGGGGCTGGCGGCGCTTGTCGTGGCCGTGAGCCGCCCGCTGAAGGCGCTGCCGCTCACCGGCGGCGCGAACCAGCCTTTGACGTCGTCGGTGTTGAAGGCGTCGCGAATGGCGCCGGTCCTTGTGTTGGTCCACACGCCCGGCACCGCCGACGACACCGAGGAATACAGGCCGTCGAACAGGCGGCCGGAGACCGGATTGGCCTTGAGCGCGGCGAAGCTGACGGTGGGCGAGCCCGCCGCCACGGACACGCTGACGACATTCGACCAAGTGGTGCCGCCCTCGAAGCGCCGCCGCGACACACCCGCGCCATCGCCCCAGGCGAGCCAGCCGTAGCCCGGCGAGCCGGGATGGGTTTCGAAGGTAAAGGTGGCGCTGCGCTCGGACAGGGACAGCACGGCCGCGTCGTGCTGAGGATGGGCGCTGCTCCAGGCCGAGCCGGTCCAAAGCAAGGTGTCCAGGTTCTTGTTGGCGCTTTGCAACGTGGCCAGGATGTTGTTGCTGTTGGGCGCGCTGGCCAGGTCCAGCCATTGGCCGATGCCCGTTGAAGTTCCGATGGTCGTGAAGGTCGGTGCGACGCTTTGGACGGTTCCCGTGTAGACCGTGTAGCTGATCTTGCCCGCGGTGGTGCCGTCCGCCCAGGCGTACATGGCGCGGCCCGAATTGCCCTCGTAAGCCACCGCGACGGCCTTACGCAAGGTGGCGTCCGTGGCCGTGGTCGCGAACGCAGCGCCCCCGTTGATGACAGCGGTCGCCGGCCACGTCGCGGTGCCTTCCGTGCCGCCAGAAAACACATTCACGACCACGTTGCGGGGCGTCGTGTTACTGGTCCTGCCCTCAAGCACAATCATGGCCACCTCGTTGCTCGTCGCTGAGGGGTTCGCGGCGAGTTCAATCCACCAAGGGGTGTTTGCGCTCCCGGGCGAAGGAACGTTGGTTGAGTTGCTGGCGGCACCACATGTTGCGGCTATGCATAATGTAGTGCCGTTCCAGGTCGCGAAGATCGGCGTTGCGCTGCCTGACCCCGGGTCGTAGACAATGGTGGCGATGTCATTGGCGGTCTGGTACACAACATCGACGGCACGGCCATACAGCGGATTCGGCGTTCCTCCGACCCCAGGGTTTGATATCCGCGCATTGCTGTTCTGCGTTGTCCACGTCGTGCCGTCCCAGGTCTGGACGAATATCTGCCCGTTGGTGTCCTTTAGGGCCAGCACTGCCTCGTTGCGCGTGCGCGCCAGGGCAAGACGCACAAACTGCAAGGTCGTGGCGGTACCTCCCCCGGTGCCCGCAACCGGGGCTGTGGTTTCGCTGCCCCAACCTCCAGTGGTCGGGTCCCACACGCGGGAATAAGCCTGGGTGCTGCTTTTCGTGTAGACAATCATGGCCTGCGGATAGACCACCACCGGATTCACAATCTGGAAACTTGCTTCGAGCACCCGCGTTGCGCCCGGCGAGCCTGACACGGTGCCGGTGCTGCGCACCACGCATTGCAATTGCGTCACCGCCGTGCCCGCGGACACGGAAGATGACGCGGTCGATCCGCTGTAGCCGCGCCGCGCGCCGAGCAGGCAAGGGGCATTGGCCGGACTGCAGGCCGTCGCATCGGTACTGGTGCCGCCGTACTGGATGTCCTCGCCCGCGATGCTTACCAACCCATGCGAAGCCAAGCTTGCAACAGAATTCACTGGAATGGTCGTGGCGGTCGATGAGGTGATGCCGCCGGTTCCCACGTTGGTGGTGCTGCTGTTGTACAGCGTGCCCCCGCTAAGCGTGAACGTACCAGTCCCGACTGTCTGCGCGGCGGTGGAGAGCGATCCGCACGCCGTGCCGGCGCCGAGGTTGAATCCGGCATACTCAATGCCCGACTTGGCGATGAAAAAAGCCTCGCCCGACTGGTTGAGGCCGGCGCCGCCGGCCGCGCTGTTGCTGCTCAGGTAACCGAGCGTGGCCGCCATCAGCCCGATGATCACCACAATGATGATGCCCACAATGGCGGCGAAGCCGTGTTGGCGGTGGGCGGCGACACCGCGTTCGCGGCGGGCGGCAAAGCCGCGCTGGCGCCGGGAGGCTTTTTTCGGAGCGGATAGGAAGCGCTGCGCCATGCTTTGGTCAGGCGCTGTACAGCCGCACGCTGCCGACGTATTGCGCGCTGTAAGGCTGGTTGCCGCTGGTGGAAATGGTCATCTGGACGGTGACGTACAGCACTTGCGAAGCGACCGCGGCAGTGCTCTGGCCATCGGTCGCCAGATAGGAGAGCGTCAACGACGTGACGTTGTCCGCGAGGACATTGGTGTTGCCGCCCTGCTGGCGCGAGAGGGTCTTGGCCGTGCCGTCGTAGATAAAACTCACCGTGTTCCCCCCGGCGTCGACGAAGGTGATTTGGCTGGAGGTCATGGTGGAAAGGTCGGCGGTCGACTTGATCCAGCGCAGGTCGCGCAGCATGCGCTCCAGCGCCAGCCGCGCGCTGCCGTCTTCCTTGGTCATCTCCACGGCCTGGAAGTAATTGCGTATGCCGCCCGAGAGCACGGGCGCGGTCACCGCCGCGAGCACGCCCAGGATGGCCAGGCTCGCCACCATCTCCACCATGGTGAACCCGGCTATCTTTGTGGAGTTGGGCCGGGCGCGGCGGAAATGACGAGGCAGCTTCATGACTGACACTAATAGTTCGCCACCAGGCTGGTCATGCTGGCCAGCGTGGTCGTGTTGGTGCTGTCCTTCACCGTGACGGTGACCAGCTTGTAGGCGGCCGAGGTCAGCGAGGTCCACGCGGTGGCGCTGGCTATGCCGGTGACGGTGACGTTGAAGCCGAGCGGATTGGTGCACAGGGCGCTGACCGGCGTGCCGCCCAGGCAGGGATCGGACATGTACTGGTACATGTCGGTGTCCTTCTGCGCCAGGATGAGTTCCATGCGCATTTGGGCCACTTCCACGGCCTGCACGTTGGTTGCGCCCGCGGTCGAGCGCGGCATGGCATAGCGCATGCTCATGAGCAGGCCCACCGCCGCCACGGCGATCATGACGATGAACACCAGCAGTTCGACCAGGGTGAACCCGCGCGCGGGCCGGCGAAAACGGCGCGTCATTGCACCACCACCCTGCCGGTGTCCGGGCTGATGACGACGGTTCGCGTCTGCGTGCCCTTGGTGAGCGTCAGCGTGGCCGCACTGGGCGACAACAGGCTGTCGGGCGCGCTCAGGTTGGTGTAGGGAATGCCGCGTCCGTCGAAAGTCAGCGCGGAATTGGACAGATTGGTGGGCGGAATGGTGATGGTCACCCC
>Ga0134124_10001738_pt1 | contig 17503 bp, 14 predicted proteins | sample KB304_FD_96880 | JGI IMG/M metagenome (GOLD analysis project Ga0134124, IMG submission 96880) | Terrestrial soil microbial communities without Nitrogen fertilizer from Kellogg Biological Station, Michigan, USA - KB3-0-4 | ecosystem: Environmental > Terrestrial > Soil > Unclassified ...
CAAGTACGTGCCGTATGCCGAGTACACGGGCGACCCGGTGCATCGCTTCTTTCAGATGTGGCAGGACAGCGACGGTGGGCAGAACGACAAGTTCGTCTGGGTCGAGGAGACGATCGGCACGGGCTCGAACGGCAACCCGGTTCCACCGGGCGGCTTCAACCCGATGGAAGGCGCGATCTCGATGGGCTTCTACAACATGAACCCGTTCGTCGACGCCAACGGCAACGCGCAGCCCGGCGACGCGCCGATGTTCAAGCAGCTCGCCGACAGCTATGCAACCAGCGACAACTATCATCAGGCCGTCATGGGCGGGACCGGCGCAAATTTCCAGGCGTTGATCACGGGCTCCGCCGCGTTCTTCACCGACCCCGTCGCGCTCGACGGCAGCCCCGCGGTGCCGTTCCCGAACCAGATCGAGAACCCGGATCCGCTCGCCGACACGAACAACTACTACACGCAGGACGGTTACGGCGGCGGCTCGTACGTGAACTGTGCGGACGACTCGCAGCCGGGCGTGGCAGCGGTAGTTGCGGAGCTCAAGGCGCAGAAGGTCCAGTATCGCCGCTGCGAGACCGGGCACTACTATCTCGTCAATAACTACAACATGTATTGGAACCAGACGAGCGCCGTCGTGCGCCAGCTCGGTCCTACCCAGTTCACGCTGCCGCCGCAGAGTGCGCCGACGATCGCGGACGTGCTCACGAAGCACGGAGTGTCTTGGAAGTACTACAGCGCCGATCGAGGCGACGATGCGACCGTGTTCGCGACGAACGTCGATGGTGTTCCGGTCCCGTTTCATTCCTACTGCGGCATCTGCGATCCGCTGACGGGTTACATCAGCATCATGAAGACGCCGTCGGAGGAGGCGAAGCTGCAGAACTACGGCGCGTTCCTGAAGGACGTGCACGACGGCACGCTTCCGTCGGTATCTTGGGTGCGGCCGTTCGAGGCGCTCGCGGGCCACCCGGCCGATTCGACGACGAACCTCTACGAGCTCTTTCTCGCCGACCTGATCAAGCAGGTTCAGTCGAACCAAGACCTTTGGCGCTCGACTGCAATCGTGATCACGACGGACGAAGGAGGCGGTTATTACGACTCGGGCGAGGTGAGGGCTCTCGACTTCTTCGGCGACGGCACGCGCATACCGTTGATCGTGGTCTCGCCGTACGCGAAGCAGGGCCACGTCGACCACGTCTACAACGATCACGTGTCGATCCTGAAGTTCATCGAGCGCAATTGGCGCCTGCCGACCGTTTCGGCGCTGAGCCGCGACAACCTGCCGAATCCGCGGCCATCGGAGCAGCGTTCGCAGAACGCGGCCTCCGGGCCGTCGCTCGGCGACCTCACGAGCCTCTTCGTCTTCGGCGAGAACCGCTAAGGCGAGAACCGCAAGGCTGTCTTCGGTCCATCGATCCGGCGCGAGCGCGTGTGCTCGCGCCGGGTCTCCCTGAGCCACCGCACGGTGGAACTCCGCCGCCAACCCGCGACGAGACGTGGGCGCGGAAGCCCGTTATGCTGCCGTCGTTTCGCCGTGTACCGGGGGCGCTCGAACGGCAATTCGTCGAAGCGGCTGGCGGCGTTAGCGTGGCCGCTAGCACTCCGTGCAAGCCCCAAAGAAGAACGAAGAGGATGGATCAACCCATGCGCATCACACTCGTCGCCGCTCTGATCGCGGCGCTGTCGCTCTCTTGCTCCGCGTCCGCTCAGAGTCCCAATGGCCCCGCTTCTTCGACCGAGAAGCCGGCTGGCACGGCTCCGGGGTCCACGGGTGCGGCGTTACCGAAGGACATCGATCCGGTGTCGCTCACGCGCCTGCCGCCGCTCAAGCGCGCGGACCTCGACGACGAGGGGAAGGCGATCTACGACAAGATCGTCGGCGACAAGCCCGCGCCGGCGACCGGCCCCGTGCCGATGTCGCTCTACAGCCCGAAGATCGCCGCGCCGATCAACGAGCTGAACGGCTTCTTGCGTTACAACGGCGACTTGAGCCCGCGCCATACGGAGGTCGCGATCTGCGTCGCGACCTGGGAGATCGAGCAGCAGTACGAGTACTCGTCGCACGAGCCCGCGGCGCTGCGCTACGGCGCGCCGCAAGAGGTCATCGACACGATCAAGTACAACCGCGAACCTAAGGGGCTCAGCGCCGAGGAGACACTGATCATCAAGCTCGGGCGCGACTTGATGCGCAAGCACAAGGTCGACTCGGCTCTCTACGCCGAAGCCGTGAAGCTCTTCGGCAAGAAGGGCGTCGTCGAGCTCGTGACCGTGATGGGCGACTACGTGATGGTCGGCATGGTGCTCACGACGATCGACCAGCACCTGCCGCCGGACCGCCCGGCACGCTTGCCGCCGCGCTAGCCCGCGCCGCCCTTGGGCGCGACGACGCCAATTCGCAACGTATGACTCGTGCGCGCGCGGTGGCGTGAGCCGTTTCGCCGCACCAAGAGGGGAACGACCGATGACCGACGAACGTGACGACGCTTCGAGCCGAATCGACCGCCGGAGACTTTTTCGTGGCGCTGCGGCGCTCGCCGTCGGAGGCTTCGGCGCGCGTGCGGTGCTCGCCCAGACGCCATCCGAGACGGGCCGTGCGTCGCCGGCGCCGGGCTCGCCAGACGCGGAGCTCGCCGCGAGCAAGGAGCTCGACGAGCAGACGGGCCGCGTGCTGCGCTGGGCCGGGCGCGACCCCGCGGATTGGGTGCGCGCGCGCGCCGGAGCGGACCACAACGTCGTGATCGTGGGCGCGGGCCATAGTGGCCTCTCGATCTCATACGCGCTGAGGCGCAAGGGCGTCGGCAAGGTCGACGTGATCGATCGCGCCGGTCCAGGCCAGGCCGGCATCTGGCGCACGGTCGCTCGCATGCATCAGCTGCGCACGCCGAAGACGATGGCGCCGGGCCCGGAAGGCGGCAACGTCGCGCTGAGCTTCCGAGCGTGGTACGAGACGTTGCACGGTCCAGCCGCGTTCGACGCGCTCGATCGAATTCCACGGCTCGCGTGGGCCGACTACTTGACCTGGTTCCAGCAGGTCACGGACACGAAGGTCCGCTACGGCACGCGCCTCGTCGAGATCGAGCCGCAGGGCGACTTACTGCGCCTGCACTTGGAGTCCGGCGGCGTGGCGCGCGTCGAGACGACGCGCAAGCTCGTGCTCGCGAACGGCTACGGCGGCGCCGGGGGCCCCGAGATTCCGGACGTTCTGCGCGGGCTGCCGACGAAAGTCTGGACGCACTCGACGGGTGAGATCCCGCTCGACACGCTGCGCGGCAAGGTCGTCGGCATCATCGGCGCGGGATCGAACGCGTTCGACGCCGCCGGAGTCTCGCTCGAGGCCGGCGCGGCCGAAGTGCACATGTTCAACCGCCGGCCTTACGTCGAGTATCAGGGCCAGCCCGCGCTCGCGCCGCCGCGGCCGCCCGTCCCGCCGGTCGACCGCGGCTACCCGAACGTGCTCGAGCTCTCGTACGAGCTGCCCGACGCGATGCGTTGGCGAAATTTCTTGCTCGGCGAGCGTCGCGTCGCCTCGGTTCCGATCGATTCGCTCGAGCGCGCCGTCGCGTTCAAGAATTTCCACATCTACTTGAGCACGTCGCTCACCGACGCCGCGCTCGCCGGCAACGGCAAGGTGACCGCGAAGGCGGGCGGTAAGACGATGCGCTTCGATCACCTGATCGCGGGCACGGGCTACCGGATCGATCTCGCTGCCCAACCCGAGCTCGCGCGAATCCACGACAAGATCGCGCTCTGGAGCGATCGCTACAAGCCGGCGGCCGGCGAGGAGAACGCGGGCGGCGGCCGGCATCCCTATCTCGGCGCGGGCTTCGAGTTCTTGCCGCGCGAGCCGACCGGCGCCGAGTACCTGCGCAACATCCACTGCTTCAATCTCGCCGGCGAGCTGAGCTTCGGCATCCCGGTCGGCGACGTGCCGAGCATGGTGGATCACCCGCGACTCGTGTCGGCGATCGCGCGCGACCTCTATCTCGACAGCCTCGACGCGGCCGCGCACGAGCGCTACATCAACGCGCCGCTCGTGCCGTCGGACCCGGCTCCGTATCAGCGGGCCGTCGAGGGGCAAGCGAAGGCAGTCGCATAGGGCCGTCGTGAATTCACGCGAAGAGTTTGCGCGCGGCATGCGCGAGATTGCCGGGCCGTCGTTCGGCATCTCCGCGTGGGCGCTCGTGACGGGCGTCGCGATGATCAAGAGCGGCCTGACCATGCCCCTCGCGATGCTCATGAGCCTCGCCGTCTACGCCGGCAGCGCACAGCTCGCCGCGCTGCCGTTGATCGCTGCGGCTGCGCCGCTCTGGGTGATCTGGGCGACGGCGGCCTGCATGAATTTGCGCTTCGTGATCTTCAGCGCGCACTGGCGCAAGTACTTCGGCCAGCTGCCGCGCGCGCGTCGGCTTGCGCTGATGTATCTCACGGCCGACCTCAATTACGTGCTCTTCGTGCGCCGGTTCCCGGATCCGAAGCCGGCACCAGAGCAGCTGCCGTACCTGCTCGGCAGCATCGCGTGGAGCTGGCTCAGCTGGCAGATTCCGGCGCTGATCGGCATCGCGCTCGGCGATCGCGTGCCGACCGAATGGGAGCTCGGCTTCGCGGGCGTGCTCGCGTTGCTCGGTCTCGCGTACTCGACGCTGTCGGGGCGCAACAGTTGGATCGCGGGGATCGTCGCAGCGGCCGCGGCCGTCGCGGCGGTCGCGTTGCCGCTGAAGCTCAATGTCGTCGTCGCGATCGCGGCCGGCGTGGCAGCCGGCGTGCTGCTCGATCGGGGCTGGCCCATCACGGCGGAGGCGCGGCGCTGATGTCGTCCACGCAGGTGCTCATCGCAATCATCGGACTGACTGCGATCACCGTGATTACGCGCGGCTTCTTTCTGCTCTCCGAGCGGGAGTGGCCGCTGCCCGCGTGGGCGAACCGCGGGCTCCGCTACGCGCCGCTCGCGGCGCTCGCCGCGGTGATAGCGCCTGAGGTCTTGCTCACGGACGGCGCGCTCATCGACGGGTGGCGAAGCCCGAGACTGTTCGCGGCGCTCGCCGGGACGGTTTACTTCTGGTGGCAGCGCGGCATTCTCGGCACGATCGTCGTCGGCACGGCGACGATGCTCGCGCTCAAGCTCGGCCTCGGCTGGTAGCTGGCTGGCATCGGCGCCACCTGCGGGCGGTGAGTGCGCGAACGTCGCTCGCGCTCGCTACGGTAGAATTTGCACACTGTCGAGGCCGACGCGGTGTCGGCCCGCGAACAAGGCGGGGATCCCAAGAATGAACAAGCTTTCGCATTTGCTCATGGGCGCGGTCGCGAGTGCGACCGTCATTTCGGCGGCGCCGGCTTTTGCCGGCGGCGAGGCTGGAAAGCTCGTGCTGCGCGATCTCGGCGCGAAGTATGTCGGCTTCACGACCGAGCCCGGCAAGAACGGCTCGGTCAACGTGAGCAATGCGATGTTCGTGCAGTACATGCTGCCTGCCGAACGCAAGCACGCGTATCCGCTCGTGATGATCCACGGCGGCGGCGGGCAGGGCACCGATTGGCTGCAGACGCCCGATGGACGCGATGGCTGGGCCGACTACTTCGTCGCCGACGGCTGGGACGTGTACGTCGTCGACCGGCCGGGCCACGGCCGCTCGCAGAGCAATCCGAGTTGCGGCAGCGGCAAGGTCGGCGTCGCGAACAGCACGCTGATCTCGCGGCTCTCGACCTCCGATGCGACGCTCTGGCCCGGCGGCGCGCCGACGCCGACGAACCCCGCGGTCATCGGCTGGACCGCGAGCTCGACCACGGCGCCGTACTGCGGCGACGTCGTCGCGGCGCAGAAGATCTCGGCGCTGCTCGACGAGATCGGTCCCGCCGTGCTGCTCGCGCACTCCGCGGGCGGCGGTAGCACGTTCCGCGCCGCGGAGCTCAACCCGAAAAAGGTCGTCGGCATCGTCGCGTTCGAGGCGGCGCTCAGCAATCCTGCGGCGCCGGGATTCAACAATACGGCACCGGTCATCGCCAGCTGGAAGACCGAGCCCGCGTTGCCGAGCACGTTCACGCCCGTCGATCATGGCGGGTGCCCGATGCAGGGCGACAAGCCGAGCAAGCTCGTCAACTTCGCGAAGGTGCCGATCATCCTCGTCGCCTCGGAAAAAGGGCTCTTGAACGTGCCGTCCGGGTTCGCGAGCTCAAAAGAGGCATTCGCAGTTCAGGACGTGCTCAAGTGCGAGGCGTCCGTATGGCAGCAGGCCGGGGCGGATGCGAGCTACGTCTACTTGCCCGATCGCGGCTTGAAGGGCGGCGGCCACTTCGCGATGGCGCAGCTCGACAATGCGAAGTACGCGAAGGTGTTCATCGATCTCGCGACCGAGGTCGAGAAGAAGGCGAAGAAGTGACGAACGATATGCATGTGACTCGTGTTCAAGAAATCCCTCCGCGGAGGGATTTCGCGCGATGAGGGTGCGCGGGCGATGAGGATCGACTTCGTTTCAGATGTCGCGTGTCCGTGGTGCGCGATCGGCCTGAATTCACTCGAGCGCGCGCTCAAGAACGTCGGCGGGGAGATCGGGGACGTCGAGCTGCACATGCAGCCGTTCGAGCTCAATCCCACGATGGCTCCCGAAGGCGCGGACGCGGCGGAATACTTCACGACCAAGTATGGCGTGAGCGCGGAGCAGATGAAGGCGAATCGTGCGCGGATCGTCGAGCGCGGCGCTGCCGAGGGTTTCGTGTTCGGGCCGCGCACTCATATCTGGAACACGTTCGACGCGCATCGGCTGCTGTTCTGGGCCGGCGTCGAAGGGGCCCCGGGCACCCAGCGCGCGCTGAAGCACGCGCTTCTCAGCGCGTATCACGGCCAGGGCCGGAATCCAGGCGCGCATGACGTGCTGCTCGAGCTCGCGAGCAAGGTGGGATTGCCCGTCGAGCGAGCGCGCGAGGTGCTCGAGCGGGGCGAGTACGCGGATGCGGTGCGCCAGGCAGAGCAGTTCTGGCAACAGCTCGGCATCAACGGTGTGCCGGCGGTGATTATCGACCGCAAGCACCTGATCTCGGGCGGCCAGCCGCATCAGGTGTTCGAGCAGGCGCTCCGTGAAATCTCCGCTAAAAACAACGCCCCGAAAGCCACTTAGGCGACTAAGCTCATGTTTAGTCGCACGGCCTAAAATCGGCTCGCGAAACGATCCGTCGCGGTCGCGAGATCGTCGCGGGCCGCGCATAGCTGTAACGAAAACGATACGCATCGGTAATTAATCTGCAGTGCTCCCCCTGTAGGTTGCGCAGCTTGGCCGCACTCAGGGGAGGCTCATGCCATGGCTACTGCAAAGCGAATCCGCTTCGTCATCAGCGCCGTCGTCGGGGGAGGGCTAGCTGCGACGAGTTACGCTCAAGAAGACACTGCCGCTAAACCGGCGGTTACCGAGCAAAAGGGTCTAGAGGAAATCGTGGTCACCGCCACGAAGCGCGAAACCAATCTCCAAGACACTCCAATCGCAATCACCGTGCTCGACAACGTGTCGCTCGAAGACCGCCACGTGCAGAGCTTGCTCGATCTCGCGGACGGCAGCGTTCCGAGCCTGCGCATCGCGACCTTCGAGGCGCGCCAATCGGCGCTGACCGTCGGCATCCGCGGCATCGTGCCGCTCGACGCGAATCAGCCGGCCCGCGAGCAAGGCGTCGGCATCTACGTCGACGGCGTCTATCTCGCTCGGCAGCACGGTCTGAACGCGGCGTTGCTCGACCTCGACCACATCGAGGTCTTGAAAGGGCCGCAAGGCACGCTGTTCGGGCGCAACACCGAGGGCGGCGCCTTGAGCTTGGTTTCGAAGGTTCCGACCGGCGAATTCGCGCTACGCGCGAACGCCGGCGTTGGCAGCTACGACAGCCACAACTTCGACCTGCACCTCGATCTCCCGAAGGTCGGCAACGTCGCTTTCAAGCTCGACGGCGTGTCGCAGTATCAGGATGCGACGACGAAGGACCCGCTGCCGGGTAGCACGGGCTGGTACTACTTCGATCGCACGGGGTTTCGCGCGGCAATGCGCTGGGATCCGTCCGACACCTTCACGCTGGACTACTCGTACGATACGGGTAAGGACAAGAACACCCCGTTCTACAGCCAGCTGCTGAACTACAACCCCCTCGGCCTCGTGGTCGGCCCCGCGGGGGGCACGTTGCCCGCCAACCAGATTCGCCCGCTGCCCTCGATCGTGACCGTCGCGGGAACGGACAGGATGACCGATGCCGACATCGGTGTTCCGCAGGAGCCGAGCATCGACGAGACGGCCGGCCACACGCTGCGCATGAGTTGGAAGGCGTTCGACGCCGTCGAGCTGCGCTCGATCACGTCATACCGGACCGTGACCGCGACGCAGTGGGACAACTCGGGCGGCGCGCACCGCGTCCCTGTCTTCGCCTCGAATGGCGCCTTCAGCCGCTACAGTCTCGCGGACCTCGATCAGGACCAGCAGAGCCAGGAATTCCAGGCCGTCGGCAGCGCAGGGCGCGTCGACTACGTCGGCGGGTTGTACTACTTCAAGGAAACGGCTCAGGACGATGCCGCGACTCCGAGCACCAACAAGTGGAACGCTGACGGTACGGCCTACTCGATCCTCGACTTGACGCCGACGCTGCCCGGACACCGCTCTCTCGATCGCGCGAGCATCGCTCACGCCGAGAGCTATGCGGCGTACGGCCAGGCCACGATCAACATGCGGCAGGACAAGCTGCACCTCACGCTCGGCGGGCGTTTCACGCACGACGATAAGAATGGCCAGCTCTACATGGTCAACAATGCCCCGACGAACTTCACGTTCGACGAGACGGACGATCACTTCGATCCGCTCGTAACGCTGGCTTGGAGCGCGAGCAGCAACGTCAATCTGTACGCGAAGTACTCGACGGGTTACCGAGCGGGTGGGGCGAGCTCGCGCTCACTCACCTATCGGTCCTTCGGGCCGGAAGAGACGGACTCCTACGAGATCGGCGCCAAGACCGAGTTCTTCGACCACAACGTGCGCTTCAACGTCGCGGCGTACACGATGAATCGTACGGGCAGTCAGATCGATTTCAGCCTCGTGACGCCGACGGGCCCCGGCGCGACGCGCAACACGCTGGAGACGATGAACGCTCCGGGCACCACCGAAACTCACGGCGTCGAGCTCGAAACGACTTGGCGCGCGTCGGAGTCGGTGACGTTCTCGGGCTCCTACGCGTACACGTACACGAATGTCCCGCCGACGCTCAATCCGTTCACGAACGTGGTCCAGCCCGTGTTCATCGTGTTCACGCCGAAGAACGCGGCCAATCTCGGCATCGACTATGAGACGCCGATGAGGGGTTTGTCGTTCAAGATGCACTTCGACGCGAGCTACGCCGACGCGACTCAGACGTTCGACCAAACGCCGGTCACGAACGACGCCGCGTTCCTGCTGAACAGCCGTTTCGTGTTGTCGGACTTCAAAGTCGGCGGCAGCGGCAAGATGCAGGTCGCGTTGTGGTCGCGCAATCTGCTGAACAACGAGTACGTCTATCGGCGCGATCCGGCGAACGAGAAGACGCTGGGCTACTACGGCAACTTCGGCGCGCCGCGGACCTACGGTCTCTCGCTCAGCTACGACTTCCAGTAGCCCGGGACTCTAGACGCGCCCCGTCGACCCGGGCCCGCGGCGCACACGCTAACCACGTGTGCGTCGCGCCTTCGCGCCAGCCGCGCGCCGGGAAACGCTTTCTCGCCACGCTATGTAGCATTGCGATGGACGCCTCGCGACGCGCTCGGCTATCGTCTGCGAGGTCATGCTCTCTCTAATAAGAAGAACAATTCTCCTAGTCTCGATATGTCTAATCGCCGGTACGAGCGCGCGCGCTAACGAATTCGCGTGGGAGCTGTCCGGGCTCGCGGGCCAAGCGGATCTCGATCCGCTGCTCGACGCGAATCAAACGACGATCACCGCGACGTATCACTTCGCCGGCGTAGACGACACCAAGGGGCCGTTGGCGCTCGCGTCGTTTCTCGACCCGCAGACGCGCATCGCAGCATCGATCGGCCGCAACCGCGAGACGTCCGAGATCACTCTTCCTCCGGGCGTCGCGCTCACGATCCCGGATGTCAAATCCGAGTCGCTCACCTACGCCACGAGCGGTCGGTATGTGCTGCCCGGGAAGAAGTGGTATGCAGGCGGGCGCTACGCGCAGATCGACAACGACATCGAGCCGGGCAGCTTGCTCACGGATGCCAGCAGGCATGGCGCGGCGGTCTTTGCGGGTCGCTATTTCGGCGTAGCGACGACGCTCGACCTATCTCTGGACCGTGCAGTGGACGAGACCCGAGGGACCGGCGTCGCCTGCGTCAACTTGGTGTTCTGCGCGGCGGTAGTGCCGCAGAGCGTAGATCAAACGAGAGATACGGCGACGCTCAGCGTCCTGCACATGCGGCGCTTCCGCTCGTTGACGTACACGCTGGGTGGCTCCGTGGCGGACTCGAGCGGACAGGCCGTCATTCACTCGGGCGCGTTCGATTTCTCCCTGCCGGCGTCGATGCTTCCGCCCGGCGTCGTCTTTTTCAAACCGCCCGTCATCAAGGTGCCCGCCCGCACGACGGAGCTCGGCCTCGATCGCTATCTCATCTACTCCGTCGCCGCCGAGCTGTTCCCGACGCGCAAGCTCGGAGTGCGGATCGGCTACGCGGGCTGGGACGACTCGAGCACCTTCGATTACGCCTACGACGTCGCGGCGACCTGGTTCGTCTCGCGTAACGTCGGTCTGCGGTTCGCACTCGGCCGTCAGCACGCGCACGCTAACCTCGAAGACACCGACATCGCGGCCGTGCAGGCGACCGGTCGGTTCTAGTCGTTCGGCGCTGCGCGGCCACTCCGCAAGCGGGTGTCGCCGCGCTATGTAGCATTGCTATGGACATGTCGTCACGCGCTCGGCTATCGTCTGCGCCGGCATGCACCCGCCCCCGAGACCGTTCCTCTTCCTCCTGATGTGCATAGGCACTGGAAGCAGCGCGGGCGCCGCCGACTACGCTTGGGAGCTATCCGGATTAGCGAGCCAAGCCGATCTCGATCCGCAGCTCGAGACGGACCTCTCCACGGTCGCCGCGACCTACCACTTCGCCGGCGTCGACGACGCAAAGGGCCCGTTCGCGCTCGCGTCGTTCCTGGATCCGGAGACGCATATGGCAGCGTCCATTGCGCGCGAGCGGCAGACGTTGCATGCAATCGCCGTTCCGGGCCTTCCGGCATTTCCGGACGTCGTAACGGAGTCGGACACTTACTCGGTGAACGGCCGATATGTTCTGCCGGCGAAGAAGTGGTACGCCGGCGCGCGCTACTCGCAGAACGATCCTGACATCGCGGTGAGCGGTCTGTTCACGGACGCGGAGATGCATGGCGCGTCGGTGTTCGCGGGTCGCTACCTCGGTGCGGCGACGACGCTCGAGCTCACGCTCGATCGCGCAGTTACCGACACGCAAGGGACGGGAATCGCGTGCGTCGTAAACCTGTATTGCGCCGCGATCGTGCCGCAAAGCACGCATCAGACGAGAGATACGGTAAGCCTCGGCGTCGTGCACATGCGGCGTTTCCGGTCGGTGACGTACACGCTAACGGGCTCCATCGTCGATTCGAGCGGGCAGGTCGTGATTCACACGGGATCGTTCCAGTTGCCCGTGCCGTCGCCTCTGCTGCCGCCGGGAGTGGTGCTAGGGCCTTTGCCGAGTGTCACGGTGCCGGCGCGCACGACGGAGCTCGGCCTCGATCGATTCCTCGTGTATTCGGTCGCCGGCGAGCTGTTCCCGACGCGCAAGCTCGGCGTGAAGATAGGTTATACGCATTGGGACGATTCCAACTCGCTCCCCCATGGGTACAACGATTTCAACTCGCCCGACTACGGCTACGAAGTGGCTGCGACCTGGTTCGTCTCGCGCAACGTGGGGCTGCGGTTCGCGCTCGGTCGCCAGCACGCCCACTTTTTCGAGGAGGGCCGCGACACCGACGTCGCGTCGCTTCAGGCGACGGGCCGCTTTTAGTTGCCTCGCTCGAACGAATTCAGACGCGGAGTCCGGCGGCGTCAATGCTTCAGGACTTCCGACTCCGTGCCGGCTGCCGCGCCCGACGTACCGGCGCCGCTCGGTAGCGCGGCACCGCCGTCGAGCGAGAACAGCCACACGCTGTCGCCGTGCTTCGTGCCGGGAAAGAACGAGCCCGCCGACAGCGCGACGATGTACTGCTTGCCGTTGCGCTCGAAGGTCGTCACGGGCGCGTGGAGGCCGGCGTCCGTCTCGAACTCCCAGAGCAGCTTGCCGTTCGCTTTGTCGAGCGCGGTGAGGCGGCCGTCCGTGCGGCCGATGAGCACGAGACCGCCGCGCGTGACGATCGACCCCGCGTAGCACATGTCGTTCCACTGCTGGCGCCACGCGAGGCGGTTCGTCTTCAAATCCACGGCGGCGAAGATGCCCCGGCGCTGCGCGCCCGAGCGGGTGTACTCGCCGCCGAAATAACGCGTGCCGGGCTTCGGCATTTCCCATTCGACGCCGCCTTCGCGCGTCGAGTACGCCGCCGCGCCGTCGTTCGCGCAGACGTAGAAGAGATTCGTCTCGGGATCGTAAGAGCTCGGCGGCCAGTTCGCGCCGCCCGTGCCGAGCGGCTTCACGATCACGGGCTTGTCCCAGAACGGGGTGAAGATCCGGCCGTTGTTCACGAGCTCGAAGCCTTCCGGAACGATGTCGAGCTCGTGCGGTATGACGTCGTCGCCCAACGGAAAGGGTTGTGTCGCGGCCGTCGCTTGGCGCGGCTCCTGCGGCACCGCGCGCTCCTCGATGCCGACGAGCGGCTTGCCGGTCTCGCGATCGAGGATGTAGACGAATCCCGTCTTGCCGACCTCGGCGATTCCCTTGCGCGCCTTGCCGTCGTAGACCGCGTCGAACAGGATCACGGGATTTGGGGAGTCGTAGTCCCAGAGATCGTGATGCACTTGCTGGAAATGCCAGCGGTACTTCCCGGTCTTCGCGTCGATCGCGAGCATCGAGACGCTGAACAGGTTGTCGCCGCGGCGCACGGAGCCATTCAGGTCCGGACCGGGATTGCCGGTCGAGAAATAGACGAGGCCCAGGCTCGGGTCGACGGCGGGCGTCTGCCAGACGGCGGCGCCACCGTACTCCCACGTGTCGTTGTCCGCAGGCCAAGTGTCGTGCCCGAGCTCGCCGGGACCGGGGATCGTGTAGAACGTCCAAACGGGCTTGCCGGTGCGCGCGTCGAACGCTTTCACGCGGCCGCGGCTGCCGCGGTCGCCGCCCGCGAAGCCCGTGATCACGAGGCCGTCGTAGTAGAGCGGCGCCGTCGTGATGCTGAAGCCGTTCGCGTTCGTCTCCGCCTGCACGGACCAGACGACCGCGCCGGTGCGTTGGTCGAGCGCGACGAGCTTGCCGTCGAGCTGGCCCGCGTAGACCTTGCCGTCGCCAAGAGCGACGCCTCGGCTCATCCAGCCGCAGCAGACGACCGTGATGCCCGCGTCGAGATGGGCTTGGTAGGTCCAGAGGATCTTGCCGGTATCGACGTCTAGCGCGAACACGTCGTTCGCGCCGGTCGCCACGTAGATCACCCCGTCGTAGACGAGCGGCTGCGCTTGTCCCGAATACTTGCTCTCGGTCCCGGACCCGTTCAGGTGCGTGCGCCACTGCGGCTTGAGCTGCGCGACGTTGTCACGGTTGATCCGCGTGAGCGGCGAATAGCGCTGGTTGTAGACGTTGCCGCCGTTCGTGATCCAGCTGTCGGTGGGCGAGGCGGTGAGCTCTTTCGCCGAGAACGCAGGCGCGAGCGCAGACGCGTGCTGGGCGGCGCCCGCATGAGGAGCAAGCCCGCCGATTGCCGCGGCCAGCGAGGCGAGCGCCAGAATCATCCGCATCGACTTTCCCCCGGACGGACGGCCGTCCCGTGCCTTACTCTACACGGCCTGCGAACCGAGCTCGCGCTCGTCTAGAATTCTTGCGAGGCATGAAGGGGGTAGGAACGATGAGAGCTCACAAGCTTGGGTGGATCATGCTAGCGGCCGTGTTGGCCGCCCCCGCGACCGGCTTTGCCGCAGACATCTCGTGTTCACGCGGCGGGCTGCAGCGTGCGGTCAATTTGTATCTCGACGCGCAAGCGAAGGGCGACACGTCGGGCCTGCCGCTCGCGAAGGGTCTCGGCTACTACGAGAACGCGGTCCCCGTCGCGATGGACATGGGGCTGATCCACAAGGCGATGAAGATCGACCATCATCGAAGCTTGCTCGATACCTCGACGTGTCAGGCCTTCACGGAGTCGATCGTCGCCGACAAGGACAACCCGTACGTGCTCGGCACGCGGCTGCGCGTGAATCACGACAAGATCGCCGAGATCGAGATCCTCTGGACGACGACCGGCTATTGGCTCTTCAACGCGGACGCGTATTTGAAGTATTCGTCGATGGAGAACTGGGATCCGATCCCAGCCGCGAAGCGCGATACGCGCGACACGCTGGTCGGCGCCGCGAACGCGTACCTCGATGCGTTCCTCGAGGGCAAGATCGATCTCGTGCCGTGGGGCTTCCCGTGTCAGCGCACCGAGGGCGGCGCGTACACGGGCAAAGGCACGCCGACCGACAGCTGCGAGGTCGGTGTGCCGAGCGGCGTGAACATCGCAAACCGGCGCTTCGTCGTCGACGAGGTTACCGGGTCGATCGTCGTGTTCTGCACGTTCGGCGCCGGCGGCCCGAACGGCGGCACCGGCTCGGCCGACACGCACCTGTTCCGGATCGAGAACGGCAAGCTGCGTTACGTGCACACGCTCACGCATTTGCTCCAGAAGGATTTCCAGGGCGGCGCGCGCCAGCCGCCGCCGCCGTCTCAATAGCGCGCGCGGCGAGCTCGCCTCTTGATCAGGGCGCCCTGCGACGCGGCGCTCAAGAGTCGCCGGAACGTGGGGCATTCCATGTGGCTCGGCGCCTTGCAGGCAACGGCATGCCGGAGCCCGTCGCGCATGGCCGTGAGCTCGCGGACCTTCTTGTCGATCTCGTCGGCCTTGGCCGCGAGCATCTGCCGGTCGATCCGCGGCTTACCGTCGGACGCGAACATTTGCGCGATCTCGTCGAGCGAGAAGCCCGCCGCGCGTCCGAGCGCGATCAGCGCGAGCCGCTCGACGACTCCGACGCCGAACAGGCGGCGCAAGCCGCGGCGCCCGGTCGACGCGATCAGCCCCTTTTCCTCGTAGTAGCGCAGCGTCGACGCGGGCACGCCGGCTCGCTGCGCGACCTCGCCGATGTCCAGGTCTCTCATGCCTTGACTTCAAGTCGACTTGAAGTGGCAGAGTGCGTCATCGAGACTTGGAACGCAACCCGGAGGGAAGAGACATGACCGCGACGCAGAAGGCAGAAGAAGACCAGGCCGCACTCTGGAACGGCGCGGCAGGGGCCACTTGGGTCGAGGCTCAGGAGCCGCTCGACCGGCTATTCAGTCCGTTCGAAAGTTTGTTGGTCGAGACGGTTCGCGAGCGCGGCGCGCGCAACGTGCTCGACGTCGGCTGCGGCACCGGCGCTACGACGCTCGCGATCGCGCGCGCGCTCGGCGCCGGCGGTCGCACCGTCGGCATCGACATCTCCGAGCCGATGCTCGCGCTCGCAGCCGCGCGCGCCGAGCGCGAGCGACTCCCTGCAGTTTTTGTCCGCGCCGACGCAGAGACGCACGCGTTCGAGCCGGGATCCTTCGACACGATCGTCTCGCGCTTCGGCGTGATGTTCTTCGCGGATCCTGTGCGTGCCTTTGCCAATCTGCGCACCGCAGTGCGCCGCGGCGGCGACCTCGCGCTCATCGCGTGGCGCGGCCCGGACGAGAATCCGTTCATGACGGCGGCGGAGCGCGCGGCCGCGCCGTTTCTGCCCGACATACCGCCGCGGCGCACCGATGCGCCGGGGCAGTTCGCGTTCGCCGATTCACGCCGCGTGCGCGGCATCCTGGAGCGGAGCGGTTGGGCCGACATCGACCTTCGCGCGCTCGACGTCGTCTGCACGTTCGCGAAGAGCGATCTCATCGGCTACGTGACTCGCATCGGCCCTATCGGCCGAGCGTTGCGGGCCGCTGACGTGCAGACTCGCGCGCGGATCACCGACGCCGTGCTGCCTGCGTTCGATCCGTACGTCGACGGCGACGCGGTGCGCTTCGTCGCCGCGTGTTGGATGATCGCGGCGCGCTAGCGGAACAGCGCGAGGTCGATCGAGTCCGCGACGGCGCGATAGCCCGCGTCGCTGCCGTGCAGGTGATCGCCTGCCTGGAACGCGTCCTTCATCTGCGTCGGCTTCGCGGGATCGCGGAACGCGGTGTCGAAGTCGAGCACGCCGTCGAACTCCTTGCTCGTGCGGATCCAGTCGTTGATCTGCTGCCGCACGGCGTTGCCGTCGCTCGAGTAATACGCGGCGCCCTCGTACGGCGCTATCGTCGCGCCGTAGATCTTGAGCCCCTTCGCGTGCGCGCGCGCAATGATCTGCCGGTAGCCAGCGACCATCGCGTCGCGCGTCGGCTTGATCGCGGGCGGCGGCATGATCGAGGCGAGTGGCCCCTCGAGCTTGCCGTAACCGAGCCCGAGGTCGTTCACGCCTTCGAACACGATTACGTAGGTCGCGCCCGGCACCGACAACACGTCACGATCGAAGCGTGCGAGCGCGCTCTGGCCCGCGCCGTCGGCGAGCACCTGGTTGCCGCTGATTCCATGATTCACGACGCCGAAGCGCGGGCCCGACTTGCGCGCGTTGAGCCGCTCGGCGAAGAGATCGGGCCAGCGGCGATTCGCGCCTGGCGTCGAGCCGACCCCGTCGCTGATCGAGTCGCCGAGAACGACGATTGCTTGCGCGTTCGGTGCGAGCACCTCGACGCCCGACAAGTACGCACGCATCTGCACCGTTTGCTCGGGGGTGAACGTGCCCTGCGTGTGATCACCGCGCGCGACGTACGCGTCTTGCATGCCCGTCGCATGGCACGTGCACGCGCCGGCTTCACCTTTGAGGTACAGGCTCACCGACAGCGTCGCGAGATCCGGCACATTGAGGTCGATCGGGTCGCTCACGAGCGGAGAGCCGGCCGGAATCGTCGCCGACGCGCGGCCGTCGAACGTCACGGCCTTCTCGGTGCCCGCCTTGAGCTTGTCGGCGCCGTCGGCCAGCGCGACGTGCACTGCGCCGATCGTGATCGCCTTCGCGCCGTACTCGTTCGTGAGTCGCAGTCGCACGCGCGAGCCGCCGACGCTGAGCCGCACGATCTGGCGGACCGTCTGGTCGTTGAAGCTCGGGGTTGCGGGAAACGGACCGGCGCCAGGGCTCGGCGGCAGCGGCGAGGCGCCCCAGCTGCCGATCCATTTCGGCTCCTGGGCCTGGGCGGCGAACACTGCGAGCGCGAGAAGAACGGGTAACACGATGCGACGAGCGTTCATGGAGATCCCCCTGCGAGCTTGTTCGTCGAAAGCGCGAGCCGCGACATCATAAGCGCCCTCGCGCCCGAGGTTGATAGGGACATTGGGTCGGACGA
>Ga0134124_10001739_pt1 | contig 17500 bp, 17 predicted proteins | sample KB304_FD_96880 | JGI IMG/M metagenome (GOLD analysis project Ga0134124, IMG submission 96880) | Terrestrial soil microbial communities without Nitrogen fertilizer from Kellogg Biological Station, Michigan, USA - KB3-0-4 | ecosystem: Environmental > Terrestrial > Soil > Unclassified ...
ACAACTATTTGATAAGGGATTACATTATGAATAAAAATATTAAAGCCATGCTTCTCTCTGCCTTCGTACTGCCGGGCATTGGACAACTGTACAAAGGTGAAAAAGTAAAAGGGGCTGTTTTTCTTCTCCTTGTGAACATATTTCTGCTTGCTTCAGTTTTTATTGTGCTGAAAAAAATGGGGTCCTTTCTTCTGACAGCAAGGATATCCGGCAAGGAGGAAGCTTTGAAGCTTCTTGAAAGCATTACGGCAAGCTCTCCGGAGATCGGCTGGCTGCTTGCCGGCTTTGCCATACTATGGGGATTGGCAGTAGTAGATGCCGCTATGCCTTCAAAGAAACAGGATGAGATTGAACCCGATTGAGAACGTTTAATTTGACTTACTATTTTTTATGTGCGATAAAACTCTATTGATAGAACCGTTGTTCTATTTTAACCGGGGGGCAAATGCTATATTCGGAAGTAGTTGCAACAGGTTCTGGCATTCCTGAAAAGACAGTCCCAAATGATTTTTTTAATTATCTGGTTGACGATGCCAACGAGTGGATCCTCTCCCGGACCGGTATCAGGGAAAGACGATTTGCCGCCGACGATCAGGCTACTTCCGATCTTGCGACAGAGGCGGCCATCAACGCCCTCGACTCATGCGGCATGGACCCGGCTGAACTGGACTGCCTTATAGTTGCAACCTCGACCCCGGACATGGTCCTCCCCGCGACTGCCACCATGGTTCAAAAAAACATCGGTGCGATCAATGCCTACGCCTTTGACATAAACTCTGTCTGCAGCAGCCTGGTCTTCGGGATGGATACTGCAGACAGCCTTATCAAGTCCGGCAAATGCAAGACTGTGATGGTAATTGGCGCTGATACCTACTCAAGAATCCTCAACTTCAAGGATAAGGGGTCCTGCCCGCTTTTTGGTGATGGAGCAGGTGCAGTGATCTTCCGTGGGACGACTGAACGTAAAGGGATCATCCAGACTCTCATCAAGAGTGACGGCCGCGGATGGGAGCTAATTCAGGTGCCTTCATCGGGATCAAGAAAACCTGTTACTGCCGAAACAATAGAAAATATGGAAAATACCTTCTTCATGGAAGGCAAAAAAGTCTTTATCTTTGCAACTGATATCATCCCCAAAATTATAGAAGAGGTTACGTCCAACGCAGGGATCAGTCCGGCTGATCTCGATTTTATAATCCCTCACCAGGCGAATTTACGGATAATCGACCATATTACCAAAAAAACAGGGCTGGACAGGGAAAAGTTCCTCCTCAACCTGGATCGGTTCGGCAACACTGCCGCTGCATCCGTCGGGCTTGTTCTGGATGAAAACCGTAGAAACGGAACGATAAAACCGGGCAATCTGGTGCTCATCATGGGTTTCGGCGGCGGTCTATCCTGGGGCGGGATTCTGGTCAAAGCCTGACAGCAGCCACTCCCTCACCGGCATCGACGATTGCAAAACCTGCAGACTCAAGCTCTGCCTTGATCATTCCGACAGGGACAGCTTTACGCCATCCCGCATGGAAACGGTCTGCCGCAAGGAATATCCCCCCTTTTTCAACTCTCTCCGCAAGGTACCGTAAAGCCACCCGGACCACCCGCTTATCATTCAGGAGTGGTCCACCGATAAAGCCGTTACAGATCACCACATCAAAACACCTTCCGGTTTCAACCCGGCTCCGGATATCTCTGCTGACGAAGCTGATCATGCTGCCGCTACCTTTTGCCAGAATCGACTCCACTCTCCGCCGGAAACTGGCTTCACGAGCCCTGTCATGGGGAAACCATCCATGGGCTGCTGCGGCCAACTCCAGTGGCTCCACCGTCTCTCCGATGACAGTGCATCTCTCCAACTCCCACCCAGCGTCCAAAAGCAGCTCTGCCAGCTCATAGCTCTGCTCTCCGCTCCCGCAGGCAGCATCAAGAACCTCTACTCCGGCAAGACCATGCTGGAGTCTGTTTCCCAGCCACTCTTTCAAGAATCCTGCCTGCAGCGGATAACGTCCGAACTCTCCGCCGTATCGGCACGGAACAAGTGAAGAAGCGATGAAAATCCTTCTTGAATTCTCGTCTTCAGCCAGCTCCCTGATAACGTCAGCGGGATTTGAAGAATCGGGTGGGTCATTGAACCTTCCAAGTGCGTCTGGCCATGAAAGTGCAGAAAAAAGCGAGAAAGCAGGCAAAAAGGGTTTATACCGGGTCGAACGCCCGAGCAGATATCTGAAAGCTGCCTGGATTTCACCGATTGGAAGGTATATCTCTGTCTGACTGCGGATTTCCGGCGTAAGTATCAGACCACGGCCCCATTCGGGTGCCGGACAGGTCGAGCAGTATCCTCGGAAGCGCTCCTGAAGGCGGCAGCAATAACGCTCCAGTATTCTGTCCATGATGTTGCCGGGGACAAGAATCCTTGAAACGGTAGCCTCGAGTGCGGCAGGGCTCAGGTCGGGTTTCAGGGAAAATGTTTCAGAATCAGGGTATTGGTTCATTCTGTCAGGCATGATAAACTTTGTGCATGGCAAACATCAACAGACTTTACGCGACAATCCGCCTTATCCGCTATGCCCTGTCCCCTCGTGAAGATACAGAGCTGAAACGCATCAGCCCGGAACCCGTTGGAATAACACGAATTACTGCTGATGATTTTGCTGCAGCATTATCTGACATCAACAGGCTTCTGCGTCCCGACAACAGACTGGAGCTTCTCTTTGAAGGCGTTCTCTCGCCGGCCGCGCCATTCCTGCTCTATCGCCTGAAGTCTTCAGGTTTTTCGGGCTGCCGGGCGGTCGCCTCGGCAGAGGGAATATTGCTTACGGCCATAAGATAAAAAAAGGCCGGGTGTCCCCGGCCTTTCCCACTCTGTATCTGCAGTAGCAGAGACTACTCTCTGACGTATATATCCTGATCGGTCTTGTCGACCATTCCCATGATATGCATATACTCGTCTTCGATCATGTCATAATGCCCCTGCGTCTCCTTGACCACCCGCTCGAAGATCGCCTTTACAAGGGGGTCTACCATGTCCTTCGCCAGAAGCGTGTACTGGTCGACCACCGATTTTTCCTCCTTCATTGCGATTTCGAGAGCCTGCTGCTCCATCGTCTCATCGTCGAGAACCTTCATCAGAGCCTTGTAAGTCGGATTATTCGCATCAGGAGGTGTCCTCATGAAACTCTCGACATCGCCAAACTCCTTCCCCTTGAAGTGCTGGAAAAATGCTTTCAGATGACCGACCTCTTCATTGGCAAGCAGGTCGAAAACCTTTTTCGCCCGCTCGTTTTTTGCTACCGAGGCCGCCTTGCGGTAGAAATCCATGCTGTCCTTCTCACCCTGGATCGCCAGCTTCAGTGCCTGCTCAAGAGAATATTCCCTGCCCATGTGTATGCCCCTCCCTGAAAGTAAGATTCGTTTTGCTTACAGTGTACAGGCAAATGAATCCAGTTCAAGCGGAGCAGCAATTTTTTAGGGAGAAAACGTTCTTTGCATTTTCGGTTGTAACACCTGCCACTTCGCCAGCTGCAATACCTTTGATTTCAGCAACTTTCCTGGCGATGTCGACCAGGAAGGCAGGTTCGTTGACCTCGCCCCGATGAGGTTCCGGCGGAATGTCGGGTGAATCTGTTTCCAGCAGCAGGTGCTGAAGTGAAATCTCTTTCACAACCTTCACCGGTCTGATCGCATTGCTCCAGGTAACAGGACCGGCTATCCCTATCTTGAAGCCTCGGGCAATACATTCACGGGCGATCTCCACGCTCCCGGAAAAGGCGTGCATGACCCCGCCGATCTCCCGAACCTGCTCCTCCGAAAGAATCCGCAGCAGATCGGCAAAGGCCTTCCGGCAGTGGATAATCACCGGAAGGCCCGCACTTTTCGCAATCTCCAGCTGTGCCCGGAAAACCGCTTGTTGCAGCTCCCGTGGGGGCATCCCTTCCAAGTAATCGAGTCCGATCTCACCGATAGCAACTATTTCCGGAACAAGCCGTCGCAGGGACTCCTCAGCAGCGGCATCCCATCGGTCCGCATGCATCGGGTGTACGCCGGGTGCGGCGAATATCCGCTCATCTGCTCTGGAAAGGGAGATTATCCTTTCCCAGCTCCGGGGTTCGACGCCGGGGACTATGTAACGAAGAACACCGCAATTCGAGGCAGAGGTGAGAATTTCAGGAAGCCTGGGAGAGAAGGGGAGGTAATCAAGGTGGCAGTGGGTATCGATAAGCATAACGTCACGCTTCTGATGGCCCTCTTTTCGCCCGTCGTTCTTCCAGGAACAGGTCGAGCGCGAGCAGTGCAACGCCGACGCAGATCGCAGAGTCGGCGACATTGAAGGCCGGCCAGTGATGGGTTTTCCAATAAACGTCGAGGAAGTCGATCACTTCCCCCATCCGTACCCGGTCGATCAGATTGCCGACTGCACCGGAGAGGATCAGTGACAGCGAGAACGCGGCAAACCGCTGCTCGTCTTTCAGCTTGCAAAAAGCTGCGATAATGGCAATGACTGCGACTGCTGTCGCCAGGAGAAAGAACGGGAGCCGCCAGCTGGCATCGGAGAGAAAGCTGAATGCCGCCCCCTTGTTGCGCAGGTAGGTGATGCTGAAAAGCCCGTCGATAACCGGGTTCGACTGGTAGAGCTTCATCGTCCGGTCGATGTAGAGTTTTGTCAGCTGATCGGCAACCAGGACGACCGGCGCTGTCAGCGCAAGTATGAGGTATTTGGCTTTCATTTGAGTCCTTGTGAAGCGGAGTTGCTAGATAACTGCTTTTGTACACTTGGGGCAGATCGCCGGGTGCTCCGCCACACTCCCCAACTCCTCGCTGTAACACCAACAGCGCTCGCACTTGTCTCCGGGTGCCGCATCCACGAAGATCCGCAGACCTGCGACGGCATCGGAAATATAGGCTTCGCCGGTTATCTCCTGAACAAGCTCGACCTTCGAAACGATGAAGATTGAAGCAAGCTCGACTGCATACTCCTGCAAAAATGTCTGGAGCTCTGGTTCGGCAGTTATGGCGACCCTGGCGTCAAGAGAATGGCCTATCGTCTTTGCGACCCGCGCCGTCTCAAGAGCTTTCGATACTTCAGCCCTGACCTTCATGATCCTGTCCCAGCGCTCGACCAGGGTGTCATCCTTCAGCTCCGGCTGGAGCTTTGGATACTCTGCCAGGTGCACACTGCTTTCATGGCTGCCAGGGAGATACTGCCACGCCTCATCGGCGGTGAAGGAGAGCACCGGCGCAATCAGCCGCAAAAGGGTATCGAGGATGCGATACATGACTGTCTGGGCACTCAGGCGTTCGAGAGAATCGGCCTTGCTGGTATACATCCGGTCCTTGAGTATATCGAGGTAGAAGGAGCTCATCTCGACCGTGCAGAATCCGTTGACTGCGTGATAAAGAACATGGAACTCGTACTCTTTGTAACAGGAGAGGACCTTTTCCTTCAGCAGTTCAAGCTGGTGAAGTGCCCAGCGGTCTATCTCCGGCATCGTTGCCGGATCGACTGAGTCCTTTGCCGGATCGAAAGCGCTGAGGTTCCCGAGGATATATTTGCAGGTGTTCCTGATGCGGCGGTAAGCTTCGGAGAGCCGGGTAAGAATCTCCTGCGAGATCCTGATATCGTCACGGTAATCCTGCGCAGCAACCCAGAGGCGGAGAATTTCGGCACCGTACTTCTTGATTACCTCTTCCGGCGCCACGACATTGCCGACCGACTTGCTCATCTTGCGGCCGGAGCCGTCGACGACAAAGCCATGGGTGAGAACGTTCCTGTAAGGGGCGTGTCCGCGGGTTCCTACACTTTCGAGAAGCGAGGAGTGGAACCAGCCGCGGTGCTGGTCGCTCCCTTCAAGATACATGTCGGCAGGAGAGGAGAGCTTCGGATTGGGTTCGAGCACTGCGGCATGGGAAACACCCGAGTCGAACCAGACATCAAGTATGTCGTTCTCCTTGTTGAATGAGGTCCCACCGCATTTCGGGCACTTTGTGCCGGTTGGCATCAGTTTTTCCGCACTCCAGTCAAACCAGACATCGGCGCTGTGCTCCTTGAAATGGCCGGCAACATGATCCATGATCTTTCCGTCGGCAATATACTCCCCGCACTCCTGGCAGGAAAATGCGGTAATCGGAACCCCCCAGGTACGCTGCCGCGAAATGCACCAGTCCGGCCGGTTTTCGATCATGCCGTAGATCCGCTCGCGTCCCCACTTCGGTATCCACTCGACCTCGTTGATGGCGTCAAGCGACTTCTGCCGCAGATCATTGGCTTTCATCGAAATGAACCACTGCTCGGTAGCACGGAAGATGATCGGCTTCTTGCAGCGCCAGCAGTGCGGGTAGGAGTGACTGATATTCGAAACAGCCACCAGTGCGCCGACCTCGTTCAGCTTGTCGATCACGCTCTGGTTCGCGGCAAAGACGAACTGTCCGCCGAAAAATTCCAGGTTCTGAATGTACTTGCCGTGATTATCGACCGGGTTATAGATGTCCAGACCGAATTTGAGTCCCATCTCGTAGTCGTCCTGACCGTGGCCGGGGGCAGTATGAACGCAGCCCGTGCCTGCCTCCAACGTGACATGTTCGCCGAGCAGGATGACCGAATCGCGGTCGTAGAAGGGATGACGGCAGCTCTTGCGATCAAGCAGGGACGCCTTGAATGTTGCCATGACACTCCCGGTCAGGCCGGTCGCCTTCAGGAAGGATTCCTTGAGCCCTTCGGCGACTATCAGAATACCCTGCTCCGTCTGCATCGCCACATAGTCGAACTCGGGGTGCATCGATATGGCAAGGTTGGCAGGAATCGTCCAGGGGGTCGTCGTCCAGATGACAACACAAGCCTCCTTCCCGGCAAGAACAGGCAGGTCGGCCGAAACATCGTCCTTCAGCCTGAACTTAACGAAAATAGAGGGCGAGGTGTGGTCAGCGTACTCGACTTCGGCCTCAGCGAGAGCGGTGACGCACGATGAGCACCAATGCACCGGCTTTCTGCCGCGATAAAGTCCCCCATTATGGGCAAACTTGGCAAGCTCGGCAGCAGTCAGACCCTCATATTCATAGTTCATGGTCAGATACGGATTATCCCAGTCACCCAGAACGCCGAGCCTTTTGAACTCCTCTTTCTGGATGGCAATGAATTTCTCCGCGTACTTGCGGCACTCCTTGCGCATCTCGAGCTTGGACATTTCATGTTTCTTCGACCCGAGGTTCTTCTCGACCTGAAGCTCGATCGGGAGGCCGTGACAATCCCAGCCCGGCACGTACGGAGCATGGAACCCCTCCATCCGCTTGCTTTTGAGAATTATATCCTTGAGGATCTTGTTTAGAGCATGACCGATGTGAATATGCCCGTTTGCGTATGGAGGGCCGTCATGCAGGACATACAGGGGCTTTTTGCCGCCGGACTCTTCCATCTGCCTGTAAAGTCCATCTGAATTCCACTTCGCAAGCATCTCGGGCTCACGCTGGTTAAGGTTCGCCTTCATGGGGAAGTCGGTCTGCGGCAGATTGAGGGTGTCTTTATAGTCCATGGGGAAAACCTCCAATATTTTCAGAAAGCCTGTTGCCAGTACTTCCGTACGCTCCAGACGACCGAATTCTGTAACTCCGGACTCGATCGCTACAGCCGATAAACTCGCTTCGCTCAAACAGTATCGGCTGCTTACGCTTCATTTCGTCAGGAGCTAAGACGAATTGCGGTCGAGCCGCTAGCGGAAGCACCGACAACAAGCTGAAGCTGCGTGATAAAAAGTAGTAAAATAGCCGAAACCTATTGAAAAGTCAAGGATAAGGGGTAATTTATTGTACTGTCTATGCTTACATGCTATAAGGCGAAAGGTATCCAAAGGATCAGTAATGAGCAATATCACACACAAGGATTCATACTGGGGTGGAATAGTAAAGTCGATGGGGCTTGTATTCGGCGACATCGGTACAAGCCCGATATACACCCTGACCGTAATAATCGCACTCACGCCGCAGTCGCAGCAGAGCATATACGGGATAATCTCCCTTATCGTCTGGACGCTGATTACCCTTGTAAGTGTCGAGTATGCCTGGCTTGCCATGAGTCTGGGACGGAAAGGCGAAGGGGGGACGATCGTCCTCAAGGAGATTCTGGTAAAACTCCTGAAACCCGGGCGACAACTTGCCTTTGTCGGTTTCCTTTCGTATGTCGGCGTTTGCCTCCTTCTGGGAGATGGAGTTATCACCCCGGCTATCTCTATCCTTTCAGCGGTTGAAGGTCTGGAACTGATCCCGGGAATGGAGCACACTCCCCAGGGCGTGCTGATCGCCATAGCATCCGCCATAGCCGTAGTTCTCTTTATCTTTCAGTTCAAAGGAACTGACAAGGTTGCCAAAGCTTTCGGACCGCTTATGGTAATCTGGTTCGTTTCTCTGACTCTCTCGGGTCTCTTTTCCATCGCAGATCATCCGGAAATACTCAAATCGGTAAGCCCCTGGTATGCCTTCGAATTCCTTGCCGACAACGGTTTGTCCGGCTTCTTCATCCTTTCCGAAGTCATACTCTGTGCAACCGGGGGGGAAGCCCTCTATGCCGACATGGGACATCTTGGCAGAAAGCCCATAATCAGGGCATGGTACTTCGTCTTTATCGCTCTTGTCATAAACTATCTGGGGCAGGGTGCATTCATCATCACCCACCCAAAAGCGACGAATATCCTTTTCGGGATGGTAAGAAACGAGGTTGAATTCCTCTACATACCGTTTCTGATCCTCACCATCATGGCAACCGTCATAGCATCGCAGGCCCTGATAAGCGGTGTTTTTTCGATTGTCTATCAGGGGATAACCACCAGGATCATGCCGCTTATGAAGGTTGACTACACCTCCAGCAACCTGAAATCCCAGATCTACATAGGCTCTGTGAACTGGTTCCTTATGATTCTCGTCATTTTCATCATGCTTCTTTTCAAGAAATCAGAGAATCTTGCTGCAGCATACGGTCTGGCTGTAACAGGAACCATGACAATCACCGGAATAATGATGGTGATGATTTTTGCTCATACGACTAAAAAGTGGAAAGTGCCGATTGCTGTTCTGGTAACCCTGATCGACTTTGCCTTTCTCACGGCGAATCTTAACAAGCTTCCGCATGGCGGCTACTGGTCCATAATACTTGCTGCTATTCCTTTTGCTACCATCCTGATCTGGACTTATGGCCAGAAAGCCCTCTACAAGGCCTTAAGACCTCTTGATCTCGAGACTTTCCTTGTCAGCTACGAACAGATTTTCTCCAAGGGCAGAAACATCCCGGGCACCGGGCTCTTCTTCACCAAAGAGTGGAACGTCGTCCCTCCGTACGTTATTCACTGCATCATCAGGAGCAACATCATCTATGAGCGGAACGTCTTCATCTCCATAGTCCGGACCGACGAACCTTTCGGGATCGACCATGAACTGCGCCAGGGCATCGGACCCGGGCTGGACGCTTTCGAGATCCGCGCCGGCTATATGGAAATGATTGATATCGAGAAACTGCTCAAGAAGAACGGCATTACGGAAAAGGTCATTTTCTACGGCATCGAGGAGATCGCCACCATGAACCCGGTCTGGCGGGTATTCAGTACGATCAAGAAGCTGACGCCGAACTTCGTGCAGTTCAACAAGCTGCCGGCAAGCAAACTCCAGGGCGTTGTTACCAGGGTGGAAATGTAATGCTTTAGCGATGTTAACGGGTCTGAGTCTGTTCCAGCAAGGTCGCCAGCATCTCGACCCGCGGCATTGCAGCCCCTTTCTCTGCACCATACTGGAGCGGCGTCCTGAAAATCGCGCCGATCTCCAGCTCTCGCCCCTCTTCGCGATCGATTTGCATCGACGGTTTGTACACCCCCATGTTGTCGGTAAAATCGATCATGCTGTCCACGAACTTCTCTGGGATGTCGGAGTTGAGTCCCTGGGCGTTCCCGGCAATTATTACTTCGAGCATGATCTCCCGCACAAGCTTCCGGGTCGCCGGAACCGCAAGGACTCTGTCCACTGACTGCTGCAGCAGTGCGGAAAGTCCGTTGAAAGGGATGTTCCAGACCAGCTTTTCCCACCGTGCCCGTTTCAGGTCATCCGTTGTCCGGCAATCCACCCCTGACTTGTGAAACATCTCCGAAACTCTTTCCAGTTGGTCGTTATTCCTCCGGACAAATTCGCCAAGGATTATTCTCCCGGCTCCCAGATGGTGAACCACGCCGGGCTCACCGCGGTTCGAGCATAAGAAGGCAACCCCGCCTATGATCCGCTCTGCTCCGAAGACATCAGCCAGAGCCTCTTCATTACCGAGACCGTTCTGCAGGGACAGGATCAGGCTGTCGCTTTTCAGCAGGGGCGAGATCAGCTCACGGTAGCAGTCATTGGCAAAGGTCTTGAGAGCTACGATGACGAGGTCAGCTTTCCCGATCTCTTCCGAAGTTCGCCAGGCATTTACCTTCGGCAGGTGAAAATCTCCGTTTGTCGAATAAACCTGCAGCCCGCTCCTGACAACCGCGTCATAATCGCGGCGCATCAAAAAGTGTATTTCAACGCCGCTTTTCTGCAAGAGCGCGCCGTAGTACAGGCCGAGCGCACCGGCGCCGATAACGGCAACTCTCATGATTTCGCCTGCCCGCAGATTGCACTGACAGGAGCAGGCTTTGCGAGCATCTCCAGCATCTCGTCGTGAATCCGTCCGTTGCTGGCAACTATCCGGTTGTTGTAAACCGAGTACGGTTCACCTTCAAACCCTGTCACCCTTCCTCCTGCCTCAGACACAAGGAGCTGCCCGGTCGCGACATCCCAGGGTTTCAGCTTGCTCTCCCAGAAGCCGTCCAGTCGCCCGGCAGCAACATACGCCAGGTCGAGGGCAGCGGCGCCGGCTCTTCTTATCCCGCGGCCGCCCATCTGGAAGTTGGCAAAATGGGCAAAATTATTCTCCCGGTCGGTAGCGCTGTCATAGGGAAAGCCGGTAGCAAGAAGAGAGCAGCGGAGAGGAGAGCGGGTGGAGACCCCTATTGGTGAGCCGTTCAGCCATGCACCTTCACCCTTAACAGCAGAGAACATCTCGTCCATCATCGTATGGTAGATGACCCCGAGCACGACCTCCCCCTCTATCTCAAGCGCCATGGACACGGCAAACCAGGGGAACCCGTGGGCAAAGTTGGTGGTGCCATCGAGCGGATCTATGATCCACTTGTGGCTCGCGCCTCTGTCAGGATAAAGGTTCTCTTCGGCCAGGAAGTCGTGGTCGGGAAAGCTCTTCGCAAGTCCGTTTACAATCAGCTCTTCAGATTTCCTGTCGACCTCGGTTACCAGATCTATTTCCCCTTTGTACTCAACGGTAAAAGGTTTCCAGATCATCGAGCGCTGAAAATGTCCTGCTACTCTGGCAATTTCTTTCGCTTTTTCAAGGAATCCATTCATGTCTGATGCCATAACTATTTTCCCGTGATGGTTATGCAAAGGCACTCGCCTTCAGCATAAGTTGTTTCGCCGCAGAATATGCGCCCGTGCACCATGATCTTGCGCCCTTCGGCCGATACGACCCGGCTCTCGACAGTGACGACCTTCCGCAAGGGAAGGAGATTACGGAAGCTGACGTTAAGATTGCCGACTACGATAGGATAGCCCGCCGCCCAGGCGGCAAGGCCGAGCGCTTCATCCATGACAGCAGAAACTGAACCGCCGTGTGCATGTCCCGGAGGCCCCTCTGTCTCCGGCCCAAACCAGATCCTGGCGTGAAGATGCTTTTCTTTATCCCGGTAGTAGCGGACCCTGAAGCGATTGCCGTCAGGCTCACCGGAAACGAAACGGAGCGACTCCCCTACCAGGGAAGGGGCATCAAACTCTACCCAACCGGCCTCGCCACCGAGATCGACCTGCGGCAACTTCTCTTTTTCAGTTCTTGTTTTCTGCATGTTTCCTCTTTTGAATGTTGACAGAACAGCCCTATTGTCAGTACATTTCATAAGTTTTTTGCATCGAAAGTAACGAATACCGGAAATTCATGGCACAGCAAAAAGCTCCTAGATGCAAAGCTTGCGAAACCTGAGGAATAAGGCGTACGTCAGTACGCAGTAACGAAGGTTGAGTGTACGCAGCATATGGACTTTTTGCGAAGCTATTAATAAAAACCCGAATCAGAAGGAAAAGCAAGATGAATTATCCAAAAAGAGCCATCAGCCGCGGCTATACAAACCGCATACTTTCCGTAGACCTCGGAACTGGTTTTATCTCTACTCCGGAACTCGATTCGAAGGTGAGAGATTACTTCACCGGGGGACGCAGCCTGGGACTTTACCTGCTGCACAGCGCCATTACCCCTGACACGGACGCTGCCGATCCCCGCAATCCGCTGATCTTGGCCAACGGTCCGCTGGGGGGAATCCCGCAGTTTCCAGGCACCGCGAAGGCGATGGCCGTCTCACTTTCCCCACTTACGGGTGTTCCGGGCGTTTCCAACTTCGGCGGCTATTTCGGAGCATTTCTCAAGTACGCCGGATTCGATGCCCTGCAGGTTACGGGAAAAAGCGCCAGCGAGTTCATGCTGGTGATCAACGGCTTTACCAACGAGGTCACCATCGAGGAGGCTCCGCACGATGAAGAGGCTTTCGATCTGGAGAGCCATATTGCCCAGCGCTTTGCCGCTGCCGGCTACGAAAGAAGGAACATCGCCTTCATGTCCACCGGCATCGGAGCAGTCAATACCGACTACGGCTGCATCAACAGTCACTATTTCGACGTTACCAAGCCGGCAAAGGACGGCGGCAAAGGTGTCTGGAGAACCAAACAGGCCGGCCGTACCGGCATCGGCTCGGTAATGCGGCGCAAAGGACTCCTCGCCATCGTGGTCCTTGCCGAATATCCGCATGGCGAGAACCCGTACGGTGCTGCCGACTGGGGCAGGGTCCTGGATGCCGGGAAAAGACTCCACGCCATCGTCAAGGAGATCGATCCGCAACAACTGAAGATGCACCGCAAGGGGAGCGCCGGGCTTATCACCTTCATGAGCAAGGACGAATACCAGTCCCTGCCGGTGAAAAATTTCCAGGGTGGCTCCGACCCACGTGCCCACCAGATATGCGGAAAGCATTATGCCGAGCACCTCTTCGAACATCGCGGCATGGACGGCTGCTTTCCGGGCTGCAACCTCCAGTGTACGAAAGGCGGCTGGGTGACCCTCGTCTCAGGAGATCATGCCGGGCGGAAAGCCTGGGTCGACGGTCCGGAATACGAAACAGCGGCGGGATTCGGTTCCAACCTCGATATCTGGAGTGCCGAGTTCATCATGGAGGCGAACTGGCACTGCGACAATTACGGATACGACACGATCTCCGTCGCAACGATCATGGCGTTTCTGATGGAGTGCTTCCAGAGAGGCTATCTGACAAAAGAGGATGGCGAAGGGCTGGAGCTGACCTGGGGCGATGAGGCTTCAGCTCTCGAATTCCTGCACCGGCTTGCTCACGGCACATCCGAAATGGCGCGGGTCGCAGGCAGAGGGATGCTGGCAATTGAGAAGTGGGTGGCAGAGCGCTTTGAAAAACGAACCGGCAAGAACCCGGCAGACGAGCTGGCGCTCTTCGCCATGCAGACCAAGGGACTTCCGTTCTCGTTCTACCGGACCCACCGGTCACTCTCCATGCAGGGCTCGTACGCCGCTGCGAGCGATATCGGCGCTCACCACGCAGCCGCCTGGCTCATCAAGGCCGATCTCCTCGGCGCCTTCCCGACGTTCCAGGACAAGGCCCGCGCTCTGATGACCTATCCCCGGGTACGGCTGGGCAACGACAATCTCGGGGTCTGCAAGCTGCCGTGGGTCGACGTCTTCAACCCGGAATCGGCCAAAAGGCTTGGCGAGGATATCTACATCAACCCGGCTTCGCAGGATATCTACGCCGACTTCTACAACGGCATGCTCGGCACGGACCTGAACTGGGAGCAGATCTTTGCCCAGACCGACCGGGACATCAACCTGCAGAGGGTGATGAATGTGATGAAATACGGAGCCGAAACCGCCTCATACGACTGGATCCCCGACCGGGCGGTCGGGCCTACCGAAGACAGCCTCTACGAGCAGGAAGCGGCCTACAACGACGCCGAACTGGAGCGGGTGACCGGGAAGAGCGTGGCCGGCATGGCTACTACGGAGAAACGCCGCCTCCTCATGGAAAACCGCAAGTCCGAGCTGCGCCGCCTCATCGGCGTCTATTATGCGGAGCGGAGCTGGAACAGCAAGGGGGTGCCCCGGGTCGCCTCGCTGAAGGAACTAGGCCTCTGGGACTTTCTCGGGCGTGAGACCAGGGACAGGCTTTCCGAACTGCAGTGACCAGCCGGCTTGTTTTTTCCATCCTCTCCGATACAATTTGAAAGTTAGGCATTTCAGCATATCGGGAGGGAAAGAAACATGAACGAAAGAACTGGCATCATCACCTTCAAGGGGAATCCGTTTACCCTGCTTGGACCGGCCCTCAAAGTCGGGGATAAAGCACCGGATTTCAAGGTTGTCGACAACGGGCTGGCTCCCGTGACTCTTGCAAGCTACAAGGGAAAGATCAAGGTCATCAGTGCTGTCCCTTCGCTCGATACTCCGGTCTGTGACACCGAGACCCGCCGGTTCAACCAGGAAGCAGCTGCCCTTCCTGAAAACGTAGTCGTTCTTACCGTAAGCCTCGACCTCCCGTTTGCCCAGAAGAGATGGTGCGGGGCAGCAGGGATCGACAAGGTCACCACCCTTTCCGACTATCAGGAGCGCTCATTCGCGGATGCCTACGGAGTCATGATAAAGGAGTTGAAACTGCTGGCACGAGCTGTTTTCATTATAGACGCAGCCGACACCATCAGATATATTCAGACCGTCCCCGAGGTCACCAGTGAACCGGATTATGCGGCAGTAATAGGGGCGGTCAAATCGCTTCTTTAAAGACCGTGAGTATCTGCAGGAATCCATGAAAATCTTTCCGGAATGAACAACCGCAGATGGCTCATCTTTTTCATCCTCTCCCTGATCTATATCCTTGTCTATTTCTACAGGGTGTCGCTGGCGGTCGTCGCCAGCGACCTCTCACGTGAACTCTCCCTCACCCCGTCTGATCTCGGCAGGCTCTCCGGCATCCTTTTTTATGTCTATGCAGTTGCACAGCTTCCGCTTGGCCCTCTCATAGACCGGCTTGGCGGCAGGCGAGTAATCAGCGCCTGCGGAATCTTCACCACTATCGGCGGATTCCTGTTTTCCTCAGCCACAAACCTCGAGACGGCGATGGCCGCCAGAATTCTGATAGGGATCGGTACTGCCTCGGTTCTGATGGCTACCTTCACGATCTTCAGTCACTGGTTCAGCAAACAGGAGTTCGGCAGGGTTTCCGGATTTATGGTGGCGGTCGGAAACATCGGCAACCTGATCGGCACCGTTCCGCTTGCTCTTGCAGTCGGCGCATTCGGCTGGCGCACTTCCTTCGTGGTCATAGCCGTGCTTCAGGGAATCGTGACGATTCTTGTCTACGTGACAGTAAGAGACAGGCCTTCTGCTGATTCATGTCATGAAAATACCCCGAACAGGAAAGGGACCGGGATCCTTGCCGCATGGAAAGAGATCTTCGGACGGAGTGACTTTCTTCTGCTCGGCATCCTGTCATTCTTCTGGTACGGCAACTATCTTGCCGTTCAGGGTCTGTGGGGCGGCCCCTATCTGAGGGAGATACTGCACCTCTCCCGCACCGGAACAGGCCGGATGCTCATGTTCACGTCGATCGGCTTTATCGCCGGAAGTCTGATCATCGATCTGGTCGCGCGGAAGGTTTTCAATTCCTATAAAAAAACTCTTCTCGCGGGACAGGCCCTGCTGTTTCTGCTGATGAGCGGTTTTCTGGGATGGGGTGAAAAACTGCCGGAAGGTCTGCTGGCAGTATGGTTTTTCTGCATCGGACTGGCTGTTTCGGCAGGAGTGATGATCTACCCGATCATACGAAACAGCTTCAGGGTGGAAATAGTAGGAACCGCCCTGACGTCGCTCAACTTTTTCGTGCTTATGGGGGCCGCGATCACGCAGCATCTGATGGGAATCATCATTGAAAATCTCGGAAAAGGTTCAGGCGGCATGACGCCCGGGGCCTTCCATGCCGCCTTTCTCTTTCCGATGATCGGTCTTGCAGCTGCCATCCTGCTCTACCTGCCGGTAAAGGAGAGGAGCTAGGAGTTAACGATCTCCACGAGCTCGATCTCGAAGATCAGCTTCTCTCCGGCCAGAGGGTGGTTTGCATCGAACGTGATTTCAGTGTCGCTCTTCTCTAGGACGACAACGCCGAGCTCTTCGTCATCATCGCCGGACAGGATAAGTTCATCACCCTCTTCAGCATCAAAATCATCCGGCAGATCGGCAGCCGGAACTGTAAAGACCTTGGTCTCATCATGCTCGCCGAATCCGTCTTCCGGGTCAAGCACGACCGTCTTCTTCTCGCCTTTTGACATTCCGATCAAGGCTGCATCGACCTTTGGAAAGAATTCTTCGCCTCCGATAACGATCCGCATCGGCCCGGTTTCGTGATCACACCCGCAATCATCGTCACTGCAGCTTCCGCTGTCGCAGTCGTCCACATGACAGTCAGCTTCATACGTCGAGTCGAAGACCGATCCATCCTCAAGGGTCCCCTTGTAGTGGAACAGAACCGTATCCCCTTTTTTCGCTTTACCCATTAATATTCTCCTTTTCCATTACTTCTTCATCATAACGGTCGATAAAGATCTTCTTGTCAATCCTGTCGAGCCCTATTGCCATAAGCCTGAACCCGAACATTATCAGTATAAGCCCCATGAATACAAATACAGGCTGACGTGCAATCAAAGCGGTAATCCCGAATGTCATATAGACAATTCCCAAAGTCTGACAGCTTTTCTGCTTCTCTGCACCCTTTTTGTTTGCAGAGAAAGCATACATCTGATAGCAGATCATTATAATTGGGATTGTAACCAGAAACTCCAGATAAAGGTACATGACCCCTCCTTAAACTGTTGACTCTTTAACCGGTAGCAACGAAAATGTCGACAGTGGCTGTCGACAGATCAGAAAAAAGCGGAGTTTACATGAACATGCCTATCAATGAAATTGAAGCGCGAATACTTGGAGCTCTTATCGAAAAAGAGTTGACCACTCCTGAATACTACCCGCTCACATTAAACTCTCTGACCAATGCTTGCAACCAGAAATCGAACCGTGATCCGGTAATGACACTGGAAGAGGTTGATGTAGTCCGCGGTCTCGACAAACTCCGGATGAACGGTTTTGCCAGACAGTCAGGGGAGGGAGGAAGGGTTCCAAAGTACTGTCACTCTCTCGGGGAAAAACTCGCTCCGCCCGAGCTGGCGGTGCTTGCCGAGCTTCTGCTTCGTGGACCGCAGACCATGGGGGAACTCCGCGGCAGAAGCGACCGGATGACGCCGTTTACAGACATTTCGGCAGTTGAAGAGGTCCTTGCGGACCTCCGTAACTTCGAACCTTCACTCATAACCCTTCTTCCTCGCCAGA